>Ga0265594_1002994_pt1 | contig 11533 bp, 8 predicted proteins | sample saktaG_11_FD_190147 | JGI IMG/M metagenome (GOLD analysis project Ga0265594, IMG submission 190147) | Saline water microbial communities from Sakinaw Lake, British Columbia, Canada - sak_2011_5_24_80m | ecosystem: Environmental > Aquatic > Non-marine Saline and Alkaline > Saline ... | reverse complement strand
GTTTTGCCGATGCGCCGCCGTATATCGGTTGCAGAGATGGCGTCTCAACTTCGAGGAATCCTCGTTCGTTGAGAAAATCCCGTGACCACTGGATGATCCGGCTTCTGAGTTTAAAGATATTTTTAATTTCCGGATTGACGATAAGATCCAGATATCGCTGCCGATACCGCTGCTCTTTATCGCTAAATGCGTCGAATACGGTTCCATCCTTCTCTTTAACTATCGGGATCGGACGTACATTTTTGGTCAACAGGTGTAATTCTTCGGCGAAGATAGTGATTTCTCCGGTGCGTGTTTTGAAGATTTTTCCGACAGCGCCGATGATATCACCGATGTCCAGCAGACCGAACAATTCGTAAAGCTGTTTTCCGATTTTATTTTCCTGAAAATATATCTGAAGTTTAGTATGCTCATCCTGAATATGACAAAAACTGGCGCGACCCATTTTCCGAATTGCCATAATCCGTCCCGCTGCTTTCACGCTTACAGTTTCTTCCAGTTCAGTGAAGTTATCAATAATTTCACTGCAGGAATGGGTTTTTGGAAATTCATAGGCGTAAGGTTCAAATCCCAACTCCCGTATTTTCTTGAGTTTTTCTTTACGGACGGAGAGGATTTCACTTAATGATTTACCGATATGTTGATCTTGAGTACTCAAGGCTATTTTTTCTCCCTTTTAATATTCCATAATAAATATTGGCGTAAGAACTCGTCGATATTGCCGTCCATTACGGCTTGAACATTAGTGTTTTCACATTTAGTACGATGGTCCTTTACCATGGTATAGGGCTGGAACACGTATGATCGTATCTGATTACCCCATGAGATATCTTTCTTACTTTTTTCAATCTCGGACTTTTCCTTCGCCATTTCTTCTTTTTTCAACTGGTAGAGACGGGCTCTCAGGATTTTCATCGCCGAGGCTTTGTTTTTATACTGTGAGCGCTCATTCTGACATTGAACGACAATACCGCTTGGAAGGTGAGTGATTCTGATAGCTGAATCGGTTTTATTGACATGCTGACCACCGGCTCCGCTGGCTCGATATGTGTCAATTCGTAATTCATCGGGATTAATATCTATTTCTATATCTTCGTCAACTTCCGGATAGACAAATACCGAGGCAAAGGATGTATGTCGGCGGTGATTTGAATCGAAGGGTGAGATACGTACGAGACGGTGAATTCCGGCTTCGGACTTCAAATATCCGTAGGCATAAGATCCCTTAACTTCAATTGAGACGTCTTTAATACCGGCCTCGTCGCCTTTGAGAAGGTTTATGATTTTAGCGTCCATTCCGGCGCGTTCGAACCAGCGCATGTACATCCGCAATAACATTTCCGCCCAGTCCTGGGATTCAGTACCGCCGGCGCCAGGATGAATGGTCATAATGGCATTTTTTGAATCGTCGTCACCACTCAACATAGACTGAAGTTCTATTTTATCGAGTTTTACGCGGAGTTCCTGGATCATCGCCAGAATGTCTTTCAGAATGGATTCATCACCCTCATCAGCAACAAGATCCAGCAGCTCCTTGACATCATCATATAATTTCCTGATGGTATTGTACTGATCCAGCTCTGTCTCAATAAGCCGGACTTGCTGAAGTAATGTCTGTGCTGTTTCGCGGTCGTCCCAGAAATTACTTGCGGATGTTTTTAGCTGTGCTTCCTGCAGCTGACGTTGTTTGGCGTCAACGTCAAAGAAACCTCCGGAGTTCGTTGATCCTCGGTTCCAGTGTATCGATTTCTGACTTAATATCGCTGATCATCATTTATTAATGAATTTATCCTATTGTTTTACGATTGTATCCGATGGTTTTAACGGTGAAAAATCCTTATAGCTGGAAAGGACAATATAGGTTCGTGTCTGCAAGACGCCGGGCCAGGACTGTATTTCTGAGAGAAGTTTTTCCAGAGTGGAGGTATTATCAGTCTGTATTTTCAGTAAATGAGAACCTTCACCAGTGATGGAATGGCATTCGATGACGTCATTATTTTCACGAGCATGTCTGATAAATTCTTCGTATTTTTTTGACGGAGACGTCATTACGAATACAAAAGCGGTAACGTCTTTACCAATCGCGATGTTGTTGACTTTGGCATGGTAACCGGCAATAATACCTTTTTTCTCCAGTTTCCGCATCCGTTCGCTAACGGCGGGAATGGTTAAACCTACTTTTTCGGCAATTCGATTCCGTTGAATTCTGCCATCTTTTTGAAGAATATCAAGGATTTGTACATCAATCGTGTCAATCATATTTGGGAACTCCTATCTTGTTTTTATTAATAATTAAATCCAGATCAATGAAATTTTATCTTCCTCTGCCGGTGTAATACATTATCAGTGCATACGCTGAAAACAAACTCAATAATTGTTGAGTCCACGACAGAGAATTAAGGACATATTGAGTTGGTTTAATCGGCACAACAATAGTATCATTGGGTTTTATTTCCGGTATGAACTGACTGTCTCCGGTATCAAGGAATTTTTTAATATTAACCGTTGAGACATAACTTTCATTGTTCTTATCTGAAGCATGAATAATTTTAACTTTTGATAGTTTTGCTCTGGTGGTTGGCCCGCCGGTGGATGAAATTAGTTCAATAAGATCGGTTCCGATAGGAACGTCGTATAATCCCGGTTTCTGGACTTCGCCCCAGACTTTGACGGTCATCAGCAACGCATCGCTTGTTGTGGAGAGGATGTACCGGGAAGCGCTTGGACGATCGGTATATCGACCCGTAGTGGTGCTCTGTTGCCGTACTGATTCCTGACCGTATACAGTCGAAATAAACATTAAAATAAATAGAACATAAAATATTCGTTTCACGCTTGCTCCTTGTTATTCGATTGTGAAATAACCCCAATTTGAAATTGACCCACCAATATCAAAATTACGGTTATCTACCAGCGAAATGGACTTTATACACCATTGATACATCGTTTCTGATTCAAGTGAATTCAAGATGGCTGATCCATCACTGTTATAGGAAATCTCTAAAAAAAAACCTGTATAATCTCTTCTTATTATGCGAGAAATCCAAACAACTTCTCGCGGTGAAAATGATTCAACCCGGATTACATATTCATAGGTAACATTTGTAAAATCATACCACTCAAACTCCGGTGTGTGATTATTTATTGTACCTAACGGTTTTAATGGTTCTGCTTTCTCAATCAGGCGGTATCGAATTGTATCTGACGGATCGCTTTTATTTTCTGCCTGATCGTAAGCTTTAAGATAATAAAAGTAATCAGTATTCAACTGCACCAGATCATCAATAAAAAATGTATCCGCACCGCTGATCTTAAAGGCATTGATATCGGCGATTAATGCGAATTTGTTTTCAATATCTTTACTTGTTCGATATAATTTATATCCGGAGATGTCTTCTTCCAGGTTTGGGTGCCATTCCAGTAAAATTCCGTTATCGTCGTTGTAGGGACGAATACCGGATTCAATAGTGTCTGTCGGGGCGGATTTTTCTACCCAGAGAGGTCGCTCCGGCGGATCGGGATCTTCGATACTCTCACCACAACGGAAAACGAAAATCATCAAGAAAAAGGGTATCATAAAGATGTATAAGATTCTGTTTCTCAAAGTTCGATACCGCCTCCGATCCGGTGTGTTTCTCCAAGATCGTGGTTTAAAAATGAATAATCTATGTGGACATTATGATTCATGACCTTAAAATTTAAACCTAATCCGGTCGTTAATCCAGATATATTTAAGCCCGCGCGAATATTTAAACGGTCTCTTACGATGCACTCAAGACCGTATCTGATCCTGTCATCGTAGCGGAATTCTTTTTCCATCGCAACATTCAATTGAATGTCATATCGTTCGATAGGTTGTTCTAATCCGACCGATAAAACCGGATTGAGACGAATCTCATCCTGTCGTTTGGTGTTCCAATAGACGTTAGTGCCGGTGACGTCTCGTAATGCCAGTCCGAGACTCAGTTTTCCCATTTTGGATACTTCGAATACTTCCTCACCGCTAAAACAGATTCTTCCGCCGATGTCGATCCCGATGCCATAGGCTTCGAGGTTGTAAAATTTTTTATGAATTAGCTTGATATTTATTCCCCAGGGAATCTCGACGGTAAAACGCGAATAGCGCCATCCAAAATTGACGGATTTGGAGATAAATCGGGCATAACTGATGAACAACGCATTTTCCAGGTCATTGAAGGTTTTGAACGGATAGTTCTGAAGCGCCACCACCGAATCCCGCCGGGCTGCCGGATCGATAACCTGTCTAAGTATATCGGGCAGGATTGGAATATCATCGACACCAAAGCGAATCCAACTGATTGATCCGGATGATTTTTCAGAAAATGGCAGCGCCAGTCCGATGTAATTATGATCTGCCAATCCAAATTGTGATGCATACATTAAACCGATCGAATTTCGACGGACATAGGCTAATCCAGCCGGGTTGCTGGCGAAAGATGTCACACTGTAATCCAGGGCTCCGAGGGTATTCGCCATTGCCTGAGCCCGTGCGCTGACGTCGATTTCAAGGAAGGCGTCGGCGTACTCTCCTCCAAAGGAAATTGTTCCGGTTAAAATCAATATTATTACTAATCGTCTTTTTGACATCATCGTGCTTTGGCGATCTTTCCGATAGAGCTTACTGTCTTATCACGGCTTTTGGCGCTCATCTTGTAAAAATAGACGCCGTTGGCAATGAAGTTGCCGTCATCATCGAGTCCATTCCACATAATTTCGTGGTATCCACCTTCATTCATATCCAACCCGGTGCTGAAAATAGTGGATTCTTCCAACACTTTTATTAATCGACCCGATGGTGTGTAAATTTTTATTTTAAATTTTTCCACCCGTTGCGTGAGTTCGTAAATAAATGTGGTCCGGTCTTTGAATGGATTTGGATAATTTCCATAATCGATCAGTTTCAGTTCATCGCTGACCGTGAACTGAATTTCATCACCGGTCATATTACCGGCGGCGTCGCTCAGTCTGACTTCAATTACGTGCTCACCATAATCCAGTTCAGGTCGGAATTGTGCGGATACATAATTGCCGTTTATAAGTGTATCGGGAATGTTCAGGTCGGAAAAATTGACCGTATTATCATCCAGTTTAACCTTCAATCCTTTCGAATCGAATCGAACCCCGTTTTTATCTTCACCAATAATTGAAATGTTCGGTCTTCTGGCTACATAGGAATTCTGGAAAAATTGTTGTCCGTCGAGACTTAGCTCGAGTTTGGGAGGTTCGGAATCCTGACAGCTTATTAAGGTGAATTTGCCCGGCTTGGCAGTTTTTGCCGAATAGAGAGAATTTTGATATGTAGTCTCTTCTTTAATCCAGATTTTTAAATAAGGATCCCAGCGACCGATCGATGCCGTTTCATCGACACTGTCACCGGGTGAAATTCCAATCCATAAGGGCTGGAGCAAAGTGTCCGTGAGTGTCGGAATTGAGATATTGACGGCGACAGATTGACCGTCTGATTCGATCGGTAAAAGCGTGTAGGCAGGTTGGTTGATAATAGCGCCGCAAGCGCTGCTTGAGATGATTATTACAGAAGAATTGGCAACGCAGTTTGGCTCCAGATAAAAAGAAAATCTATCCCAGGCGATTGTATCGGTCTTAAAACCATCCACGGAAGTTCCGATATTTGTCAGAAGCGGGTAGGTGGAAACAAATAGAGAATCGACTAAAATATTGTTCGATTCGTTGCTTTCGGGGATGAGATTCTGGGGATCTAAAACGACTTTGAAATGTTCCCAACCTTGTCCGAGTATTCCCGGGAAAGAGACAAATGATTTATGATTTGGGGTCAATTGAAATAGCTTATTTCCAAAAAGAATATCATTACCGCCTTCTATCTTGAAAACGGAAGAATTTACGTTCCATGTGTCATCACCTAAATAATTAACAGTCACGACCAGTTCCGGAAATGTTTCGCCTTTCTGATGAATACAAACCGGGTTGAAATCGGGCATACGTTTAATCTTTATTGAAAATACTGAACTGGTGATCTGATTTTGTTGATTATCTTCCGCAATGAATCGGACCCCGACTAATTTACCGGGTGTTCCTATAGAAATAGGACTTTGGATATTCCACAACTGGTCATACTGAGAATCCCGAATCATTTGTTGTTGGATAAAATGTCCGGTATCCGGAAAACTGAATATGTGTTCGATTCCGCTGGCGTCCAGATATTTCCAGTATGTAGTCGAGGTGTCTATTTCACATATCATTGTACTAATATCACTTGATTCGGTTTTTATGGAAAAAGTTATAGGTTCGTTTTTTCCGGGATTTGCCGGCTGAGTCTGAAATCCATAGAAGTTCAGTCCCTGAATACTTAACAATGTGACGCCGTGTCCGTCGCCTGAATGGTCCGAATTCCGGAAGTAATAATTAATAAAAGTGTTTCCCGGATTAATATCATCAGGTAACCGGATTGTCTCTTCTATTATCGAATCACTGAACGATTGAAATATAGGTTCGGAAAAAACTCTATATGTACTGGAATCGTACAGTTGTGTATATATGTCTCCGCTTTCAAACGGTAACGTCCCGGATATTGTGATCTCTTGTCCGGCAACCGGGTTGTTTTCGTTTACGGTGAGAGTTGATTGCCGGTCAGGAAATGGTAAGTTAATAGTAGGATCGCCGATCAGATTGTAGGAATAAACCAGAGAAAGTTTAAGATAATCAAAATAATCCTGATCGGTTAAATATGAGATTTTTGTGCTTTGAATGGCTTTCCCGACGCTGATACCCGGTTCAAATATGGCGTCATAGAACGGTTTTGCCAGTAGGTAATCATTCTTGATCCAGCCGACGCTGGAAGCGCCCCACAAACCGATTGAGCCCCCATTTTCAGCCAGAAGCAGATGTTCGCCCAATCCGGTCATATTCGCAAAATCACCGGTGAAACAGGTCATACTCGTCATAAACGGGAGTCTCTCAATGTTCTCCAAATCTGGAATATGAGATGAATTAAATAGTGATCTATCCGACCAGACAGCGCCGCCGCCGTGTCCCATGAAATTCACAAGCGTCAACCCGTTATTCAAAAGATATATCAACGTGTCCGAACCGCCCCAGAACGGTGTTTTTACCGAAGACGGGTTGATATATATCCTGTTTATGCTGAATTCTTTGGGAACCCGGCGGTTGATAATATCCTCCGATTGATTTTTGAACGCATCTTCAAAACCGGCGATGAAAAGCAACTCGTTCCGCCATTGATCTACCGGTGAATATTTTGAATAATTGATACGTTTATCAATCAGTATATCCAATTCCTCATCCGTTGAAACAGGCCAGCGCCCGATTGAGAATTCCGGGATATGCGTCTCTTCATCGAGCACAACGTACCAATGGTCCGCAGAACATGCGCCGTATTTATAAGATTGAAAGAAAAACGCCGGGACTGATTCTTCTTCCCTGATTTTTGAATCACCTATGATCAGGATATATTCCGGTTTGTGAGCCCAGCTTTCATGTATATGTGCAAGGTATTTTTTTAATGCGTATGGACTAATGATACCATTGTTAAACTCATTATAAATATCCCGGATGCTTACTACCTGGGCTTCAATATTTATATCCCGATAGAATTTAACCAGTTTTAACAGGTTGTATTTCCACCGGTGATCCGTGATAATCAGCAGGTCACTGCCGATATCATTATGGGCAATATTAAAAACCGTATCCGGCCGGATCGAAAGCGGATTCATCATGCCTTCAGCGGATGCGGCAAAATAGAATGTGCTGTCATCATATATATTGTCTTCCACCAGAACGGAATAATTCTTCGTCCTGGTGTTATACTCGACGCTGAAATCACGCAGCTTACTTTTTCCGATTTTATATATTGAAATATCCGGATTGTTAAAATTATCTATTTTAAAATGATAGCGTCCATCCGGCATTGCGAAAGGTCGAGTGAAGTCGATCCTGTCATTAAAAGCGCGATATAATCGGTGATAATGGACTTTTAAATAATCAAAGTGCACTTTATCGTATCTATTCGTCGGGTCGTCGCCGGCGACTGCCAGCTGGATTTTATTATCACCATTCACTAAAAACCGGTTCTGAAGCACCTGGCTTTCAGCGTTTTTAATTACGTAAGGAACCTGATCGCTCCAGCTGTCCGTTGCGGCGTATTTGTCATTAATATGAACAGTAACAGTATGATCGCCTTCTTGGTAGGTCAATCCGTGCATGCCGACTTCGATCTGGAATCGTTTTACGGTATTTTGATTGGGATGAATTAATTGAAATATATCGCTCTGAGATGTGCCGCCGTTAATGCCGCCGTTGAAAAACCAGTGATCACGGGTGTGGGAGGGAAGGTGAGTATCGACTTTACCCAGCTTGTCGAAGTAATTATTTTCTTCATAATGAAGTGTATAATAATAATCAACAGGAACAATTGCCTCGCCGGATGACACCGTTGCCTTTGCAGACTCTTCGGCGTAGCGCAGTCCGTTTTTTTCGCCCCAGGTCAGAAAGTAAACATTTTTATCCGTGAAAGGATCATATTCATAGTTGCCGACACTGTTGCGGTGTCGTTGTCCGTAAAATTCGATATAATCCGATTTATTAAATAAACCGTCGGATTCGCCATTGACAAATATCGGGACTTCATGTCCGTCATTGAACATCTGAAAAGTGCGTGGATCGACACGGCTAATTACCGCCCCGCTGTCTTTTAATACGCTTTTACCGATTCGATAAATCCCGTCTTTTTCGATAACGATCCGCATCAATTCTTTCCCGAATAGATCATGAGCGGCGGATTTAGCAAAACGATGATCCCGTTTTATTCGTAATATATTTTCATCCAGCCCGATTGACCGGAGAAGAGGATTCTTTTTAGGATTTTGAATGACGGTAAGGTCGTTGTTTTCAGTAATTGATACGGATACCGATAAATCCTGATAATATCTCAATTGTTTCCCATCTGCAATTAATTGATACGGATAAACAGTCAAGCGGGTCAGTGGGATATTATCGACATACCCGACAAACGAGACCGAAACAACTTCTTTCGGATAAATTACGGTCGTGATCGCCGTGTAGTTATTTATTTGATCTACTCTTGCCAGATCCGGTTTGGAAATATCAGTAAACCGTTCTATCTCAGCTGGTAACGGAATTATTATCAGATTTTTCCCGCTTGTATGGAATGTAATATCTTCCGGTAGCGCATTGAACAATTTAACGAAGCGAGGGAGTGAAGGGTATCCTATCCGGCTATCGTTATCAAGCCGTTCAACGCTTAATGAAATTTCATTATCTGGTGAATAATGAAAATCAGGTGAAATTAGATGCGCTTGCCAGAGCCAGCTGTTGTCGTCAAGCCAGGTATCGGAATAATTAGCCGACTGTTTGTCTGTTATGAATTGGGGATTTGAAAAACCGACGCGGTTAAAAATCGAGGTCAATAAAAGTATGTTGATAATTAAGGCATTTACTGAATTGCGCAAGAAATGTCTCCCTCTATACCTGTCAGGTTTTAAAAACCAGGTATAACAAAAACATGTGTTCTCTGGATCTGCTCTGCGCAGATCCGTGTCAAAACGATACCATAACTATTCTTTGCGCCTTCGAGCCTTTGTGGTTTTATTACTTCACCTTCACAATCTTCTGCAGGTTGCCGCTGTTGAAGCAGGATTTCCCGATTGCAGGCGGACGCTACGCCGAGATTCACCGGCTACCAGGTTAAACAGCATCTTCTCAAATCTCCCTGAAGAATAGTTCTCCATAATTGTTATCATTAATTTAACACACCTGCAAAATATGTCTATAGATTTTTTCGTTTTCTTTTTCTTCTCGTCACGTCTATTAAAAAAGATTAACCCTGACAGGTCTAAGTCTTCGCTGAAAATTGGTTTTGGTTTCAGCTTTTATGAAGACCGGCTACAGAGCGAAGCCCTGTAGCCAGTTATATTCTTTATAGTTTCGTCAGGTCCTCAGACCTAGCGATATGCTCAGGTGCTGTGGTAAAAGCGTCAGGAGTGAGCTCCTGACGCAACGGAAAATAATCTGAATTTTCAATATCCAACACGGAATAACCAATATCCAGGTATTTATGTTGTTATCGCTCCAATTTATTTTTTATACATCCTTTTTTTTTCTTCATATTTGGAAATTCCGTGTTGGGTATTGGACATTAACCCACCCACTCAATTCACAGAAGAACTAAAAATGTTATAGTTCACCTTGTGTTAAGTCAGATAAGAGAGATTCGTGACATATTGAAAATAGTTATTAGCGGACTTTTTCCGCGTGTCTCTGCTCCTGAGGTGACACAAAGAAGATTGCAGTTCTGTCTCAACGCGGGAGCGTTGAGACGAGTGTGAAAGGTTAACCCCCGGTTTTAACCGGGGATATGGAGGATGTGCACTATACTGCCAACGGAAACACCTGTCAGGTTTAATCACTTACCTCTATCTGAAGTAGAAGTATCTAATATACCTGACAGGTCTAAGTCTTCGCTGAAAATTGGTTTTGGTTTCAGCTTTTATAAAGACCGGCTACAGAGCGAAGCCCTGTAGCCAGATATATTCTTGGTGTCTTTGTGGCTATTCATGTACAAACAGGAGTGTTTGTTTTACCTTATGTCTTTGTGGTTATTTTTCGGAGATTAATAACAGATTTCTGCTTGTTGTTTTCCGAATTATCCTCTAAACTTAAATAGAAAATATTAGGGGATGCTGAAATGACAGTAATTACTTTGAAAAAAAATGAAACACCGCAAATTACCGAAAAAAAAGTCCGGCATGCCGAGAAACAGCACAAGGGATTAAACGCTAAAAAATATTGTGGTAAAATCAAATTAAAAGAAGACCCCCTTACATACCAGCGGCGAATTAGAGATGAGTGGAATTAATCTACTGACAGATACGAATATTATACTCTATCTGCTCGGTGGCGACAGAGACATCGCGGGTATTCTGTCCGGTCGAATCGTTCATCTTTCATTTATTAATGAACTTGAATTGTTGAGTTTTCCACAACTTTCATCAGAAGATGCTCAAATTATTAGAGAATTTCTGAAGGAAACAATTATTATTGATATTAATGAATCCATCAAGGCTCATACCATAGACCTGAGGACAAAATATAATCTAAAACTCCCCGACGCCATCGTTGCAGCGACAGCCTGGTTTTTACAAATTCCGCTCTTTACCGCCGATAGAGATTTTAAAAAGATAACTGAAATTCCTATCCTGTATTACGAGAAATAATATCCCTGTTTTTTTCTGTCTCTTATCTCTTGTTATCAAGTCCCTCGCCTTTATTCCCTACCGTCGAGTCCTAAGACCTGGCGATATGCTCCGGTGCTGTGATAAAAGCGTCAGGAGTGAGCTCCTGACGCAACGGAAAATTAACCCACCCACTCAATTCACAGAAGAACTAAAAATGTTATAGTTCACCTTGTGTTAAGTCAGATAAGAGAGATTCGTGACATATTGAAAATAGTTATTAGCGGACTTTTTCCGCGTGTCTCTGTTCCTGAGGTGACACAAAG
>Ga0265594_1002992_pt1 | contig 11535 bp, 10 predicted proteins | sample saktaG_11_FD_190147 | JGI IMG/M metagenome (GOLD analysis project Ga0265594, IMG submission 190147) | Saline water microbial communities from Sakinaw Lake, British Columbia, Canada - sak_2011_5_24_80m | ecosystem: Environmental > Aquatic > Non-marine Saline and Alkaline > Saline ... | reverse complement strand
CTGCAATTCTGAGCAAAATAGACGAGGTAGAAAGACTCAGGAACAAAAGCGGCAACTCTTAACTTTGAGCTCTTTTCGATCCAGACTACAACCCCATATTATTATACCCGGCGTCTACATAAATCACCTGACCGGTTATGTTCCTTGACAAATCAGAACATAAAAATAGAGCAAGATTGGCGACATCATCTGCAGTATTTAGCCTGTGGAGTGGCGCAACTTCAATTTGATGCTCGAGCAAGCTATCGAGCCCGGTAACTCCCGATGCCGCCTGTGTCCTTATAGGCCCTGAAGAGATTGCATTAATCCTTATCTTTTTATCCCCGACATCTCGAGACAAATATCTGACAGATGCTTCTAATGCAGCTTTGCACACGCCCATCACATTATAGTGTGGAATGACCCGTACCGAACCGATATACGATATAGCTATTATACTACCTTCCTCGTTCATTATGGGATATGTTCTTTTCGTTAATTCCGTCAGTGAATAAGCACTCACTTCCTGGCTTATCTGATATCCGCGCCTGTCAACTTCAAAGTATTTACCCTGCAGATGATCTTTCTTTGCAAATGCGATACTGTGAACCAGGAAATCAATATTTCCAAATTCCTGCTCTACTTTTTCAAAAAATCGATCAAGTAAAGAATCATCGACAACGTCACAGGGAATTGCAATTGGGTCTTTCAGCGTTTTCAATAACGGCTTAACAGAATCTTCAACTCTTTCCTGGTATGCGAACGCGCTCCTCACACCGTCCCTATTCAGCGCTTTAGCAATGTGCCATGCAATACTCTGTTCGTCAGCCACACCAAAAATGATCGCCTTTTTACCGTTTAGATTAAAATTTGTCATTTTCTTATCTCGAGGTTATATGAAATTAATTGAACCCGGAAGAAATACCTCTCTCACAGGATGACCCACGAAAAACAAACAAACCACCGAAGAAAGAAGAACTATAAAAATATTAGATACGAAAAAGACAAAAAGCGCAACAAGGTTTTTAAAAAATCCCTAAAAGATGAATGGTCTGTGTCAGCCCTCCAATCAACTTTATTTTCTGTTTAATACAGATGTGAGGATTGCGTGAATCGTTTGTTTCCCCTGCTATCTTTTTTATTCTTTCAAAAGAGATCTATAATTGGTAGAATTATTAATGGCTGTTTTATCGCAAATTGTAACATAACGAGATGACAATATTGTAAGAGCAATGAAACTATATCCGATAGAAACAGGAACATTTAAATTAGACGGCGGAGTAATGTTTGGCTTTATTCCAAAAATGCTCTGGCAAAAAAGCTGTCCCGCTGACGATAATAATCTTTGTAAGTGGGCAATGCGCTGTTTACTGGTCGTTGATAGAGATCAGAAAATTCTAATTGATAATGGGACAGGAGATAAGCAGGATAAAAAATTTTTCAGTTACTATTATTTAAATGGTAATGATACTTTATTGAGATCACTCGGGAAATACGGTTTTAGCGCAGATGATATTACCGACGTTGTATTAACCCATCTCCATTTTGATCACTGCGGCGGAGGAGTGAAATATAATAGAGATAGAACACGACTTGAACTGGTTTTTAAGAATGCTACATACTGGACAAGTAAACAGCAATGGGATCTGGCTGTTAATTCAAATAGGATGGAGCAGGCGTCTTTTTTGAAAGAAAACATAATTCCAATAGGGGATAGCGGCCATTTGAAACTCATCGACAGAGACAGTACCCCCTTCCCCGACTTTTCCGTAAGATTATTTAACGGACATACGTATGGTCAAATAATCCCGTTTATTAAATATCGGGGTGAAACCGTTGTCTTTACCGGAGATCTGCTGCCGTCAACTGCACATGTCCCCTTGCCTTACATTATGAGTTATGCTGTCAGGCCACTTATATCATTGGAGGAGAAAGAAAATTTTTTAAATGAAGCAGTTGAAAACAACTATATTCTATTTTTTTCGCATGATTTATATAATGAATGCTGTACTGTTCATAAAACCGGAAAAGATATTACCGTAAAGGAGACATTTTTGTTAAAAGACCATTTTGGTGAATAAAATGAGCTGTGATGGCTTCGACCTCGGCTGACGAACTTGGTCTCACGGCAGCCAAAATAGCGCGTAGCCTTGGCGTAGCGACATCAAGCATTACACAAAGCGATAGATAGGATAGAGACGAAATAGGGATAAAAAATTATGCAACGTAAGTAACAACGTCCACGTATATTATAGGATGTTGATAATTTGCTGTGGTTTTGGGTTTAATGTATCCCCATTGGCAAAATCACGAAAAGACAGATCGGTCACCTAGCTTCCGCAATGAGAAAAGTTTTCCTTTAACATATCTATAAACATTCTGACCGTAATCGAAAAACATAAGCGGTCGGAAAAGTCGTAGGATTTTGTATGCCTGGAAATATCAAAGATTATGTCCTATAGTAGTCGCCCCGTAATTACATCTCTATTCTGATTCATAATAAGCCCGATCATGCTGAGGGATAATACTTTTATGTGATAACTGATCACTCCCCCTCTTTCCTCCCTGAAATCCGGATGATCAATAAGATATGATCTGTCTTCCAGCAAAGTGATATTGGGGGGAATATCATCCAGAAATTTTCTTTCAAATCACTGATCAAACTCAGGGAAAAGATCGGCATACACAGCTTTTCCGTACCCGCCATAGCCGGAAATATCAATGACAGCATAATAATTCCGGTATTTCAGGTACCTCTCTTCCAGTTTATTCCGGCTGCCATTTTCACAGCCCACCGTTTCGATCTTTTGTTCTATCATATCACCTGTTAATAATTGTAGATCAAGGTAAATATCTTCTCAAAATCAGCCAGACGGAAACACCATGTGATATTTTATTATCTTCACCGGCAGTGTTCGATCGCATCAGGAACCACGCTAAAAGTAACCCGGATCTCGGGATGGGGCAGACCCGGCCTCCTTTAAAGCACTTCGATCAGATGCTTATCAGGTGAGTTTTTCCCACAAAGAGAGCGGTGTTCGGAAAAACACCGCCCCCTCTATTATCGTGTGGTTCTGTTTTCTATCTAACTACCCGAGGTAAAAACCGGTCGGGTCAATATCTTCTCTGAGGCATCTGATCTCTTCCGCGGTCGGTGCATCGGTCTCAACAACACTAGGCGACACCTTGAGATCCCATGCGCAGGCATCCTTGATCTTCTCCACCGATTGGCTGGGGAAGTACTCGGTCAAGTACATCTCCTTGGTGCATTCGTCGAACGCATAGACGCCCATCCATCCACCGAATTACCTGATCCTGAATCAGAAACCATATTCCTAACGCCGCATGATACTGTTCCCAGACATGAACTCCGGAAGACTCTGCTTCCAGTGTCAATAATCTCTCATCGACACAAAATTCACAGGGCCCCGACTGATTCAATATGCTTTGCCAGCATATCTTCCCCGTAATATCACCAAATAAATTCTTCATATGTTCATTGATGTAAAGTACTTCATACGTGCTCATATCAATGATATACACGGAAGCATTCAGACCATCCAGAACTGTTAATAATCTTGCACGGGCATTTCTTAGATGTTCCTCCATACGCTTGCGCTCCGTAATATCACGCGCCGTTGCAAAGATACCGACAACATTGTAGGACTCGTCCCTATATACAGATGTACTATACAGAACCGGAGTTACACGACCTTCCCGGTGACGTATCTCCAGGGGATAGTTATATACTGCCCCTTCCCTGAATACTCTCCGGTACTCTGCTTTGACCCTTTCAGCATCGGTAAAATAATTTGAAACATCTGTCCCTATCGATTCTTCCCGTAAATAGCCGGTGCCCTTCTCGGTTGCAGCGTTCACGTCGCTTATTTTTCCGGCCGGATCAATGACAACCATAAGATCCAAGCACGTTTCAAGAAGGCTCCGGTTATAGATATTGACCAGTCGCAACGATTCCTCTGCCCGCTTCTGTTCGGTAATATCCGAGTACGTTACTACAACCATTCTATCCTTCAGTATCTCACCTACTCGTGAGGAACTCACCAGACAAAAAATGTCCCTGCCGTCCTTATGCCGGCAATGAATTTCTCTGCTGTACGTTCTCTGTTTCTCAAGCGCAGGATATGCATAACTGGCTATTTCCTCATACTCTTCGTCGCTTCGGTACAACACACGTATGGTTTTGCCAATTAATTCCTCAATCTTCCAGCTAAAAACCAACTCCACCGCATGGTTGGTAAAGATGACCCGACGATCTCTCAAGCCGATGAAGGCATGGAGAATCGAACCGAGAATCGATAGCATGACCGTCTTGAGGTCATTTTGACCCCGTTCGTCCGTACTCTCTCTTTTCTAACTCGTCAAACAGTGGAAACATTTCCTCTATTTTATCTAAGAATTGCTCACCCGTCATGTCTTCATAGTTCATATCTCAGTTCCACATAATGAAATCTAATGAAAATTGATATTGCCATGGATCAAATTAAAAATACGAAATATACTAAAGCAGAAACCCTGCTTATACTTTTTTATGAGTTCTGAAAATGCAAAAAATAACGCGTTTCCTTCAACATTTAAATATTCAGCGTAAAGAGTTGCGAGGAATATTACATTTGCAACGTACCGTGATTTAGAATTATCGGATAGTTAGACTTGAAGTATAACGTGAACTAAAATTGTCAAAAACTGTTCTGTAACTTCAATTAAAAAGGGTTGAAAGAAAAGGTTTTCCTTTCAACCCTGATATTTTACCTAAATAGCGCTTCCTGGAGGAATTATCTTTCCCTCAAACAGGATTGCCTGAATTATTTTGCGACCTTTCTCTTCAGGAAATATCCCTCCGGGTCAATTTCATCCCTCAAAAGTCTCAAATCCTCATCGGTAGGCATTGCCATATCTTTGAGATCCGGTGAAATCAATAATTCAAAGCTCACCAGTTCCTGGATATCTGCTGCGGTCTTCCCTGGAAGCACTTCAAGCAGCATCATTCTCCTAGTCTCTTTATCATACCCGAACAGGGCCTGATTGGTGATGACCCTGTAGGGTCCCGAGCCCAGAGTCCCGGATTGATCCCTGTACTCAGGTGAACCATCGCCGTAACCTATGCTTGTTATGAAATCCACTTTCTTGACGAATCTCCTTTTTTCCAGGGCCATTATTGCAATAACTTGCTCGCAGTTTGCCGCCATTGCACCGGCGCCACCACTCCCCGGAAATCTAACACCGGGCCGCGAATAGGTTCCACCCTCGTATGTTGAACCTATATTTCCAAACATATCTATCTGGGCACCACCGATGAAGCCATAGTCCGCATATCCCCTCTGCGTTAATTCAAAGACGCCACAAAGTCCCTTTGCATATACGGCTTTACGAAAAGCCTTGGTATCACCAACGGAAAGCGGTAGCCCCTGTTCGAGAACTGCGCCCAGCGATCCGGCTTCAAATATCAGATTAAGATTCGGGGCATGCGTAAGCTGGGCATGCATTGAAGCGATTATTGGCAGACCTGTTCCTACAAAGACTATCGTTTCGTCTTCCAGTATCCTTGAGCCGGTAAAAGCAATGATTTCGAATGGGCCTATATCTTCTCTCATTTTCTTTATCCTCCTTATATTACCTGTTGTGGATCAACGTATCATTCATTGAACAGCCGTTATTATTTAATTATCGGCTGCATGCCATCCATCTGTCTTAGTTGCTTGAGTTTACTGTAAGGACGTGTGGCCAGATAATCGTCGAAGGTTTCACAACCGAAAATATATTTGTCGTACCATTCCTTGAGTTTATCCTTGTTTCCTGTCTTCCTAAATTCATCGCATAAACCTCTGAAACTAAGGAACTCAGGCATATCAAACCAGTAATATCCATAAACCGCTCCAGGATAACCTCCAAAAGGCTGTTCAACCACGGCATCCACACATACATAGGGAATTTCGGTAAGATTTGGATACTGTCGTATGGATTCGGTTGTAACAATCTCTTCCGCTACCACTATGGTATGACCTGATGCCATAGCTATTTCAGGACAGGTATTGTGAGCCCCAAATATCCGGCAGTTACCATACATATCAGCCATCTGCACATGGACGATACCAACATCAGGATAACAGGCCGGGAGCACATATACATTTCTTCCGGTAAAGGGACACTCTATCATCTTTCCCTGGTTTACCAGTTCCATATCACTACCGCCATGATCGCGTATCGGGATGAATGGGAGGCCCATTGCCGCTGCCTTGAATCTCGCAGACGCTCCGTAGTTTGTATAATCATCAATCTCCATCATTTCATTACAAAGCAGGTGGCGGAAAAGGGGCGCTATCCCTATTACTTCATAGCCCCACCAAGCCTGTGTAACACGTTTGATAGAGAGATGATTGGGATCTATAATCATCGCGCCGGCGAGCAATTCATTAGTCATCGAAGCGGATTGATATGACAGTGTCAGATCTTTTGCACCCTGTCGTATTATTTCGTGTACAACGGCCATAGGTACACGGGTGTTCACAAACCCGGCCACACCAATGTTCATCCCATCTCCGACATACTTTGCAACCGCCTCCTTCATTGTTGTTCTCTTGTCACGCAACCCCTTTTTCTTCCCTACGGCTACTTTTCTTGCTTCCCGAGGTGTTAACCCCCAGTACTCAAACGGTCGTTCGCCCCATTTCTTAATTTCCTCATCGCTCAGAGAAGTTACATTCTTTATTAGAGAAGCTCTTTTTGTTTGCATTTTTACCCTCCTTCTGCTGTTAGAACTGTCATTTTATTGACCGCTTCATCTCAATTATACCGCCTTCTGGCGGTAAACAGCTCGTGCTACAACCCATGCCAACTAATCGCCCATAATTCACAGTACCTCCCATCCTTATATTTAGAAAACAGCCTGAACTATATATCACCCCAAAAAATCACTGTCAAGTATTTTGTACGGGCAAACCCAAACAATTTTGAAAAAAATCATAGGCATACAAAAAATTCGTGTTGCTAAAAAATTGCCATATACCTGCACAAAATACTTGACAATGATTTTTTTTAGTGGGATATTACGATGCCTAGAGTTTTTTAGCGGGCTACTATAAAGTTCAAGAATAAGGTATTAAGTAGTTTCTAAGTTTTCAGTAAATATCTTCATTTGAGAGTTTTATTCGATTTATGAGAAATCCCAAGAATGTAATTCTTTGGTGCTTAAAATAGTTTTTTGACAATTCCAAAACTCGCTCCACTGCGAATTCAGAAACCACTCTTCGAGCTCGAATACTTAACTGCGTGCGTATAATACATACACAGGCAGGGTTAAAGTTGCAGCTGATTTACCACGACTTGAATCTCACCAGCGCTGAAACAAGTTCAGAATCAAATTCATACTTAAGAATTATATTCCTAAAACCATGTACAGTCAAAAACTGTTATGCACGCAAGGTCGGCATTTATTTTGCCTGACATACAGTTTTTTCGCGATGAATTGAATCTCCCCGCAGCAAGCTGCGGGGAATCTCCGACTGTTAAGGAAAATTGTTAATTTTATTCGCTCGCTAACCTTGCCGCAAGCAGCGGGGAATGCGCTCGCTGTTCAGTTCAACGAATCAAGTTATGTTTTTTAATTTCTGGCTCGTTACCCAGTAGGTTTTTGGATGAGCAAGTAAAAAAAGCGGAAAGGGAGGTGAAAGCGTCGTAAAAATATTCGTGCATGGAAAAAATCCTCAAGATGTATCCCTAAAAACAAAAATGATGGAAGGAGGTGGCAGGTTCTAAAGACAAAAACTCCGTGTTAAGTAGTTTTATTTTTTGTTAAATTCTTGTTGGAAGGAGGTCAAAGTATGGATTTAGAAAAGAGATATGCTGAAGTGGGTGTACCGTTAGGGGAAAAGGCGGATGAAGACAAGTTGCCCTATATCCATGAAGTCGAAGGACAGGTTCCCTATACGTACAAACATCGTGCGCCAGGTTCCGAAGTAGAAAAACCTGAAAATGGAGTACATTCCGATATCTACAAAATTTCTGAGGTGGTGCATAAGGAAAAACCTATGACATGGTGGGGACCCACTCCTGACGAAGCCAGGGCCCTGAAGTCAAAGGAGAACAAGTTTCTCTATGATAAGAGAACATCTCTAAGTGATGCGGTAAAGCGGTTCATCAGACCGGGGATAAACCTTGGATTTGCCGGATTTGTCAACACAAGAAATCCCTTCGCCATTTCCTGGCAAATAGTAAAGGAGGCCCTTTGCAATAAAACTGTCAAGGCAACCGATTTAACTCTATCTTTTCAATCTCAATCTCTTGATGTTGAATGGCTTTTAGGCGCCCAGATGTTGGATAGCAGCAGGGTAGAGGTGAAGAGGGTAGAGCTGGCCTGGCAGGCCTTTGAAGTCATCGGATCAGGCCCTCTCTGGACTCACATGGTTCAAAATGGAATGATTGAGGTTGATGACTATACCAATTACGGTATGTCGGCACGGTTCAAGGCCGGGGCCATGGGAATACCATGCATACCGGTGAGAGACCATGGCGGCACAGACATGGAGGTAGTCAACAGGGGCGTGATGATTAAGTGTCCCTTCACGGGCAGGAATTTGTATCTGCTTCCAGCCTGCAATCCCGATGTTGCCATAGCACACGTTACAGCGTCAGATATGTACGGTAATTGCAGGATCTTCGGATTCTTGAATACCTGTCCGGAGATTGTTGGGGCAGCCACAGCAAGTATTGTCACCTGTGAGAATTTGATCTCTACCGATGACATTCGAAAATACCCGAATCTCACTGAGATTCCGTTTCCAGCCGTCTCTGCAGTAGTCCCACAGAAATTTGGAGGATATCCCGGCGCAGTATGGGGCAACTACTGGTTTGACATGGACCACTTCCGCCAATGGAGAGAAACCGGCCTGGAATTGAGACTGAAAGGGAATATTGACCCTCTTAAGAAGTATTACGATGAAAACTTCTACAGTTGCGACACCTTTGATGATTTCCTGGCCAAGAGAGGGTATAAGAAGCTCGCGGAATTGAGAGAATTAGACATGGGTCAGGCAGTGATACTGTAAATCTACAAATTCTTAAAGGAGGTGTTAAAGCATGGCTGAAGAAAAAATAAAGATGGGTCCTTATGAACAAATTTGTTACGCCGGTGCAAGAGCGTTGGAAGATAAAACAATTACTTTTGCTGGAACGGGACTGCCTATGCTGGCGTGTCTTTTTGCTCAGCGTACATGGGCGCCGGATATGAATATAATATTTGAAGCAGGTTCACTGGGTGTGCAGTTGTGGATGGGCCTGCCCCTTTCCGTGGGAGACACCAGGGCATCCACTCGAGCTTGTATTATAAAAGGTTTATGTTTTGCCTTTGAAGCTCAGCAAAGGGGATATTCCGATTACGCCTTTATCGGCGGTGCCGAGATAGACAAGTACGGCAATATAAACTCAACCTGCTTTGGTGAGTATGAAAAACCTAAAGTTAGATTTCCCGGGAGTGGTGGCGCTGGAGCCATGGCGGCAAACAGCGACAGGATAATTGCCATAATGGCGCTGGAAAAACGCAGGTTTCGGGACAAGGTATATTTTATTACCAGTCTCGGTTTCGGTGATGGTTCACTCGATTACAGGTGGAAAGCCGGTGTGCAGGGCAGGGGACCATACAGAGTAGTAACTGATGTGGCAACGTTTGGATTCGATGTTGGTAATACAAACAGAATGATGCTTCTGGAATATCATCCGGATCTTTCGGTAGAAGCCATTCAGGAGAGGTGTGAGCTGGAGCTGCTTGTTTCTCCTGACGTAAAGCCCACACCGCTACCCTCACAAGACGACCTACACCTTATGGTTACTGAAGTTGATCCGGAAAGATATTTTCTGGGTAAGGTGGTAGCGTAATAAGTACTTTACATTTACTGTAATATTTAGTGGTACGTCAAATGGCGTGCCACTATTTTTTTGGGGGAGCTCAGAATATTCAGGACGGCATTCTTTCTCTAAGCTTTTCCATAACTCCGGTCATCGTTTTCTTTGTATTCTTTCTAATGACAACAACCGCATCCTCGTCAAATAGAGTGGGAATTACACTGACAATAGCCCGTGTCGCCCCTCCGGTTTTTGCACACTCTATTAAGTAAGCCGGGGGGTAAGTAGCCAGAGAAGAACCCAGGCTGATGAAAAGATCACTGTTTTGCGATCGGCCTATAGCCGTCCTTACTGTTTCTTCGGATAGTTCATCTGGAAAGAAAACGGCATCGGGTTTTAGCAGGCCGGAACAATCGGGACAACCAGGTACCTCGATTCCTTTTTTTACCTTTTGCAATACCTCTTTCATGGAAGCTCTTTTACCGCAGCTCAGGCATTTTGCCCAGTTCAGATTGCCATAAAGCTCGATTATCTTACTTTCAGGAACACCTGCTTTCTGGAGGAGGTTGTCTATATTTTCCGTGATGACGCAATCCAGCTTTCCCAACTTATCCATTTCCGCAAGGGCATAATGAGTCTGGTTCGGCTCTGCTTCAATTATGTGTTCCTTTTCGCTCAACAATTTCCATTGCTTCTCACGGGATTCGGGATTAACAAGGAAGTTTTGACCGCTGAGATCGTAAAGATCGTGCTCGCTCCATATCGTACGGAGGTTTATACCCGATTCCAGGCTCACCCCGGCGCCGGTGAAGACTACAATCCTCTCAGACCCCATAATCAGCTTGAATAATAAACCTATCTCCATGTTTTTGTTATCCTCTCATATGAATTAGTATTGATGGACTCGTAAAAAGTCATAAACTGCACCATTTGTCATGCTGAACTTGTTTCAGCATCTAATTATTTCAGCAAGTTAGAGACCCTGAAATAAATTCAGGGTGACAAAAAAACTTTTTACGAGACCATCAGTATTGATATGGTGCAAATTATCAAGTTTATCGGGTAGTGTAAAGTCCTTTATCTAAATTCTATCGACAATTTCGCATAACATTGTTGACATAGAAGGATAATCGCCGTATACTTTTTTCACTCAAAGAGAATTTTTATCGAACAACCAAACAAAGTAGGAGCATTAATATAATGAAAAATCCTTTTGAAGGTTATATTGAGGAATTAGAAGTTGATGAGTTCCCAATCTGCATTTTCTGCGGTAAGGAAGCCCGGTTTAATGCCAGAACCCAGGCCGACCTCTGGTGTTATCTCTGTGAAGATTGCTTTATAAAGTATGGACGCGGATTAGATCCAGTAGATGGACAAAAATTGGTTATAAAACCAAAGGGGGGTAAGGATGCCGATTTATGAATTCTGGTGTAGTTCTTGCCAGCAAAAAATTGACATATATCAACAGGGTTTTTCTAATATTCCCCATTCCTGTCCAAACTGCGGGAATAATAAACTTGAGCGAATTTTTTCTCCCTTTTCCATACGTAAAACGAACAGACAGGTTTACGAAGAAATACGGGATGATAAGCAATTTGAACGAGCGGTAAAAGGTAACGATCCTAAAGCTATAGCTGAATTTGTTGAGCGAACAGGCGGGGGCAGTGAGATTCCCGATGAGTGTAAAGAAACAATAGGAAA
>Ga0265594_1002990_pt1 | contig 11537 bp, 9 predicted proteins | sample saktaG_11_FD_190147 | JGI IMG/M metagenome (GOLD analysis project Ga0265594, IMG submission 190147) | Saline water microbial communities from Sakinaw Lake, British Columbia, Canada - sak_2011_5_24_80m | ecosystem: Environmental > Aquatic > Non-marine Saline and Alkaline > Saline ... | reverse complement strand
AACAAATTAAAATATTATATGTATTATTATTCACTTATCAAATTCTTTAATTCTTATTAAAATCACCTATATTTTAAAGAGTTATGTGCGTAACTATACACTTACAAAATCTCACAAACTCAAAAACCAAATTAATACTTTAATTAATATTAACCTATAAGTCAAGCTAACTAGAATTTGTGTCAGAGCAAAATTAAAATGATTTATTCTTAGCCAAGTAGTAATGTATGCTTTTACTAATTTTAAGATTTTTTCACTTTAAAATAATATATATTTGTTCCAAAACATATTAAAATAATTTTAAAGAGGTATAATAAAATCTATTAATATGATCCATCTTAAATCTTTATATTAAAAATATCTTTTAACTTGTCATATAAACGCAAAAATATCATATATTTATCATTATAAATATTGTATTTTTTTGAATTATAAACTTTTTTAACTTTCACAACTTCATCAATAGCACTTTTATAATCTTTATAAAGACCTAGGTTTACAGCTGCTAAAATAGCTGCTCCTAATAATGCCGCATCTTCTTTTTCCATTAAAATAATTTTCTTTCCCGTAACATCTGCTTTAATTTGATTCCATATATTACTTTTTGAACCTCCACCTAGAGAAATCAACTTATTTGTTTTAATATTTAATTTTTGCAAGTAATCCAAATTTTTTCTAATCAGATATGCTATTCCTTCCATAACTGATCTTGCAAAATGTGCTCTGCTGTGAGAAATATTAATTCCATAAAAAACACCTTTGGCTTTTGGGTCAAGTTCAGGAGAATTTACACCAGTAAGATAAGGTAGGAAGATAAGACCATTTGAACCTGGAGACACTCCCTCAACTTCTTTATTTATATAATCATAACTCTTATCACTGTAAAAATTATTTTTAAACCATTCCAGGCAAATGCCTCCGCTCTCACATATAGGTAGTAAAATATATGTATCTTTTATAGCATTATAGTGGCATGGTATCCTATATTTATTTATTAAAGGCTTATTTACTATTGTACAAATAGCAAGGACTGTACCAGTAGTCTCACTTACAATTCCTTCTTCAATATTACCCACTCCAATCATTCCTGCCATTTGATCTAGAGCTCCAACATTTAAATTAACATCGCTTGAAAAACCAAACTCTCCTATATTTTTTACAAGCAGGTTCCCTGCCACTTCACCTGGCTCGATTAATATTGGTAGCTGGCTTGTATCAATGCCGACAAATTTTAAAATATCTTCCCAATATCTCTTATTTATAATATCAAAGTAATAAGAGAAATTATAAACTGTATATTCTGATATAAACTTTCCAGTAAATTTATATATAATGTAGTCTTTTAGGAGAAGATATTTGTATGCTTTAGCAAATATCTCCTTTTTATTTCTTTTTATCCAGAGCATTTTTGTAATAGGCCATGTAGTTACAATATCAGGCTGGCCTGTAATCTTATATCCGTCATCAATACTGAAATTATCTTTTAATATCCTGCACTCATTACTAGACCTGCTATCTAACCAGGATATTGCTTTTATTAAAGGCTTGCCGTTACTACCCAGGACAACTAAAGTTTCAGCCTGGCTGCTTAGAGAGATTGAAATAACTCTTTTGGGCCCTATTTTAGACTTTAAGAGCAGTTCCAGTATACCTTGTTTGCAGGTATTCCAGTATTTTTCTGCATCAAATTCAATAAAGTTAGAATTTATATCCAGGTCATATTTTAAAGAATGATTACATATTTCACTGAGACAGGAGTCATAAAGCCCAAATTTTACTATTGTTGTTCCTAAATCTATTGCAAGTATGTATTTTCCCATGACTGGATTTTCAAATCCTTAAACTGGTTAATAAAGAACCCAAAATATTATAAGATTATCACGTTAGTTAATTTATCTTCATGTCTTGGGTAAGATTATGTTAAGCTTTTGTCCTCAACTACCATTGCTACAATAATCTATTGCTGTAAGTACCATTATTTTTATTAATTTAAATACACTGTCTATCTCTACATACTCATCAATACCATGTGGATTTGTCCCTGCAGGACCAATAACAACAACATCAGTATTGCTCACCTCTTTGAAAGCATATGCATCACATGCAAAACCAAGTCCTTCTTCTTTATATTCCAAATTCGATATTTTGTATGCTTTTCTTATTGAAGACATTGCAGGATGATCTTTATTAGTTTTATGCCCGCTCATAAACCTAATTACTGTCTCGAATCGAGGAAAGTTATTTCTGAAATCATTATATTTTCCCAATTCTTTCTTCATAAAATCAATAAAATTTTTTCTTACTTCTTCTTCTTTCATGTATTTAAATGTTTCTAGCCAGAAAGCAATATGCCCTTCAGTAGGAACAGAGCCAGACTCTAAATAAGTAGAACCACCTGAGCTAAATTGATAAGTTAACAGCCTGAGTTTCATGCTTTTATCAAAACTATCAGGCAGCTTTATATTTTTATTCATTTCATTATCGTATTTTTCAAGCGCCAATGCAATTTTACTTAGCTTGTAGATAGGATTTATAAGTTCTATATCAGTACCAATTCCCCCTGGGCCTTTTTCCATAACAGATACTTTCCAATCGCTTCCACCTATTGATTCTATTCCTACCGCTAAGCCTGTTGGCTCAGCCAATATTGCAAAATCTATATCCGGGTATTTCATTCGGGCTGCAATAGTTCCGTTAACTCCCCCATTTTCTTCATCTACTACACTTTCAGCATATACATTCCCACTTAGTCTAACTCTCAGATCTTTTAAACATTTAAGGGTATAGAATCCCGAAAGTGTCCCGGCCTTCATATCTATAGAGCCTCTTCCATACATCTTTCCATCCCTAATTTTCCCGCTAAAAGGATCTTCAAATATTTTCCATTTCTCTCCGCTTGCAGGCATCGTATCCATATGCCCTGAAAAAAGTAGTGATTTACTTTCTCCTTCACCTCTTAATTTAGCCACTAAATTAGGCCTGTCTTTGTACTTTTTTTTAATACCATCTATTGTGGGGAAAAATAATGGATTCTCTCTTATATCTTCGATATCATCTATTTCAAATATATCAATATCTCTCTCTGGAATAAATTTAGTAATTTTGTTATATAAATATTCCTGGCCTTTCTTCTCATTTCCACCCGGGGGAAGATTTTCTGTTTTGATCTGTATAAGCTCAGATAATGTTTCTAAAATTTCATCCTTATTTTTTTCAAGCCATTTATCTACATCAGTAGCATATTCCATTACTTTTACCTTCCTATTTATTTTTACTATTGTAGTAAATATAGATAGTATATTTTTAGAGAGCTGCTAAACTTTTAGGCTTACTTATACTTCAATCCTCTATACTAAAAACTTACCTTTTATGCATTCACTCTTTAGATTTTTACAATTATTTTCTCTTTTGCTGATTTTCTTGCTGCTAGAGCCAACTCTAAAGATGCACGGCCATCTTTGAAAGTTGCTTTTTCGATAGGACTGTTATTCATAATACAATCAATAAAATATTTACATTCCAAAAAGTACGCATCAGTTTGATCAACTTTTATAGTGTATGCTGATTTATCCTTCTCGTAAATTGTTACATCAGCAGACTGAGCTCTTTCCTCTATATTCTTTCCTGCTCTAAAAATCCACTCTATGGAACCATTTTCACACAATATCCTAACAATCATTGTAAAAGGAAAATCTCCTGTAAACCCCCAGCCTCCTTCGGCAAAGCCAGATTTACCATTCTCAAACTCTATATTTGTCGTAATATGTATTATCCCTCCAAGTTTTGGATTATAAACGCCCTGCGCGCTGACAATACTTGGCTTTCCAAAAACCCAAATCAAATAATCAAGATCATGTATGTGAAGATCTAAGGGCACGCCCCCGCTATTTTTTTCATTTAAACCCCAATTCTCCTCATACCAATCAGGAGGAACTAATATTCTTTCACAAAAACCAAATAGTGGTTCCCCTAATTTGCCGCTATTAACTATCTCCCTAATTTTTATATATTCCGGCCAGAATCTTAGCACGTGGCCTACCATAGCTTTTACTTTATTTCTTTCTACTGCTTCTATCATTTCATCAGCATCTTCTAAAGAAAGAGTTAGGGGTTTCTCGCAAAGTATGTGTTTTCCAGCATTAGCTGCTTTTATGGCCAGATCTTTATGTACAAAGGTGGGTACACATATATCTATAGCATCTACATTTTCGTTTTTTAATAAATCATCCATATCCAGATAAAACTTTGCATTGAATTCTTCAGCTAATTTTTTCCCCTTTCCCTCTACTCTATCTACTATAGCTATAATATTTGAATTATCTATTTCTCTGTGAGCAACAGCATGTGTTTTACCCATAAATCCTGCACCAATTATGGCTACATTAACCATTTATACCTCCTCATAATATTATTATCTTTGCACCTTTTTTACTTGCATTATAGCGCTCTCAATATATTTCCAAACATGCATTGACATCTTTAAATCTAATATTTAATATTCCCTTACAATAAAATTTATGCTTAAAACAAATGTTAAAAACTTGTTTTTCTTTTTCCAAGACTGGAAATAACTGTAGTTACAACTATTATTGCTCCCAACACCATAGTTTGAAAGTAAGAAGATACTCCAATAATATTCATAGCATTATATATTACACCTAATAGTACAACCCCAAAGAAAGCTCCTGTTAAACTCCCCCTGCCACCTTCAAAAGTTATACCACCAATTATTACTGCAGCTAGAGCTTTAAGTTCATAACCTTCTCCACTTGCTGCTCGGACATTTCCAAGCCTTGACGTTAATACTAAACCAGCAAGTCCCATAATCAATCCAACAAGTGTATAAAGTGAAATTATATGCATATCCACATTTATTCCAGCCAGATATGCAGTTAATCTATTTCCCCCAATAGCATTAAGCCTTCTTCCATATTTTGTATATTTGTTCATAGCAAAAGCAAAAAGAAAAATTAATAAAAATACAACAACCGTAAATGGTATAGCAAAATTTTTAGGACCAAGTTTACTTTGTCCTAAAAAACGAAAATAATCTCCCAAAGCATTAGGCCTGCCATCAGATATATATAAAGCCAAACCGTAATAAACATATAACATTCCCAGGGTTATTATAAGTGGCATAACATTACTTTTTGCAACTATAATTCCATTTATAAAACCGCAAAATGTAGCAATAGCCAGCACAGCCAAAACAGATAATTCGACACTCACACCAGCCTTCACCATTTTAACAAATATTACACCTACTAACCCCATCATTGCCCCAATAGATAAATCTAACTGCCCGGCTAACATTAGTAAACCCATACACATGGTTGCAATGCCTAATACTGAAACCTGCTGAAGAATATTACTAATATTTCTATAGGTAAAAAAATTTGGATTAATAAATGACACTATAACCGAGATGACTATTATGATTATAATAAGAAAGAAATTCTGATTTTTTATAAACCCAAATCTCTTTCTTTCAAGAGTACCCTGATCAGTTATATTATCTTTTTTAGCTGTTATATTTTTCAATTTATCCATTACCTCCTCCCATAAAGCCTAGTAATATATTTTCTTCTGTTATTCTATTTCCTGAAAGTACAGATGAAATTTCATAATCTTTTATAACTATAACATTATCACTCATAGCAATAAGCTCTGGCATTTCAGAAGATACCATTATGATTGATTTTCCTTTTGAAACCAGATCCGTTAAAATTTCGTAAATTTCTATTTTAGAATTTACATCAATACCATGAGTGGGTTCATCTACAATTAAAATATTTATACCCCTAAACAGCCATTTGGCCAGTACCACTTTTTGTTTATTGCCTCCGCTTAGATTTATAACTTCTTGATTTAAAGTTGGAGTCTTGATTCCTAATTGATCAACAAATTTTTTAGCTAATCTTGCTTCTTCTTTTAAATTAATAATTGGACCCTTAAATCTATCAAGTCCAGCTAATGTAATATTTTTCACTACACTTGCATTCATGCACAATCCATCAATTTGCTTATTTTCTGTCATCATACACAGACCTTCTCCTAGGGCTTCCCCGGGACTATTTGGTGTTATTTCTTTTCCCTTATAAAAGATTTTCCCTTGATATTTTTTATCAACACCAAAAATAGCTCTGGCTATTTCTGTTCTTCCTGATCCTTTCAATCCAGCCAGACCTAAGATTTCACCCTCCCTGACTTTGAAATTAATTTCTTTAGATTTAGGATTTAACTTTAATCCCCTGACCTCAAAAATTACATCTCCTACCTTATGTTTTTTCTTCTTGTAAAAAAGTTCAACTGGCCTCCCGATCATTTCGTTAGCTAGAAGGTTTAAGTCTATTGATTCTTCTTTAAAATTATGAGTTTTTACTTTTCTTCCATCACGCAGTACCGTTACCCTATCTGCGACTTCCGCAATTTCCTCTAAATGATGGGAAATATAAATTACACTTACCCCTTTTTTAGATATCTTTTTAACTAATTTTGTAACTATTTTAATATCGTTAATATTAAATACAGCTGTAGGCTCATCCAGGATTAAAACCCTGGGGTCAAATATCAAAGCTCTCAGGATTTTAACAAATTGTTGATCCGGAAGACTTAAATTTTCATAAAATTCATCAGGTCTTATATTTATATTTAGAGATTCCATAAATTCAGCAGCATCTCTAAACAACCTCCTATAACTTACAAACATTTTTTCACTTTTTTCTGAACCCAGAAAAATATTTTCAGCAACAGTTATCTGTGGTACAAGAGTTCCTTCCTGGTGTACCGCTTCTATACCTTCATTTTTAGTAATTGCTGGAAACAATCTATTATATTTCTTCTTACCAATATTAATGATCCCGCTGTCTGGAGTTATTGCACCTGATAAAATTTTAATGAATGTTGATTTTCCAGCACCATTTTCGCCAATCAAACAATGAATCTCTCCTTTGTGAAGGTCAAATGAAAAATCAATAAGTGCCCTAACCCCTATAAAACTCTTATTTAAATTTTTTACTTCTATATTTTTTATATCACTCATACTGTCAAAATATAAAAATTATAAATTGCTTACGCTTCTTATAAAATTACTGATTTTCCTATAAGAAGCGTAAGCATCACTCATCAATCAAGTATAAATTATACTTAATTATTTACCACTCGTCTAAGCCACCAATATAATCTATTATCTCGTCAGATGGATCCCATGAAACATTATCAGCTAGAGTATCTTTATCAATTGGTATAGTTGGTAGCGGTACCCATTTATCTTTGATTTCCTTACCATTATAATGCAGCCACATTGCTTTAAATAACCACATACCCTGCACTGAAACTGGAGCAGCCATTGTAGCAACAATTTCACCATCTTCTATCATTTTTATCCCATTAGGGCCTCCGCCAGTTGAAACTATAGGAATTTGGCCTTTCAGGCCAGCCTGATCTAATGCCTGAATAACACCAACAGCCATTTCTTCACTATTAGCAAATATAACATCAAACTCGGTTCCTGCTGCTATTGTATCCTGGGTTACATTCATAGATGTTTCAGTATCCCAGCCTGTTGTTTTAATATCTACTATTTCTACTACATCGCCACAGTCTGTAAGCGCATCGTCTATTCCTCTCTGGTATTCCTCAACAATACCCATGCCCTCTGCACCTTTTACATAAAAGAGTCTGCTACCAGGCCATTTTTCACTAATATACTTTGCAGCTGCATATCCGATATCGTAATATTCACAAGCTACATTAAATACAATATCTCCTTCAACCTTATCGTATATTTTTGTATTTTCAAAGGAAATCGGGATTCCAGCATCGTTTGCTTTGTATATAAAATCTTGAGCTTGCTCAGGCGTCCATACAAATACACTTATTTCATCTACTCCTCTCGTGATCAGGTCCTCCATGTTCTGTAAGGCTTTTTCGCCATCCCATTCAGAATCTAATACTACTACTTCAACTCCCTTCTTTTCAGCACAGTATTTAAAATTCTGCACACCATAGCCATTCCATTCATCAGCCATAGCAACAGGTATGTTTCCAAATACAGGCTTTTTCTCTTCGGCTACTTTTGCTTCACAAGCTATTCCCATAAATATCATAGAAATAGCAACTACAGCAGCCATAATAAAAATCAATGTCTTTTTCATTACAATTACCTCCTTCTTGTTTTACATTCATAAAATTATTGGCTAAATTTATATACATAGTCGCCTTAAAGGTAAGACCTAAACAGATTTTCCATTCATCACCTCCTATTTTATAATATAACCAATAATCTTATTATTAATATAATTAAACATTTTCAGCCAATACTTCTTTTATAAAGAAATCAGTTCTCCTTAACTGTAGTATGGAAGCAGGTATATGTTGTGTAACTGGGCCATGAGCAGCCAGTCTTACAACAAATCTTTCCCAGGATATATTAGTTTCTGCTACATGAAAACCATTCCATGATTGATACAATTTTGCTCCCATTATCTCTTTGGGACCTATGGTTACAGCCTTCGGGGGGATACTGGACCAGTCCCCGCTGGGTTCAAGACATTCCTGTGCTATAGTTATTGGATTTAAGGTTACTACTCTTGGACCCATCTTTAAAAATTCTTCCAGTGAATCAGCTTCAAATTCAGGTGAGCCTGGATCAATAAAAGCTACATGACCTGTCCAGCCCAGCGCTCCAAAACATATATCAGCACCGCCTAAATCTTCTATCATTTTTCCGTAATCACCTATATTCTTATTAGTGAACCCAACAGCCTGATTTCTTGGGGGTCTTAGCTTTTCATCAACCTGGTAGTAAAAACTATTTAGGAAACAATGATTAAATCCTTGCGGCCAGTCATCAGGAGCAACTTTCCCATCTCCATCTACGTATTCATCCATATTAAAGGTCCATAGTTTTTTACAATCCACCTTAAACTTATTAATTAGATAGGCTACATGCCTGTATTCAGGATGTGGATTAGGCAGTATCAGCACAAGCTGCTCACCTTTATCTGCTGCTTCTTTGATAAATATGAACATGTCTAAAATACGCCTGAGTTCAAAATCTTCATTTTTTATTATCCTAATTTTAAAATCAGGATTTGAATGTTTACATATATCTTCCTTCTTTATTGCTCTTACCCTCTTGCAGGCTTTCATGTCCTGAAAAGGCATAGCAGAAGTTATTTTATGATTTAGTTCCCTCATTTTCCCCTTCAGTTAATGCCATAATAAAACTTATTATAATAGAATTTGGTGTATATTTCTATACACACTAAAAATCATTTACAGTTATAAGATTTTCAAATAAAAAATCTAATTATAAATATATTATTTTTTTCTTTTGTATTTATTATAAACTTTAATTTAATATAAAATAACCCCTAATGCATTTCTGCTTTGCAAACCCCTATCCCGGTCCTATAAAAATTAAATTGAACATTTGGATGGTCAGAAAGTAATGACATTGGGACAGAAGAATCTGCAATTTTTTTAGAAATCATTAAAGTAGTCAACCGCATGCCAAAAGGATTATCATGACAGCCACCATGCCAGATAGATACTTTTTCTGACTTCCAGGTTTCAACAGGACCAACTGTTAGGGCCTGCAGGGGTGCATTTGAGACAACACCACCACCCGATGTTCTGGCATTTTGAATAATTGTCATCGGGTGCAGGTTAACAATTCTCGCCCCTAATTTCCTGTATTCTTCAGGGCTGGGAGGATTATCTCTGTATTCCCCTTCTCTTTTTACTGGATCATTAAAAGCCCAATGCTTCACCTCACCTTGTCCGCCCTGCATGATTAAGCATTTAGCTGTATTAAAAGATTCCGAAAATTCTTTAATATTGTCAGCTCTTAAAAAATGAATATTCTCTTCAGGCATTTTTAATTCTTTTTTGATTCTGTTAAAACATAGACCTAAATCAGCTTTAGCAAAACTAAGAGGATTTGATAAAGGTACTTCTTTCCCATTTACATACCACTCATCCATAGCCCAAAAATGACCATTTGCTACATTTAACTCTAAATCATTTACTATCTGTGCAACAAGAGGAAGCTGCTCAGTTGGTCCTATTGGTCCGCATATCCCAGCTGGCTGGCTATCAGTTGCTTGCTGCCAGCAGTAAACATACTCTAAAGCTTCAGCAAGATAAAATGATTCAAGTGTATCATAAAATTTTATAGTAAATCCCGGTCTTGAAAGTTTGCTGATGTCTTCAACAGTTAGTTTAGCAGCATCATTTAATACTCCTTCATCTAATGTTGTGTAGTCCCACCAATCAGGAGCTACTTTACTTATATTTCTCATACCTAATCCTTCCTGAAAAAATTACTTAGCTATTTCACTGCTATTCTAAATAGAATCTTTTTATCTTATGGTTTTTTTAGCTTATTTTGCATTTTCTCATATTTTCAACTATTTGACTATTTACTTATTTTATCTCCTCACTTAAATAGTTAATATTATTAATGGGAAAATAATCGAATAAATCTTATATTTGTAAGCTTTGCCGATAAGTTATAAAATAAGGATAATTATTCAAAGTAATCATTATTTAGATATTAAAGGATTTTTATGGAAACAATTACAGGACTTTTTGCATCTATAATAATTTTTTCAGTAATGTCAATTTCTTCATTATTTATTTTTGCTTTAATGTGGATGTATGCTATCTATTTCTTACTTATCATTAGCATATTTGTCATGTGGATTATAGCAATTATTGATTGTGTAAAAAGAGACGATAAGGATTTTGCCATTGGCGGTGAAAATGCTAAATTAATCTGGGTTCTTCTATTAATTTTTGTTCATATCAGCTGCATACCTTACTATATTATAATCATGAGAAAGAAATTTAAGCCTAATAAATAATCCAGGCTAGAATATAACTCATCAAGATTGCAATAACTATTTCTAATAAGCTAATAAAATGGAGCGGGAAACGGGGTTCGAACCCGCGACCCTCAGCTTGGAAGGCTGACGCTCTAGCCAACTGAGCTATTCCCGCTCAAAAAATGGTCGGGGTGAGAGGATTTGAACCTCCGACCCCCTGCTCCCAAAGCAGGTGCGCTAAACCAAACTGCGCTACACCCCGAAACAATTAACTATTCTTTTGCAGAGAGTATATTATCACAATCTTAAAAATTTTCAATAAGATACCGCTATTTTTAGAGTCTCGTTAATATTAAAATTAGATACATTATCAGCTCTGATTTTTAATATTATTTATTTAAAAGTAGAAGTGATTAATTTATAAGGAAACTGTAACTATTATTCCTTTTCTAAAATATTTTTTATAGTGTTAAATTTATAAAAAAGCTAAATAACTCTTTACTTAGCTAAAAGAAATTTCTTAATACCCATTAAAGCTTTACCACGGTGGCTTATTTTATTTTTTTCACTTTGGGATAACTGTGCCATAGTTCTCTTAAATCCCGCAGGTATAAAAATAGAGTCATAGCCAAAACCATACGCACCCTTCTCTACTATTCCTATATGACCTTCACAAATGCCAGATGATTTAAAAATAAAACTTTT
>Ga0265594_1002988_pt1 | contig 11544 bp, 9 predicted proteins | sample saktaG_11_FD_190147 | JGI IMG/M metagenome (GOLD analysis project Ga0265594, IMG submission 190147) | Saline water microbial communities from Sakinaw Lake, British Columbia, Canada - sak_2011_5_24_80m | ecosystem: Environmental > Aquatic > Non-marine Saline and Alkaline > Saline ... | reverse complement strand
TTATAAATCGGGACGAATGCCGTGTTCTACCGTTCGATGAAGACTTCGTCTTCATCTCCACCGAGCTTTCACTACGTGAAAACTCGGTATTAAACTATAGGCCCTTAAAGTTATCGAGGATCCACGATTTATAAATCGGGACGAATGCCGTGTTCTACCGTTCGATGAAGACTTCGTCTTCATCTCCACCGAGCTTTCACTACGTGAAAACTCGGTATTAAACTATAGGCCCTCTTAATATTCTTATCGGGACACCCGGACTTGAACCGGGAATCTCACGCGCCCGAGGCGTGAATGTTAACCAATTACACTATGTCCCGCAAATTAACCTAATTTCTAACCAATAACCAATGTCTAACACCCAATTAGAGTTAAAATTCTAAACTCTAAATCCTAAACTCTAAACAAATCCAAATGTCAAAATCCAAATGTCAATTCAAATCCAAAGCTCAAATGTTCAAAAGCAAGTCCACGAAGTGGACGAGCTAAGATGAAAGTAATCTTTCATCGCCTGCAAGTCCACGAAGTGGACGAGCTAAGATGAAAGTAATCTTTCATCGCCTGCAAGTCCACGAAGTGGATGAGCCGAAATGATAGCAGAACTGTCATTGAGCGTTTCGTAAATTCGTTTTGGGTTTTGGATTTTGGGCTTGATTTGTCATTTGAAATTTGGATTTTGGATTTATAAAGTAATTTGGATTTTGGTATTTGGTCATTGGGATTTGTTTAGGATTTAGAAATTAGGATTTAGGGTTTGATTGGGATTTGGGATTTGGGATTTGGTCATTGGGATTTTATTAGACATTAGAACAATTAGGGCAATTAGACATTTTATTACCCTACCCAATATTTTTTCTTGGTCATTTCGTCTTTTTTCGTTTCTATCTTATCTATGTATTCCCGAGCTGATTTTGTTAGGACATCAAGTTCTTTATCGGACAAATGTCCTAACCTTTCAATTTCTTTTCCTAAGTATGTCCTATCATTTTTGCTTGGTTCTTCCAACACTTGTCCCAATAAGCAGTCCAAAATCTGTCCTATCTTCTGTCCGGGCTTGATTTGTAAAACATCCATTATATCGTTGCCGGACATCTTTAATGTCCTAACAGAAATAGGGTCTTGGGACACCTTTTCAAATAAATATCTTAAATGCCTTAATTTGTAGGGTTCCGCTTTGGGGACACCTGAGCCAATTCTATCTGATTGCCTCACTTCTAAAAGTTCATCTATATTCTCCGACCCGGTTTTTCTCAAAAGACGCCTAACCGAAGAATCTCCCACCTCTCCGACATTATAATAAAAAAGATGATGGCGAACTAATTTCACGACTTTATCAATCTCTTTTTTAGGAAACTTCAATCTGCTTAAAATCTGGTATGTCATTTGGGCTCCGACAATTTCATGGTTATAAAAAGTTGAATCAACCCCTTCGCCCGCCTTTGTTCTCGGTTTGCCAATATCATGCAAAAGAGTAGCCAATCTGACATATTTAGAAAATTTTTTCCGACAACTATAATTCAAACTTAATAAATTATGCTGATAAATCTGGTAAATATGATGCTTATTTTGGTCAACGGCAAATCCTTCTTCTAATTCAGGAATAATATACTTCAAAAGTCCCAATCTTCTTAATATTTCAATCCCCCGAGCTCCATTTTCAGACATAATAATTTTCATTATCTCGTCCCTGATTCTTTCTTTGGAAATAAATTGTAAAAGATAAGCATTTTCTTTGATGGCTTCTTCCGTGTTTTTCTCTAAACGCCAAATTTTTGGGCTTAAAGTGACCGAAAATCTTACCCCTCTCAACATTCTCAAGGCGTCTTCGGAAAATCTATCTTCTGCTTTGCCCACTACTCGGATGATTTTATTTTTTAAATCCTCTCTTCCTTCAAACAAATCAATAATTTTGAATTTTAGTTTTTCATTTTGATTTTTTATTTTTGCATTTTGAATTTCCATCGCTATTGCGTTGATAGTAAAGTCCCGGCGAGCTAAATCCTCCCCAATCGTTTCAACCCATCTAATCTTATCAGGGTGTCTCTTGTCCGTATATTTTTCGTCAACCCGATAAGGCGTTATTTCCACCTTTTCCAATTCTTTTTTTAAGGAGTCGGTTAAGACCGTTACTGTCCCGAATTTATTATCGGAAAAATTTTTGGGGAATATCTTTCCAATTTCCTCCGGCTTGGCGTTAGTAGTAATATCCCAATCCTGGGGTTCAATGTCTCTCATTATATCCCGAACACAACCTCCAACGATGTAGGCCTCAAAATTATTTTTCTTCAATTTGCTTATAATATTCTTTATTTCATTTGGAATTTCCATAAACATTATGCGGATTAGAGATATAATGCTAATCTACAAATTACAGATACAGCAATCAATATTATCGATATAAAATTCGTATATCTGTATAGTATTACAAAATTTGATTTTTTTCAATTTTTTTAGTAGAATTTAGTGTAGCCCTTGTAGTGAAATGGATATCATACGAAGCTTCGAACTTCGCGTTCCAGGTTCGAGTCCTGGCAAGGGCACCAGAAAAATTAAAAACGATAAATAATTAAAAAAGTAAGTTAAATAGAGTAAAACAACAATAAAAAGAACCTCTTTCACTTTTTTATTATGAATTACTTCAAAAATAGGATAGATATGTTTAGGTTCGTTTTGGGACGATCGTCCCAAAACGAACCTAAATAAAAAAGGGAAATAAGAATAAAAAATTAAAAACGAAAGGTGAAAAACTAAAAAAGCAATCCAAAATTTTCAAAATTTTAAATTAAAGAAGAAAAATAAAAAAATTGACAAGGTTTTAACAGTAAATCCGTGTCTCGTTGGTAATCTTGTTGATAATAATGTCGAAAAAATAAGGGCGCGCTAAAAACTTTAGCCGCTCTTTTTAAATTACACTAAATCTAAGATTATATCGTTTTAGGGGTTGACAAATCGGTTTATTTTTGGTAATATTAAAACTGGAATCCTTAAAAACAAAACAAAAGAAAGGAGGACGATATGAAAAAGATCGTCGCTCTATTTTTTCTCTCAATCATGACCCTTATTCTCGCCAGCACCGGATGTTCGGACTTGAACATCCTGGGACCCAGTAGTAGTAATTTCGGGGTAATTTCAGGAAAAGTGTACTGGGGACACTCCAATGGTCCCATAGTCCAAGAGGGAGTTTTCCTCTGGAATTACGAGGGGGGAGACAGACCCAAGACATGGGGAGAATTTGTAAAGTCCGTAAAAACGGATGAAAAGGGACATTACAAATTCATAGGTGTGAAAAATGGGGATTACCTTGTCTTTTGTAATGAGTACACTCACCTGTGTTTTGTGCCGGAAAACTACAAGATTTCGATGAAAAATGGAAAAAAAATTAAGGATATTAATTTCTCCCTAATAGATAAAGGGGATTAGGATTGAGAGAGAAAAAATTGAAAAAGCCGGTGTTATCAACTATTGATAAGACGCCGGTTTTTCATTTAATAATATGAAGTTTTAAAAAATTGAAAAGTAAATTGGAGAAAACTATTAAAGTTGAACTCTGGTAGTTTAATAAATATTTACTTTCTTCCTAATAAAAATTTAGTGTTGTAAATTTTTAAAAAATGGGTTAATCTTAATAAAATGAAACATTCTTGATATTCTTGTTATGGATAGTTTTTCAAAATTGTTTCGTTTTTATTAAAATTTTGCTATAATAACCTAATGCCCAAAAAAATAACTATCTTGGTTTTAATATTTGTTCTCGGCGGGATAATCTTCCCCTTAACTTCTCAAGCAGTAGCGGGAATTTATAGCGGATATAAAGATGACAACGAAAATGGTAAAGTTGATACTGGCGAATTATCGAATTCGATTAGTGTTTGTTACGAAGGATTCGTCCCTTGCGGAGTTAAAAAACCCTGTTGGGAAGGAGCAACTGTTAATAATGGAAGATGCGATGGCGGAAGTTCGGTCAATAGCGGATACGGAGTTCCTTGCACCTTTTGTCATTTCTTTGTGATGTTAAATGGGATAATCGGTTATATCTTGGTTAACATTGTCCCTTATTTAGCCGTTCTAATGTTGGTCATTGGAGGAGTGATGTATTATTTCGGCGGAGGGAAACCGGAACTTATAACGAAGGGTAAAAAAGTTTTAATCGGAGTAGTCATTGGATTGTTTTTGATTTACGGTTCTTATATGCTTGTCGGAATCTTTCTTAATATTCTTGGTGCCACCGAATGGGCCGGTTTATCTTCCTGGGGACAGGGCTTTTTCATAATAGATTGTCCGATAGCGATACCTTAATGGGTAAGTGTTTGTGAAATAATAGCCCCGTTAGCTCAGCCGGTAGAGCAGGAAGCTCTTAACTTCAAGGTCGGGGGTTCGAATCCCTCACGGGGCACAGAGATAGAATTGACCTAATTAATCTAATTTCTAATGACTAATGAAATCCCAATCAAGCCATAAATCCTAAATCCTAATTTCTAAATCCTAAACAATATCTAAATCCAAATGTCCAAAATTCAAAAGCCGAGTTTTCGCAAAGCGAAAACGAAGGTCAAAATGAGAGTAATCTCTCATCGCCTTAAATAATATTTTTTAAATATTTAAGATTAAAATTTATTTAGGATTTAGAGTTTAGAGTTTTAAATCTAATTAGGCATTAGACATTAATTAGATATTAAATCAATTAGGATAATTAGACATTATATTCATTATGCTTAAAACAAAAGAAAAAGAAGAATTAATAAAAAAGAGCCAAATTCACGAGACCGACAGTGGTTCGCCTGAAGTCCAAATATCTCTACTTTCGGAGAATATCCAAAAACTTCTCTCTCATCTTAAAAAGCACTCGAAAGATACTCATAGTAGGACAGGACTTTTGAAGATGGTTGTTAAGAGAAAGCGTCTTTTAAAATACTTAGAGAGAAAAGATAAAAAAAGATATAATAGTATTGTGAAAAAGGTAGGACTGAAAGAAAAGAAATAAAATTAACCTAATTTCTAATCAATAACCAATGACTAACACCCAATTAGGGTTAAAATTCTAAACTCTAAATCCTAAACTCTAAACAAATTCAAATGTCAAAATCCAAATGTCAATTCAAATCCAAAGCTCAAATATCAAAAAACTTATTTTAAATTTCGTTTTGGATTTTGGATTTTGGGCTTGATTTGTCATTTGAAATTTGGATTTTGGATTTATAAAGTAATTTGGATTTTGGTATTTGGTCATTGGGATTTTATTAGACATTAAAATAATTAGAAATTAGAAATTATATTCATCATGCTTCCTAAACATAAAGAACAAAGAGTAATCGTCCTGATTGATGTCCAAAATCTTTATTATTCAGCTCGAAATCTTTATTCCACTAAGGTTAACTTCCAAGAAATTCTTAAAAAAGCGGTTTCCGGCCGAAAACTCGTTCGGGCTTTTGCCTATGTTGTCAGGACAAAAACTGGCGAAGAAAAACCATTTTTTAAGGCCCTCACGAGTTTAGGTATAGAAACAAGAGTAAAAGACCTCCAAGAGTTTTATGGAGGCGAGAAAAAAGCCGATTGGGATGTCGGATTAGTGATTGACGCTGTTCGGGCATCTAACAGTGTCGATGCCGTCATTCTCTGTTCCGGAGACGGCGACTTTGTCCCCTTAGTTGATTATTTAAAAAACCAAGGAAAAAGAATTGAAGCCATAGCTTTTGAAAAAACCACTTCCTCCAAATTGAGAGAGGCGGTTGACGAATTCACCGACATAGGAGAGAAACCAAAGACATTCTTGTTGGGAAAGTGATTAAATATCAAATTTTTAACCAATTTCTCAACCTGAATAAAGTTGACTTAACTGTTTTTTAAATCCAAAATCCAAATTTCAAATTACAAATCAATGTCAAACCCTAAAATCTAAAACGAGTTTGCGAAACGCTCAATGACAGTTCTGCTATCATTTCGGCTCGTCCACTTTGTGGACTTGCTTTTCAACATTTGAGCTTTGGATTTGAATTGACATTTGGATTTTGATATTTGGATTTAAGTCAAAGCATTAAACATTATATTCATTATGAATTTTAAATTAAAAATAGATAAAAACGAAATAGATGTTCAAACTGAAAAATTAGCCGACCAAGCGTCGGGTTGTTGTTTAATTAGAATGGGAGAGACATCTCTTCTTTGTGTTTCCCAACAAGGCAAAGAAAGAAGTGATTTAAATTTCTTCCCCCTAACTTGTAATTACGAAGAAAAATTTTATGCTGCCGGGAAGATATTGGGTTCTCGATTTATCCGAAGAGAAGGACGGCCGTCCACCAAGGCCGTTTTAAACTCCCGAATGATTGACCGAACTATCCGCCCCCTTTTTCCTAAGGAACTTAAAAAAGAAATTCAAATTACATCAAGCTGTTTGAGTTGGGATAGTAAAAACGGCCCGATAATCCCCGCCTTAATCGGGACATCTATTGCTCTTTCGATTTCCGATATTCCTTGGCAAGGACCAATTGGAGCTGTTAGGGTGGCGAAAATAGCCGGCAACTTGGTATTAAACCCGACATACGAAGAAAGGGAGAATAGCGATTTTGAAATTATTATTTCAGGGATAGAAGAAAAAGGAGAGATTTTAGTCAATATGATTGAATTCCAAGGGAAAGAAGTTGAGGAAAAAATTGTCTTAGAGTCATTTGATTTCGCCCTCCCCTACTTGAAAGACATTATTGATTTCCAAAAGGACCTGGTTAAGAAAATCGGCAAAAAAAAGAGTGCCCTTCCGCCTCTTTTTGAAAATAAGGAAATTGAAAAAAATGTTAAAAAGTTTTTAACAGAAAAATTAGAAAAAGTTATCTATCAAAAAGACAATCAGGAAAGGTCTAATGGGTTAGAATCTTTCAAAGAAGAGATATTTGAAAAAATGAAGGAAAATATCTCAAACCCGGAAGAAGAAAAGAATAATAAAATCAGTTTGATTGAAAGTATTTTAGAAAAAGAGACAGAAAGAATTATTAAAGAGACCATTTTAAACTCGCCGGATGACAAAGAAAAAAGGCCCGACGGAAGAAAATTAGATGAAATCAGAAAAATAGAGACGGATATTGGTCTTCTGCCAAGAGTCCACGGTTCCGGTCTTTTCACTAGAGGGAAAACAAGGGTTTTATCCGTTTTAACATTGGGAGCCCCCGGCGATGAACAACTTATGGATGAAATGGAAATATCCGCTAAAAAAGGGTTTCTTCATCACTATAATTTTCCCGCCTATTCTTCGGGAGAAACAGGTCCGGCAAGAAGCCCGGGCAGAAGGGAAATCGGGCATGGGGCTTTGGCTGAAAAAACCATTTCTCCCTTACTCCCCAACAAAGACGACTTCCCCTATACCATTAGAATCGTCAGTGAAATTTTAAGTTCCAACGGGTCAACAAGTATGGCTTCGGTTTCAGGGGCCTGCTTGGCCTTAATGGACGGTGGAGTCCCGATTAAAGGACCCGCGGCCGGGGTTGCTATGGGTTTGGTAAAGGAAGGAAAAAAATATAAAATTCTAACCGACATCCAGGGGCCGGAAGACCACTATGGAGATATGGATTTTAAAATAGCCGGGACGGAGAAAGGGATAACCGCAATGCAAATGGATGTTAAAATTAGGGGGATAGATAAGAAAATTATTGAGGAAACATTGGAAAGGGCGAAAACAGCCCGCTTGGAGATATTGAAAACCCAAAATAAAACTATTTCGACTCATAGAGAAAACCTTTCACCCTTTGCCCCTAGAGTTTATGTCTTATCTATCAACCCCGAAAAAATAGGAACCGTAATAGGCCCGGGCGGAAAGATGATTAATAAGATTATTGAAGAATGCGATGTTTCTATTGATATTGAAGATTCTGGGAAGGTCTTTGTAACATCCAAAGATAAAGAAATGGGAGAAAAGGCGATTGAATGGGTAAAGAATCTTACCCGAGAAGTAGTAATAGGCGAAATTTTTCAGGGAAAAGTCAAAAGGATTTTCGGCTTCGGGGCAATGGTTGAAATTCTTCCCGGTCAAGAAGGCCTCGTTCATATTTCTGAATTTAGCGATTCTCGAATTGAAAAAGTGGAAGACGCGGTTAAAATCGGCGACATTGTTCCGGTAAAAGTCGTCGGCATTGACGACCAAGACCGAATCAATCTTTCGGCCAAACAAGCTGGATTCAAAATAAAAAAGAAAGAAAATGTCTAATTGCTCTAATTGCTCTAATATCTAATCAAATCCCAATGACCAAATCCCAAGCAATAACGACTTTTAGAAATTGAAAAACAGTTGTCGGAAATCAGAAAATAGTAGGGGAAACAAATATCAGAAATCAGTTGGAATTTTCTTGTTTTCTGCTTTCTTATTTCTCTACCGATTTCTGTTTTCTGTTAACAGATTTCTGTTTTCAAATTATCAAACTTAAATATTAGGATATGCGATGAAAACTCCTTTCTCATTTTTACGAGTTCGCTCCGCTCACTCGTGGTCAATTAGAAATTAGGTTAATTTTATTCGCCTATGATTCCTGAAAACGCCTCTCAAAAACTTACCGAAGAAAAGGTTTCCCGGATATTAAACGCAGGGAAACTTTTGTTAATGAAAGAAGATTTAAAGGCATTGAGAAAGAAAAAGGATTTCAAAGAATCAGTTAAGGAAGATTTCAAAGATAAGGCCATTGTGGAAGAAATAAGAAAAAGAGCCGAAGAAGAAAAGGAGAAAATAGAAAGGCAGAAGATAATCAGAGAGAAAGAGATCGAAACCGAAAGAGAGAGATTCGAGGAAGAGAAAAAGAGAGAAGAAGAAATCAGAGCCGAAAGAGAAAAGAAAGAAGCCGAAGAAGAAAGGGCTGAAAAAGAAAGAAGGGAAGCTGAAGCTGAAGCTGAAGCCGAAGCCGAATCAAAATCCGAAAGAGAAAAAATTAGAGAAAAAAAGGAAAAAGAAGAACAAATTCAAACCGAGAGAGAAAAGAGAGAGGCCGAAGAAAAGAGGATTGAGTCAGAGAGAAAAGAAAAAGAAAGAAAGGAGGCCGAATTAGAAAAAGAAAGAATTAAAAAAGAGAAAGAAGAAACAGCTAAAAATTCTTTGAAAAATTTAAAAAGAGAAATTGAAGAAATTGACTTAAAAATAGAAAAAATTCTCGACAAGAAAAAACCTTTAGATATGGAGAGAAATAATCTCCAAGAAAAAGAAATTGAATTAGAGAAAATTATTAACCCAATTTTGGAGAAAGAGAAAAAAGTGGAAAAAAGAAGAATAGAGATAGAGGCAAAAGAAAGAGAGGCAAGTGATCCCGAAGAAAAACACCTTATTGAGAACAAAAGATGGGAGATAGAAGAAAAGATAAGGGAAACAGAGAAAGAGAAATGGGGCATTGGAGAGAAAATAGAAAGAATCCAATCTCAAATCAAAGATATTGATGTGAAAATAAGGATTATTACGAAAGACAAGGAAGAACTTGAAGAAAGGAAAAGAATTATTTTTAAGAAATTGGAAAAGGTGGACTTTGCTAAAAGGCAGGTGATCCTCAAAAAACAATTGTTCTTCTTGAACGAGAGAAGGGGGAAATTATCAGAAATAAAAAATAACTTAGAAGAGGAAGAAGAAAAGTTAAATAAGGAAATTTTCTCCGTCTTAAAAGAAGAAAAAGAATTGGAGGAAAAGCAAAAAATAATTGAACAAGAAGAGAAAGAAAGTAAAAACCTAAGAGAAGAAAAAGAAGCGGAGAAAAAGAGATGGGAAATTGAAAAAATAAGGGAAACAACTGAACAAAAAAGATGGCAATTGGAAAAAAATCTTAAAGAACTGAGAAAGAAAATAGAAAAAGTAAAGATTGAAGAAAGAGAAATACTAAAACAAGATAACAAAACAAAAGAAGAAATAGAAGAATTGGATATATTCCTGAAATATGGAAAGGAAAAAGGTCAGCAAATAATTTCTCAAAGAGAGATAGAAAAGAGTAGGCCTTCCGCCCCTTCTATCCCCGAAGAAATATTAAAATCACAACAAGAAGAGAGAGAGAAGCCCGCCTCTTTACCCGACGAAGCTCCTGCCCCTTTACCCGATGAAGTTCCTTTGGAAGTAAAAGCGGAGGTTAAGGCCTCCGTGGACAAGTTGGTGTTTGAAGAAAAATTTAAGGCGAGAGGACCAATATCCAAGGAGGAGATTTTAAGAAAATTAACAAAGGTTTCTCCGGAAGAAAGGAAGAAAAGGGAGGAGTTTCTAACCCGGGTTTCAGGAAAAAACCAAAGGAAAGGTCTTCCTTCTTTGGATATTAAAGAAAAGGAAGAAAATAAAGAAATTGTTTTCCGCCCGATTGTCAAACAGTCATCTTTTTGGGAAAAACTTTTCGTTCGGGTTTTGGTTATTGTTTTGATATTGGGAATTGCCGTCGGAATTTATTTTCTTACCCACAACTTTATTCAAGAAAAAGAGCCATCTCCTGAAAACCCAAATCTACCTCAAACAGAGGCAACGAGCACTCTCCCTTTAAGTGAGGCAACGAGCACTATCCCCATAAGCGAAGCAACGAGCACAGAACCGGCCAAAGAGCAAGAAAACCCAACCCCACTTATTCTTGTGGCGACAACCACCGTTATAAAAATAGAAAACCCTTCCGATAACATTGGCTTATCGCTTGAAGAAGTTCTGAAAGAGGATTTTGAAAAAAATAATTTCTCCCAAATTTTATTTCAAAACTCCGAAGACAAAAGTTTTTTGGATTTAAAGGAGATTTTTGACTTCCTCCAAGTTAAGACCATTGAAGAATTTTGGGAGAAAGTAGGAACAACAACAATTTTTGTTTATTCTTCAGAAAACGCCAACCGATTTGGATTTATTTCTGAAGTTAAGGAAGGGAAAGAAGGATTAGAAAGTTTAATGGGAGAATGGGAAAACACAATAGCCAAAGATTTTCAGGAACTGATATTTGTTCTATCCGGACCACAAACAAATTTTGGAGAAGGATTCAAATCCGCCAAAAAGGGAGATATAAGTTTTCGTTATCTTGATTCCAACCAACCCAATTTTGGAATCTGCTATGGATTTTCAGAGAAATACTTCTTCTTTACCACTTCCGGCGAAAGTATGTTAAAATTAATAGAGAATTTGACCCAATATGAATAAGGAATTCTTAGAAAAACAAAAAGAAAGGCTTCAAGAGCAAAAAAAGAAATTAGAGAAACGGCTAAATGTTTTTGCCGATAAAAATAAAAAAGTTAAGCACGACTGGATAACAAGATACCCAAAGTTGGGAAGTGGCAATTTAGAGGAAGAAGCGGATAGAGTTGAAGAATATGGGAATCTTCTTTCTGTTTCCTATTCTTTAGAGCTTGAATTAAAGAAGGTGAATGAAGCCATAAAAAAAATAAAAGGAAAAAAATACGGCATTTGCGAAAAATGCAAGAAAGCGATTTCTGATAGGCGACTGGAAGTATGCCCTCAAGCAAAATACTGTATAAAATGTCAATCGTAATCTGATTTTATGGAAGCAGAGACCAAAAAAATAAGTTCTTCCAGAATTGAAATTTTGTTTAATTTTGAATGGGAAGAATTTTCCCCTTATT
>Ga0265594_1002987_pt1 | contig 11545 bp, 7 predicted proteins | sample saktaG_11_FD_190147 | JGI IMG/M metagenome (GOLD analysis project Ga0265594, IMG submission 190147) | Saline water microbial communities from Sakinaw Lake, British Columbia, Canada - sak_2011_5_24_80m | ecosystem: Environmental > Aquatic > Non-marine Saline and Alkaline > Saline ... | reverse complement strand
TGATGTAGGTAAAGTTGCGCTACAACTTGCTCAAGAAGGCTCACGATTTCTCATTGTAGTTGATGATTTAAATCGGGCTGGTAACCCCTCAGAACTTCTACATAAGATCTTCATTTGGTCTAAGCCACAGCATTCTAGTGCACCTAATCGGCAATCACCAGTCATACCTTTTTTTGTTATGTGCCCCATATGGCCTCATATTTGGGAGAGCGAAAATTATGATTTGAGCAAAACGGATTGGATACATCCTGTCCTAATTGGACCGATGACCTCAACAGAGGGAACTCAAGCCGTTCATACTGCTGCCTCACGCGCGGGAATAACAATCACAATTAATGAAGCCAATACCTTGGCTACTGATATGGGAAACGATCCTATCCTTATAGGTTTGTTTAGTTTACTCTTATCGCATGCGTCACAAGATAACTTACATAATTTAGCAGGAGAGGTAATAGAGAAGTTCATAATAAAAGTCGTGAAAGAAACAGCTTCCACTTCAAACACATCTTATTTACCAAACGAGTATCACAGAGTTTTGTCTACTCTGTCTATGCGTATGCTACAAGAGCGTAAGTTCTATCCATCTTGGATGGAAATTAAAGACTGGCTTGAAGAATCTTCAGATATTAATGTAGTGCGGGAATTGATTCAGAATGGTAAACTTTGTCGATTAAATGAACAAGCGAGACTTGTTTTTCGTCATGACCGAATACAAAAGACTTTGATGGTAGAAACTATGGCTACAATACTTGCAAGGAATTCCCCAGACCTAAGCATATTAGGCGAGCCATTCTATGCCGAGATAATTGGTCAAGCTCTTGTGCATGCTCCACAAACTAAAGAGTTTCTTACAGAAATGCAGAGTCGAAATCCCTTAGCACTGGTGGAGGCAATCCGATGTTTTGGAATACTTACTTTGGCATACCACCAAGCAATCATTGAAGAGGTAAAAAAATGGGTGGAAAATAAAGTGACAACTGGTTCAGTTCCAGACTCTGTTGTGGATGCTGTATGTTGGAGCCTTATAGAAACAGATTCCCCGGCAGTGCTTGAAATAACCTCAAAGTTTCCGTCAAATCCTCTGATTCTCTTGGCTCGTTTGCGTAATGGCTGTGCTAAAAGTGGTGCTTTATACTGTAACAGTTACCATGATTTTGCACCAAGAATAAATGATGATCTGCGCGATCAAATAATAGCGCATGCAAAACAGCGTCATAAAACACAGCTTCTGATGGAATTAAAGCAGCTATTGGAAGCCTCTTCTGTTACAGATGAGGAGAGAGAAGGCGCTTTGGTGTTGGCTGGTTTTTTAGGTTTTACTGATCTACAAGATGAAGTCACAACATGTTGGAAACTTGTAAAAGATAAAACACGAGTTCTTCCTGAAGCAATTTGGGCTGCCACTAGGTGTTGTGGCGCTAAACCGAACATACTCTTGGATCCGTTGATAGCACATTGGGCTAATCTGCCTGATAAAAAAGACTCGTCGGGTATGTCTCAAAAGGAACATATTGCAGAGTTGCTTAATTTTGCACTAACTCGCGGAATTAGTAGTGCTACCATTAATTACCTTATTGGACAATGTAATGTTCATGAGTCATTGCGTTGGCCCATTATACACACATGCGACAGTATTGATGATCCTGATGCGATTGAGTTTGTTGTACGAAGTGCTGCTGATATCGAAAGGAGTATGAATGGCACAGATAGTTTCTCACCTTGGACGATCCGTCTAAAAGACAAGTGGAGCAAACGCATAGGTGGACGTAATTTATCACAAACTTCTTTGGATCGGTTAAGAACTCTGTGGGAAGATCCAGAAAACAATAAGTTCATGAAAAAGCAGGCGTTTCGCCTATGGCTTACTGGCATCGGACAGGAGCAGATTCAAATACTTAGATCAATTCTTACTAGTTCACCCCTTTTCAGGGAAGCACTTTGGAAACGCGTACAGCTCAAAGATTATACAACCATACCAGATCTGGTCTCAATTTTATCAACTGATACTCATTGGTTCAATGTTGCCCACCATGTATGGTGCAACAAACTCATGGTTGCAGCGCAATACCATTTGGAATCGTTTGAGAGTAATATCCCAACAGATTTCTCAGGCGGCTTGCTGGATCCCCACTATAATCTTTCAGAACTGCTCCTGAAGATCTCTGTGAAGGATGCGGAGATGCTGCTGGATAGAAACTGGGGCTATCTTGGCTATAGCCCTTTGTTCATACAAACGGCCTTGTACGTTGGTACTCCAAGGTGTCTGGAACTCGCCGCTTACAGCATTACTCAATGCCCAAAAGATATCCCAGTATTCAAACATCTTAACATATCCTTCGGTTTTTTGGATAGCGAAAGACAAAAGTATTTGACTGTAAGTCACTTGGATAACCTGCTACCCTTTCTCGACCGTTTAGACGAACAGGAGCTATGGCACTTAGCAGAAGTTTGCCAGCGGCTCGGAATTCCAGAATGGAGTCAACAACACCTTTCTGATCGGCTTAGTGCAAAGGAACGAAAAAGCTACCATCCTTCTGACGATGACCTGCTTCAAGACCTAACTGAATTTGCAGGGTACAAACAGGGTACGCGGCATATTAAGTACTGGTTAGAAGGATTTGACAAACGGAAGGACTCAAAGAGCCACGCTCTCACCATTATAGACCGCTGGCTTGGGTCTCATCCTACTATAGAATGTTTAAGGATTGCCGCTGCGTGCATTCAAGTCATCGGCACTCGTAAAGATTTGTCTATTTTGGAAAAATATACCATAAAGGGCTCACCAGATGAGATTGCTATTATAAAGGAAAGCACATGGTTTTCTGTTTGCAGACGCTACTTATCAAATTAGTTCGAGGTCTGTAGAACACATCAGACGCTTCCGCGGAAGTGGTTCTTGATTTAAAGTATGCATTTTATTATAGAGTTCTAGAAAACAGAGAATAAGACATTTTTACTTCAAGCAACAGCTCATATTATATTTGTTTTTCATTTTCAAAAATCAAAAATTTTTTTGTGATAACACCTAGGTTTCTGTCCAAAAAGAAATGTATTTGGATATTGACCATATCTTTTAAAGCTGTTCGTTTTTAAAAAACAAAAAAAATTTTTATCGGATATGCTACTTTTTAGCTATCCAAACATGTATATATTTGGACATTGTGGATTTCCCCTGTTTTTCCCTGCCTTTCAGCGAAAGAAGCCTGATTTGAGGCGCTTTTCCCTGCGATGTAATTACTATTTTATGTGAGAGAAAAAATGTAAAAATATAATCTGGCATTGTATATTGCCTTATAGGGGGATCAGTCATAGGGCACCATGTAGGAGTACCACATCATACCTTTGGCTACAGGTATCCTACCTTTTTTCAAGTGGAATGGTTTAGAATGGGAAATAAACTATCAGTCTACATAGGGGAGCTTACATCAAGCGGACTAAATGCGGCAGCGAAGGTAATGGGATTTAAGAATGTGAGCCAATGGCTCAGATATGCCGGGAGCTATTTTTTTCTTCACCTGTTTGTACAGTAGAAAGAGTACCTCTTTGCCATACCACTTCGCACAAGGTATCCTCTTAAACTTGTAGTTACGGTTATTCTTGACAAGTTTCCTTTCAGCAGAATCTGCATCGCTTGCCACCAATGTGGATGTGCCGTGCAGTTTCCAGCCGAGCTTAACATAGTTATCGACTTTTTCCTGAGCTTTGCTAATGTTGCGGCGCCAATCTTTTCTAAATTTCTGTTGCTCTTCTATGCTCTTTTGCCTCTGCCTTTTCTCTTCTTCCGTTGGCGGAGGAATGGGCGGTATAGCGAAATGATGTTGGCACTGTTTGCAGCATATGACATAGGATAGATTTATTTCTTCCCATCCGACACATATTAAACACACATCCTAAGGACGTCTCATAATGAAAGAAACAATTGATAAGAAAATCCTACGTTACCTCTCAAAACAGGATTGGCCAGTTACAACCGAGATGATAGCAAACGAGCTTAACATATCCTGGAACACCGCCCAACTCCACCTCTACAAACTAATGTCAGAAGGAACAGTGAAAGGGAAAAGGGTTGGCAGACAGAACCAATGGATGATGACTGAAAAAGGGAAGGAACCAACTAACTAAAACTTTGGCAAGAGGCAGATCGAGCAGATCGACTCCGATTTTGGTTACCTTTTTATCCTTTTTCGTTCTAAGGTTTAGATATATGATATGAGTTGAACAAAACCTATTAACCTAGGCGAGTAACGTGAAGATAAATGGTAAATCGTTCGTACTATACACAACCTTAATTTTACTAGTGGCGGCTGTGGCAGGTAACGCATACATCCAATCAAAATCCATGATCCCAGCTGTAGGTGCAACAACCAGTGGAATATCACCTCCACCTCCCCCAGCTTCAGGGTATAGTTGGAGTGATTCAGGCACTGCCCTCCAATATATGGGGATCAATGAGGTTGGAACCGTCGTCGGGCTGTACGCTCCCAACAGTGTTACAGTGGACGAATCGACCCCTGCCTACTTCTATTTGACTCGTGACGCTTCCTCAGGATCTTCAGTTCAATCCATCAGCCTCGGCTTCAGCTTAACTATATGTGGAGGCATCGGCTTCGAGTATCCCTCCTGCACCCTGAACGCCCACTTAGGCTTCGGTCTCAACGAATGGGATACTTGGACATGGCATATACCTATCTACAGCTTTACAGGTTTAGCTTTGACATCTGAATCTGCGTCGGCAGAGGACTACACTGTTGATGTCTCATACCCAGATGTCTCCTACGCAACTATGGCTGATATCCCCTCAGGAGAATGGGATGGCCCCTATACATTGTTGATGACAGTAAAACAGAAAGAACCAACCTCAGGTTCAACTGTAACGGTAACAAAAACTGTTGGTGGTGTAACTGCAACTGCCACTCAGACAAAAACCGTGACTGCAACCGCCACTCAAACTAAGACGGTGACTGCAACGTCGATTCCTCCAACCACCGTGACTAAAACAGTGACTGCAACCAAAACTGTCGGTGGTGCAGGTGAAACGGTTACCAAAACCGTCACTGCCGCCGGTTCGACTGCAACTGTGACTGCAACAAAAACCGTTAGCGGCCCAACGGTAACAAAAACTGTTGCCAAGCCAACTGTGACCGTCACTCAGACCAAAACTGTGACCGCAACTGCGATCCCTACAGCTACACCACAATCTACAGCAACAGTGTACATCGAACGTCAGTCTCAAAGTGCAAGTCCTGGCAATTACTTTAACATTATATTGAAAGTAGAACCCGGCGGTAGGGGAGTTAGTAGTGGTGAGATTCACCTCTCTTTTGATTCGACGGTAATGGAGATAGTTGATGTTGAGGTTGGTGACCTTCTTGGCTCTAATCCGCTTATGGGAATGAAGCAGATTGACAATGCAGCTGGAACGTTTGGATATGCTTTAGCCCGTTCCGGCTCAACGCCAACCACCACACCAACTGGCTCTTTTGCCACCGTCAAACTAATGGCGAAAAGTGATGCTGCTCCAGGTCGATATACGTTGACTGTTACAGAGGCAAGCTTGGCAGATGAAAGTTTCAAAGATATAACCGGCATCAGACTTCAAAGCGGCACGGTAATAGTGAAAGCTATTCCTAGTGACATAAATGGCGACAGCAAGGTGGATTATAAAGACTTGGCAATGCTAGGGGCATCGTACGGTAAGTCTCAAGGAGAGTTTGGCTTCGATTCATCTACAGACCTGAACAACGACGGTGTGGTGGACTATAAGGATCTTGCCATCCTAGGGTCTATATATGGAAAGGCAGGGTAAACAGTTTGAATAAGAAAGCTGCAGCATTCACTCTTTTGCTGTTTCTAGTTATGTTACCGTTGGTGCCTGCTCTTCAGGTCCATGCGTCCGCTGTGACCGTGTGGATAGAGCCTTCATCCCAGGAGGTTAAGGTCGGTCAAGAGTTTACAGCAACAGTATATGTGGATCCGGGTGGGTGCGGAGTTAGTGGGGGTGAAATTAACCTTAACTTTGGCGCTGATGCCATGGAGATTGCTGACGTTGAGCCGGGTGGTCTGCTAGGATCTGACCCTCTTGTTGGGGTTAAGCAGATTGATAATGAGGCTGGGAAGATTAGGTATGCTCTTGCCCGCTCTGGACCCACAACTCCTCCCACACCTCCCGGAGACTTCGCAACGGTTAGGTTCAACGTCAAGGCAGAGGGAACCTGTCAACTTACGTTGAGTAGGGTTGGGTTGGCTGATGAAAGCTTTGAAGATGTATCTGGCATAATGTTGGAGCATGGTTCTGTTTCTGTGCTGCCTGCTTCAGCTAAGCTTTCAACCTCCCTTTCGCTGTCCATGTCAGCTAACCAGATCGATAAAGGTGAATCCATCCGTGTGTCTGGTATGATCTCTCCTGCAGTTTCAGGGAAGATAGTGAGCTTGACTTTTGAGAAGGCGGGGGAGGTGATGGATACGCGAATGGTTACCGTGGCCTCAGACGGATCCTTCGCCAGTAGTTATGTTCCAGATGCGGGGGGTTCTTGGGGTGTAACCGCCAGTTGGGATGGAGATGAAGATTATGAGGGGGCAACAAGTGCTCCCGCTTCTTTTGAAGTGGTGGATAAAGGTTGTGTGATTGCCACTTCGAGCTATGGTTCAGAGCTGGCTCTGGAGGTTCAGTTTTTAAGAGGGTTCAGGGAAAATACTGTCTACTCCACCTTCGCTGGCAGCAACTTCATGGTGGCCTTCAATGCTTTCTATTACAGTTGGAGTCCTACAATAGCCGGTCAGATATGGGGTAGCGAGGTTCTGCAGGGAATTGGAAGAGTGTTAATTTCACCTTTACTGGGCATTCTTCACGTTTCGACCCTAGTTAATTCAGCCGTTGGTTTCGGTTCTGAGGTTGGCATTATAATTGCTGGGTTGACTGCAAGCGTGTTAATTGGGGTGGTCTATTTTGCTCCGATAACGGCGGTTGCACTCTACGCTGTTAAACGTAAGAGGGGTTCACTGCCACGAATAGGTCAGATGAGATTAGTTATGATCCCTTGGATTGCAAGTGTCTTGTTAATTGCATATGGAGAAATAGTGCCTTCACCGTTCCTGATGACGTTGGCCACCGGGTTACTCGTTGTGTTCACCATAGCACTTGCCTCTGGAACCATAGCCCTCAAAGTAGCACAACATCTACCTAACCATCGTTGACATTTTGGAATAGGTTCATTACGTTCCGCTATTAGCTTTCCCTTGGTTGAAGTTTATGGATAGGCTCGGCATAGCGGGCGGCTTTCAGTACAGTCAAAACAATGAAAAGGGGGTGTTTCCCTAGCAGAGTTTTTCCATGAAACGAGTTGAACAGGACCTCTTATCTGTCAGCGAGCCAGTTTATCAATGCGATATTAACAAGCATTTCAAGGTGAGCGAGAACAAGCGTAAAATCTCCCATCTTAGTCGTCTTGCTGAATGGGCTACCTAGTGAAGGCCCGCGAATTTTCCACAATATCCCTCTATGCACAGGTTTTGACCTAAATTCATTATATATTTTCCCAACAAACCTTTCCATCCAGTTTGGTGGGTCTGGAACATAGTCTTCAAAGAATTTTGTGAATTTCTTTTTTATATTTCTCTTGTACACGCATTTATCTTCCTTATACTCGCAATATTGAGGAGTTGTCTCAAGCATAGATTCTATGGAAGTGCAGAACGATACTGCACTAACAGATGGAAATAAAATGATGTTTTGCAGGGCAAACATATAGCTAGCACATGCTTCCAAGAATTTCTCTTTGTATCTTTCAGGTAAAGAGAACAATTTATCTGTCAAACTTACAAAATCTGCTGGTAGCTTCAAATTCACGCGTTCAAGAGGAAAACGGCGAAGATCGGGTCTTTTCACTTCTTCAAATTCTCCTGTCTTGAGTACCTTGAGATGGAAACTATCTCCAAAATTATTTCTAATGGAATCGAGCGGAACTGTTTTGCATGGCCCAAGAGATGCAGTCATTTCTCCAGCACCATGATGTGATAAAGCAACCCATGCTCTAGTTGCACATGATAACCAAGCAGTAAAGTCGCGTGCAGTACCTCCCGCAATCTGTTCTGCTTTCATTTGTAAAGGAAGATCAGGCTTGAACTTTCCCCATCTTTGCAGTTCGGGGTCTATCTTTTCAAGATTTACATCCACATCGAACTCGAGTACAAAATTCGCTATGTATGTGGCTTGGTTTTTTTCGGTTATTTCACATGGTTTAAGAAGGAATTTTTGTTTGTCAACGACTATAGAATAACATCCAGCTAGTGGATGGTCCAAACACGTATCTATTGAACGTATCGTTCTAAATTTCAAAGGTTCTACCTTAAAATGTAATATATCTACAACGGTCAAGAAAAAGTTGAAGCTTATACTTTTTGGGAGGTGAAAGTCAGTTGCCACTTCGAAAATGAAGGGATCTATTAACCTTCTTAGGTAAGCTTAAATTCTCAGTATTCCCTTTGAAGAATTATGGTTTCACCCGATACTATTTTATTGACTTGTGCCACGCTTATAGTTGGAATTCTGTTCATGGTGGTACTAGCAAAAATAACAGAAATTACCACACAAAGAATTTTGACAATAACTGTTATAATTGTAGCAGTTCTAACATTTTCCGCAATGTCAGTTTTAAATGAAAATATTTTAGCGGGGTATGCGTTTAATGCAACATTTTTTCTCATGCTTGGTTTACTGTTATTTGTAGTTTATCTTGGTATAATGACATTTCATGCCGAAAAAGAATTAAGAAAAGAAAAAACAAACAGTGATCCTATGCCTAATCAGAACAAAGAAAATCAAGATCGGTTATCCGAAATAAGAGAGAATTTTACGAAAATATCTTGGTTTCTAACAGCCATATTAATTATTATAGCTGTGTTTTATGCACCAGCCGCAATAGTGTTATGGGAAAATTATAGTCTCGGAGGGCATTTCAGTATGCTATATGGTGTTTCTAATGCGTTTTTACTCATAGTTTTGGTAGCTGTAACAGCACATTATGCTAAGAGTACAGCCGAAATTTCTAGTGCAACACAAAAACAGGTTGGTCAATACAAGAAACAAATGTATGGAACAAGTGTATACACTCTTTGCTCTGAATTTGATGAATTGTTAGAAAGTAGGAAGAAGATAACTAGGGTTGGTGGACTAGAAGTGTTCTATGGAACACTTCAATCTGATTTGAGTTTGAACTTCGAAGGTTTAGAACATCCTAATTTGCATTATTTAGGCTTTGCTACAGGAGAAATAAATCATGCACAAAAAGTTTCATTCTTCTTTGATAAAGTGGGTTTACTTGCTAATTGCGACTTTGTAGATGACTCGGTCGCGTATTATTTTGGTCAAACAATGTCAAGAGTCTTCTATATATTGGCCCCATTGATTATTAATGAGCGGCTGGATAGAAAAAAACAAGAAAAACCTTGGGAATATCAAATGTATTTTGAAGATTTCTACTGCAGGGTTAACCAAGAAAAATTGAAAAATAAAACCATTGATCATACCTTTGGATTTTCAGTCAACAAAAAATCAATTAAAACAAGAATATTGAATCAAGAAGGATGGAAAATTGTAATAAATGAAATTGGTAAGTTAATTGACAAGAGTTTTAAGATAGACAAACGGACGGATGAAAAGAGACAAATAATGAAAAAAGAATTACTAAAAATATTGCAAGAAAAAATAGAAAAATATTGCAATTTGTTGGTGGAAAAACAAGATAAAGCAGCCTCCAGCAAAAAAGAGAGTGAAAAATAAGAAATACTTAACTAAACCTTCATTTACTAATTTTCTTTTTCACTTTGCATACGTTGGAATAGCTGATATGCTGAAATGGAGGATAATGCAACATTTGGTTACTCGTGACAGCAATGTTGCTACTGGCATGCTGCTGTAGGCTTGAACCCTATTGGGTATAAATCTGGACGAACTTGTCAATCCGCCTGTGTTAATTGTTTTTTCAGCAGTTATCCTAAATACGACGGTGTTGTATAGTCAAATGTTAGGTGAAGTGAAGTGTTAAAAAACCCTAAAGTAGCCGGAAGGCGTAGGGAACTGAACTTGAAGTCCAAACCCCGCCCGGGGCTCCAAAATCTCCGGTTTATATCTCCCATATGTCATTTTTATTCATGAGAAAGCCCGAGAGGCAGTCTATAATTACCAGCAGCAGATGCTGTTACCTCTGTTCTGAAAGGCTTTTTCAGCCATCTCCAAGCCTCCTTCAAAACCAGTTTGAACCGGTGGCCATAGTTTCTGCAGCGGTAGACCTCGACGTTGCCCGACTTCTCAACGAGGTCGACATCGCCACAACACTCAGTGCAGAACAACTAAGGTTTCCCCCTCCAACCTCAGCCCTATCCGTAAATCAGAAACAAGTCAACCGTTGCTGGTTGACAGAGCGGGAGGGGCTAGAAGCCCATGTTCAGCTAGTATCTGTAAAGCGGTAGCTCAAATTCTTGGGGGGCGTGGGCTTCCACCACCCTCTTCACGTTGGCGAGACCTAGACCTGTGCCCTTTGCCTCATGGTGAAGGGTGGATCGAAGATTTTTGGTTTGCCCAACCCTTGATGCCTTGCTTTTGAATGATTTGCACTCTTTGAGGGCAGCTTCGAGAAGTATGGGTGCTCCTTCGCCGAAGATGAGTGTCAGCCTCTCAGCCAGCTGCTCTACGCTGTCACATTCGTCAAGTTTAACGTGGTAGATGACTGCGTCTCTCGGGGACTCCCCCAACAGGTCTCCCAACGCCTTCACGAGGCAGGTCTTGACAGTGATTAGGGGGAGATTTAGACGTTTAGCCTCCTCGGCGAAGCGTTTAGCCGCCATCACGATCCCCGGCTCTAAGGGAGCTTTCCCTCTTCCCTCAGCTTTTCCGCCCGCCTCTTTATGAACTCCGCCACACTCTTCTCCGTCGCAATTTTGAGTTCCCGCTGCGTCTCAGCAGCCCGCTTCACGGTCTCCAAGACCTTCTCCCTATCTAACGGCTTCTGCAGGTAGGCGAACGCTCCCTCGTTCAAGGAGGCTGCAGCGTTCTCCAGGTTGGCGTATCCGGTGATCATGATGCCCAAGGTTGTCGGGTGTTTCCGCCTTATCCCCTTCAGCACCTCCACTCCCGACCTGTCGGGTAGCTTGATGTCTATGAGGGCGATGTTGAAGCCCCGGCGCTCAGCCTTCTCCAACCCCTCCCCTGCAGACAGCGCGGTCTCCGCTGGATAGCCTTTTGCCTCAAAGATTCCTTTGAGGCCTGTGCATATATCTTCACTGTCATCTATTATTAGAATGGAAGTCTGCTCCTCGTCCATCACGATTCACCCATGAGGTTTAACACCTTTACGTATAAAGGTCATTTTATTTCTTTCCAGCGGGGTTGCTTTGCAAGATCCACCGTTCCATCCTCTTGGTCAGCGATGTCGGCTGTTTTCACTCCACATACATATGTTGCTCAAAGTTAGTGTCAGAGTTCCCTTAAGCCTGCGGCTTCACAGGGGAGAGTGGCTAGAACCTCTCAGCGTCCCGCAACCTACAAATG
>Ga0265594_1002985_pt1 | contig 11549 bp, 11 predicted proteins | sample saktaG_11_FD_190147 | JGI IMG/M metagenome (GOLD analysis project Ga0265594, IMG submission 190147) | Saline water microbial communities from Sakinaw Lake, British Columbia, Canada - sak_2011_5_24_80m | ecosystem: Environmental > Aquatic > Non-marine Saline and Alkaline > Saline ... | reverse complement strand
CGAGTAGCACTGCATGAGCCTTCCGGATACAATAGAGAATACTTGTAGATGTCTTTAATTCTGTAAGTCGAATTTTTTATATGAGGCTGATTTGATGGAGAAGTTTTTAGTTACCGGTGGAGCCGGCTTTATCGGTTCGAATATCTGCAAAAGGCTCGTCTCGCAAGACTGCTTTGTAAGAGTTGTTGACAATCTTCTCACAGGCAAAAAGAGCAATCTTGCCGAAGTGATAGACAAAATAGAATTTATCCATGCCGACATGGGCGATTCGGAGGTCGCCCAATCGGCTATGAAAGATATCGACGTCGTTTTCCACGAGGGTGCCTTGCCCTCGGTTCCCGTGAGCATTGAAAATCCCGCCGCCACGCACAAACATTGTGTTGATGCAACATTCACACTTCTCTTAGCCGCCCGTGATGCCGGCATAAAACGTTTTGTCTATGCGGCGAGCTCCTCGGCTTACGGCGATGCACCAACCTCGCCCAAGGTCGAGACGATGCCTGCGTGCCCTCTTTCGCCCTATGCGGTGGCCAAACTCACCGGTGAATACTATTGTTCGGTCTTCTGCAAGATCTTCGGTCTTGAGACAATTTCACTGCGGTATTTTAATGTCTTCGGTCCACAGCAGGACCCGGCGAGTCAATACGCCGCTGCGATTCCGGCTTTTGTAACAGCCATATTGAAAGACGAACCGCCGACCATTTACGGCGACGGCGAGCAGAGCCGGGATTTCACATACATTGACAATATCGTTGACGCCAACTTACTGGCTGCCCGGGCCAAACGCACTCAAGGCGAAGTTGTAAATATCGCCTGCGGTCAGGCCGTGACTGTAAATGAAATCATCGATATGATAAATAACCTGCTCGGTAAAAACGTAAAGCCACAATACGCCGACCCGCGCCCCGGTGACGTAAAACACTCCCTCGCCGACATTACCGCCGCCAAAAACCTGATCGATTTTAAACCGAAAGTGTCATTCAATGACGGCCTGCGATTGGCCATCGATTGGTATAAGGCCAATCTGATATAACCGGCGCTCTGCCTTTTGTACCACTATCCTGCATGACTTGCACTGTTATACGGAGCTTGGCGGTATAGGGGGCTTGTTGCCTGATTCGTCCAGTTTTGTATAGCGAGGTGTCTTTCCGGGCGAGACCACTAATACAACGGTTCCCACGTGAGCGAAACTATGGCCTTTGGCTATCTCATACGAGCCATCCGTAGTGAGGATGCGAGCCTCAGATTCCTCCAGGGCTGACGTTGATATCAGATGAGGAAACAAGTTGCGTTTCGTCGGCTTCCCTTGCAGTTTCTTGGTACTTGTTTTCTGCTCGGTTGAAATGATGGCGAGAGACGGTGACATTCGTTCGTATACGTCCAGGGGCGTACTGTGCATGCTGCCGTGATGAGCTACTTTGATAGCCCAGCAGTTTAGAAGATTGACCATCTTTTTAACAAGTGGTTCGTGCGTGCTGGTTCTCTCGATATACGGATACTCCCGGCTGACGTGCGCCCAACTATCGAACTCTGCATCGCCACCAAGTATGACCACTGCCTGGCTGACATCCCGTACTGTTTCCGGGTCATAGTTGCCTATGTAACGTTCGGATTCAATGGTTACAGCGTCCTTCTTGCCATGCTCAAATCTCAGCACAATCGAGGCGTTATTCATGTCAACTCCATAAGTTGCATACTGGTTTCGCAGGGGCACCGAGGGAGCCAGTGCCGTTATCCTGAGTTTACCGAAATACCATTCCATTCCGGAAGAAATTCGCCTCATGTCAATTTTTTCGCTATAGATAGTTTTAAGAATCTTTTGATAAGTTGTCGAGTTGTGTCTGAATCCACTGTCCCAAAATTCCTCAGGGCGTGTGACCGGATCTTTCAACAATTTATTAATCCCGCTTATATGATCGAAGTGAGGATGAGTGGCGCAGATGAACGCAACGCCGTCGATGGTTATGCCGTCATTGGCGCGAACTTGCTTTATTTGCTTGACATACTTAAGCGTTTTGTCGTCGTCGCAGCAATCAACAATGCCCAGCAGACGTTCGCCGCTCGTGTTTGGCGGCAGTTCAATCACGGCCGTGTCACCGAAACCAACGTTGAGAAAGTGAAAAACGAGATCTTCCGCTTTAATTTTATTAGCCATCGGATTTCTCCTTACCGCAAAGTGCCCTGGAATACAAATTCTTGGAATTATCCTTGAAACGTTCGATACGATCGATTCGTAAAAACTCTATAGTGGGCGTGCTCGAAATGGTCAGATATTCCGGATCGTATCTCTTGCCTTTTACGTGGAAATTGCCCACGATGAAAACCTGACCCTCTTCGAGACCACGCCATAGCAAATCTTCTGTGGGCGTTTGTTTTACTACGCCGATCACTTCTTTTATGGCGTATCCGATCAACAGGTTGTTACTGCCTAATCCCAAATAGGAGATGAAATTGTCTTTGTTTACGTATTCGCATATTTCAGCATTCCAGCAGTCGATGTTTTGTGGTTTGTTTATTTTGCCGGATTTTCTTGCTCTACTGGTCAGAGTTGCAATAAGCAGGCGAATAGACCAGTCGCCAAAGCGTTCGTCGACAGTGATTCTTTTAATGTCCAGTTCCTTTGTCGGTTTACTTTTTGTTTTTTTGAGTTTTTCCATATCAATCTCCTTTTTGGTCAATTATTTTTATGTGGTATCTGCCGCAGCTTTATCGAGTAATCCTTAATCGACGCTTAACGTATATTTGTGCCGAGTTGAACTTTCAATCAAACATGCTGGATTCCTCTGATAATAAGAACTAAAAGCCTTGCCCTGTTTCCTCGAATGTTAAGCGAACATTCTTTGCTCAATACTGAGTAATATTTCCTATATCTTTGCAATATTCAACTGCAGCGTACAAATAGCATGTTTGAGAGGAAAAAGACAAGAAAATAATCGCAGGTGTGACAACCTTATGGCACAGCAACTGAAAAAATATGCCAAAATTACCTTTTAGGCTGTTAAAAAGCCCTGTGCATCGTGGATTAGTGCTTCACAGGCTTAATTATTCAATTTTTCGCCTTCTAACCGCGCAACTACGGCGGCTCCGCAGGCGTCTCCCCATACGTTTACTGCCGTTCGGAGCATATCCAGTATTCTGTCCACGGCTAAAATCATCCCAATGCCTTCGAGCGGCAGATTCACGGCCTTTAGCACGATTACCATCGTAACAAGCCCTGCGCCCGGGATAGCGGCGGCCCCTATCGATGCAAGTGTTGCCGTGAGCATGATAATCAGTTGCTGGCCGATACTGAGGTCGATTCCGTATGCCTGGGCGATAAACATTGCGGCGACCGCCTCGTACAAAGCTGTGCCGTCCATGTTTACCGTAGCTCCCAGCGGCAGCACAAAGCTTGTTACCTTATTTGATATGCCGGTGTTTTCCTGCAGGCAATCCATCGTAATCGGCAGCGTCGCGGCACTGCTGGCCGTGCTGAAAGCCGTTGCTACTGCGCTGAAAACATCTCTGATAAATTTCAAGGGCGAATATTTACCGAGAGTTTTCAATAAAATCGGCAGAGTTACGCAGGCGTGGATGGTAAGGCCCAGAACCACTGTGGCCATATACACTATCAGAGGTTTGATGACGGACAATCCCATCGAGCCGATTGTATAAGCCATCAAGGCAAACACTCCGAAAGGCGCCAGGCGCATAATCCAGTCGGTTATTTTCATCATAACCGCATTGAAGGATTCAAATAGAGTAACTAAAGGCCTGCCTTTTTCCCCGATGCTGCTGATAGCAACGCCCAGAAGCAGAGAGAAGAATATAACCGACAACACTTTATCCTTTGCCATGGCGTCGAAGATATTTGCCGGAATAATGTCCCCGATTATGGAAACTATCGAAGGAACTTCTCCGCCGGACAAATCGACTGCTGCCTCGGCCCCAATATTCACACCGACCCCGGGCTTCATCAGGTTGACTAAAATAAGCCCGACGCCCACGGCCAGAGTTGTTGTGGCGGTATAATAAATAAACGTCTTCAGACCAATCCTGCCCAATTTGCGAATGTCACCAAGGCTTACAATGCCGGCTACCATCGAGGAGAGAATCAATGGTATGATAATCGCTTTGAGCAGTCGAATGAACATGTCCCCCACAATCTTTATGTGGGTGGCTTTTTCCCCCAGCAGAATTCCAGCCACAATCCCCAGGATGATGGCAATAAGAATTTGAGTGTGAACCTTTAGCTTCAAATGCAACTCCTCTATTGCAGTTGCTTTTTCAATTCATCGGCGTTTTGGATTAGTTCATCCCGGCTGATCTGCTGCTTGGGCGAAAGCTCGAAAGTCCATTCGTATGAATCTACGATTCTATTCGGATTTACTATCTGGGCGAAGAAGTCGAACGGGAAATGATCGTACCAGGGGCCTTTCAAGTCTCGATGGGTATTCAATGTCTCGTAACCTTCCTTGCTGATCCTGACGCAATAATCGCCATACCAGTTAAAATTGACTGTAACGGGAGACTCGCCGATTTCCTCGTCGTTTAATGTGACGACCGCCCCTTGCGGCTTGGTGTTGATTGTCAACTCTCGTTCGACGCAGCCGGCAAAAGTCGTAAGCGCAATCAAGATGACGAGAATCACGGCCGACGAATTATGTTTTTCCATAACATCTATCCTTAGTACTATTCAGCAAAACTTGATTGCAACATTATAGGAGAAAATCAAAAACTTAAAAAGCCTAAAGATTTACGCTCTGTTTTTCAATCAGCCGGGACGCACCGGTCCTGGGCCCAGTCGCGCAGGCTTTGAACTCTTTCTGCCAGCGTGACCGATATTGGCGGTGAATTCCTTAAGACTGAAAGGATCCGCTCAGTCGACAGGCCAGCTTTTTCCGAATATGCTTCGTGAAGTGCGGAGACGACCGCCTGCTCGATTTCAGAGCCGCTGTAACCTGCGGATGCCTTGGCCAATGCTCCCATGTCGAATTTTCCGGCGTCTCGGTTGCGTTTCTGCAGATGAATCGCAAAAATTTCTCTTCGTACTTTCTGGCTGGGCAGGTCGACGAAGAATATCTCGTCGAATCGACCTTTTCGCAGCAGTTCGGGCGGCAGAGCCCCGATGTCGTTGGCAGTAGCAACGACAAAGACCGGGGCCTGATGTTCCTGCATCCACGTCAGGAGGGACCCGAACATCCTTTGAGACAGGCCGCCGTCGGCGCTTCGGCTTGCTGCCGAGGCAAAGGCCTTTTCGATTTCATCGATCCATAGAACCACCGGCGACATCATTTCGGTTTGACGCAGGGCGTCTCGAAGGTTGCGTTCGGATTCGCCGATGAAGCTGGCGTACAAACTGCCCGGGTCCAATCTCAAGAGCGGCTGATGCCAGGCGGTTGCGATGGCTTTGGCGCACAGGCTTTTGCCGGCACCCTGCACGCCGAGCATAAGCACTCCCCTGGGCGATTCAAGGCCGAACTCCCTGGCTTCGGAGCTAAAAGCGCCTTTGCGCTGGTTCAGCCATTTTTTCAGCCGCCTCATCCCGCCAATCTCACTCAGGTACAGAGGTGTTTCGACAAACTCCAGCAAACCTCCACGTTGGATCATCCCTCTCTTGCTTGCAATGACCCTGTTTATATCATTATCATCGAAGCGTCTGTCCTCGATGAGCGTGTCGGTAATAACCCGTTCAGCCTGACGGCGGGTAAGCCCCCGAAGGTTACGGACAATCGTATCCAGACCTTTTTTTGTGATGCCAATCTCGATGGGCGTTTTGCGATGGAACCGCAGCAGCGTCTTGCGGACAATTTCTATCAGCTCCTGTTTGCTTGGAAAAGAAATCTCGAAAAGTTTTGTATAAGACTTCACGACTTCGGGCAGTTTATCGTTGCAGTCAAGCATCACGAGAGTGTTGCCGAGCTGCTCGAAACGGTCAATCAGGTCGCGCAGAGCCCGCAGCACCGAGCTTGCCTTGAGATGTTCGGCGAGGTCGAGAACGATACAGATAGAGTCTTGCTCTGTTTCAGCAAGGTAATGAAGGCCGGCAGTAGGTGTTTCAGTATCAGCGATATAAGGGCTGTCCGCCAGGAAGCCCTCTTTGACACCGCCGCCGACCGACCAAACCCACAGGCTGCGCTTCAGGTCAAGTGCTGTGTGGCGTATAGTATCCAGCGCGCAGCGTTCTTCATATGTCACGATGGATATACAGGAATCACCGCCCTCTACGAGCTGTTTAAATCGTTCGGTATCGTTCATTATACTCTTGGCCCTTATGTATTTCGCGCACTCAAGGAGTTACTTTTTCGGCCCCAGCAGTTCGATAATATTCCCGTCGGGGTCTTTTACGAGAGACAGGTAATAATTTCCTGTGCCCAGTTGGTAGGGCTCTTTGACCGGAACCACGCCGGCTTTTTTAGCTCGCTCTAATGTTGCTGTCATATCTGAGACGGATATCGTAAGGTAACTGAATCCCAGGCTCGAGTGGATAAATTTGTTGTCAACTTTTTTACCGGGCGCCTCGGTAAATTCCATGATCTTGATTCGGGTAGCGTTTGGTTCGTCAGCCAGCACGAGCACCCTTACGCTGAAAGCCTTGTAATCGCACAGGCCGGCATCTCCTCCCATCTCCTTCGAGACGTCAAAACCGGGCAACTCAGTGAATCCGATCACATTCTTGTAAAACTGCGCCGCTTTTTCCACGTTGCTTACCACGATACCGACGTCGATCGTTGTTTTTGGAAAGTCACCTTTTGTCCCGCCTGTGCCAGCAGCACCGGCAAGTAATACGCTTGCCACAAGGCAAAAAACCACCAGGGCTACAAAAAAGTATTTCTTCATAACAGTTCTCCTTAAATTGCTTAACTTGGATTGATTGTCGTTCATTATAAAGAAAAAGTGGAAAGACAAAAGCCCAAAAATACATTATAAACCTTTTTATGCTGGCCGGTTTTTGAGAATAGCTGACCAAATAGCTTGAAATACTTTGCGGTGAGATTATAATTCAGACGCCGGATTGGCATCGATATCGATAAACTGCGGGCCAACAGATGAGAAATGGATTTCAACGAATAAACTGCATCCTGCATTTCATTGGGGGCCTGTTGGAAATATTGGGGCTGGTTCTTTTGCTTCCGTTGGCTGTTGTTCTGGCCTATTGGGGACAAATGGGTGACGGCTGGCTTACCGCTACTGCTTTTGTTGTGACCGCTGCGATTTCGTTTTCTCTTGGACTTCTGCTGCGCAATAAGTTCAAGTCGGATTTGCTCGATACAACCGGGTCCATGCTCATGTGCGCTCTCGGCTGGCTTTTTGCCTCAGCGATTGGAGCTTTGCCCTTTGTTATTGGAATCGGTGCGAATTATCTCGACGCCTATTTTGAAGCGATGAGCGGTTTTACGACCACCGGCATTACCGTTTTTTCCGGGCTGGATAATATGCCGAGGAGCATTCTTTTCTGGCGATCGCTCACGCAGTGGCTGGGCGGCATAGGGATACTTTCCTTTTTCCTGATGGTCATTTCCCAGTCGGGCGGGGCTCATCATATGTTCGGAGCCGAGAGCCATAAGATTTCTTCGGCCAGGCCCGCGCCGGGATTATTCCATACTCTTCGGATACTCTGGGCAATATATGCGGTGTTTACGGTGTTCGCGGTGGTAATTCTTGCGATCGAGAAGATGCCGATTTTTGACGCCGTCTGTCACGCCCTGACCACCTTGTCCACGGGCGGTTTTTCGCCGCATGACAGCAGCATCGCATTCTACCGCCTGACAAACCACCCCAACTATCGGCTGATCGAATATACCCTTATCTTTTTCATGATGCTTGGCGGCATCAACTTTCTCGTGCATTACCGTGTTTTGACGAGAGACTTCAAAGCCCTCTGGGACAATACCGAAATTCGCTACTGGTGGCGGCTCATCGCTGGTTTTACGGCTATCATAATCGTCGATCATCTCTATAAGTCCGGTGTTTTCACTGCTCTGTTTAGAGACGGCACGGCAATAAATTTTGGCGAATTTGAGCGGACGTTCCGGCACAGTTTATTCCAGGTCGTATCGATCATCACATCGTCCGGCTTCGTAGCCAGGGATATCGGCTCGGATTTCTTCGGTGCGCTGTCTAAGCAATTATTCCTGGCTATGATGGTAATCGGCGGCTGCGTCGGCTCGACTTCGGGAGGTTTCAAGATACTGAGGATCGCCATACTCAACCGGCTGCTCTTCCGCGAGCTTCTCAAATTGAGAATTTCCGGCAGGGCATCCTCGGGGGTAGTGATCGACAAAAAAATCGTGCCGGAAGATGAAGTGGACCGGGTCGCCGCTTTGTTCTTCACATGGATGGCGCTGCTCCTGGTTGGCGGTGGGATTACCGCTATTTGTTCGAATCTGGGCCCGTGGGAATCTTTATCGGGAATGTTTTCCGCTATGGGAAATATCGGGCCCTGCTATATATCGGTGCCGGATATGATAAAGATTAATCCTGTTGTGAAACTGACTTATATTTTCGGCATGCTGGCGGGAAGGCTGGAGATCCTGCCGGTCTTGCTTCTGTTTTCCAGAAAGGCCTGGAGATAGATTAAAATCAAAGTAAAAAGTCAAAAGTAAATAGTCAAAATTTAAGAATCCCTTTGGGATAACTTCTTAGTTTGGAGGTATTATAAAATGTATATCGTGGTTGCCGGCGGCGGAATGGTAGGTGGCGGGCTCGTTCGTAGCCTGTTAGATAATAAGCATGATGTAGTATTAATCGAGCAGCATAAGGAACTCTGCGACAAGCTGTATGCCGAAACCGGGGTTGTTGCGATTACCGGTGGCGCTACGAGCATTCAGGCTTTGAACGAGGCCGGCATTAGAAAGGCCGACGTCGTCGTGGCGGCAACCGGCAGCGATGCGGACAATCTCGCCTGCGCAATATTGGCCAAGAGTTTTGACGTGCCCAGGGTTATCGTCAGGATGAGGGATCCCGCGTATAAGAATGCCTATATCGTTGCGGGTGTCAGCTCGATTATTCGTGTGACCGACTTGATGATCAGTCAGATGTTGATGGACATCGAGAACCCTCAGGTGCGAAGAATAACAACGATAGGCGGCGGCAAGGCGGACATCTTTATGGCTACTGTGCCTGACGGGGCAAAGGTTGCCGGCAAGAGCGTTAAGGACATTGTCGAAAGCCGCCACTTCCCGAACGAGTGCACTTTCATCGCGGTCTACGATCAGAAAACCGAAGAATTCTTCATCCCGCGAGGCAAGCAAATAATCAACGAGGGCAACGAATTGTTCTTAATCTCCGCCGCCGAGGACATCAAGAAAGCCGTAGACTTCCTAACCGCAAAGAAAAGACATTAACTTTGCCTTACAATTGGAGCGTGTCATTCCTGCGGAAGCAGGAATCCAGGTCTTTGGGGTAAAATAGCTTCCGCATCAAGTCTTCACTGAGCGAAGAAAAGCCGCCTATTTGGCTGTTATTTTATCTCTTGACAGATCAAAGTCTCATTGTATATTGTAAGGGCACGGCAGCGGCATGGAGTTCATCTGAATGACGAGAAGTTCGGAATGTTATGCGGAAACCATAGAAATGGTAATTAGACCAACTTAAGCGATTCATTATGACGGAAACTCAAATCGATTTTACAGTTTTCTATTCCTGGCAAAGTGATCTGCCCGATGAAACCAACAGGCGAGCAATTCGTTCCGCATTACGTACGGCGAGTTTAATAATAGAGGCAGAAAATGCAAACATAAGGATTGTGCAAGACGAGGCAACTCGTGGGGAGTCTGGCAGCCCTAGTATACCCCATACTATTCTTGACAAGATAAAAGCTTGCGATGCATTCGTTTGTGATATCACGACCATTAATGCTTCAGCGACAGAGGATCTTCGTAGAACACCCAATCCAAATGTCGTGTTCGAATTGGGGTACGCCGTAGCACATCTCGGATGGAACCGAATTGTAATGCTCTTCAACAAAGAGCTAGGTAATTTCCCAGAAGATGCACCTTTTGATGTCGACAGGCACCGAGCATCTCCTTATAGGTTGTCTCCTGATGACCCCGAAAATAAATCAAATCACAGAAAGTTAGAGGATATTGCAACAAATGCAATCCGCGCTATTGTCGATAATCAGCCCCTAAGACCTTTTGAGTCCCTTCAGCAGACCCCAGAGGAGGTGAGGCACCTAAGGGATATAAAGAACATAAACTGGGCTATGGCCACAATTCATATTCCCACTGTCGATGCGATGATTTCGGATCTGCCGCGTTATCTATGTTCGAGAGCATTGCATTGTTGGCTTTCGTTTGACGGTGTGATAACTAGCTCACTGTTCCATGTCTATGATGAAGAAGCAAGTGACACACTTCTTTCAATTCACAAAGCATGGTCTGGGTGCGTTTCTCACGGTGGGCAATATCACACGGCTTCTAACCCAGATGTTTTCGTATTTGCAAACCCTATGGACTTTCCGCTGGACCGTGGTCAGGAACGCGAATGGAACGAGATTGAATCAGCGAGTGATAAACTCCGAAAATCGCTTGATAAATTACTTGGAATCATTCGGGAACGTTATTTAGAGATAGATATAGACGAAATGAGTAAGAAAGCATGGCAGGAGTATGTTGATTTTCACAAAGAGATGGATCACAGATTTGAGCGATAAAAAACTTAAAAAGGCTGTCAACTCAGACGCTCTTCTCCCTCGCTTTGCTCGCTACAAACGCGGCCATTACGGAAGGCGTCATACGTCTAAAGGTGAAGCATGACTTCGGACCTGATACTTCCATCAGAAATACCTTGGAACCAGATCAAGGGGGCCGATTTGGAGGAGTTGCTCTATTGGCTATTTGACTCAATGGGTGCTAAAGATCAGGAATGGAGAATTGGTGGGAAAGGAAGTGGCGCTGCGGATCAAGGACGTGATTTGGAACTTGTCTTCTTTACACCGTCACCTGATGGGACACTTACCAAGCAACATTGGTGGGTGGAAGCCAAGGGACGAACTGGCACAGTTGAAGCTAGCGAAGTCCATGAAGCTGTATTGAATGCGGCGGGGAAGTCACATATCGAAGTCCTCGTTGTAGCAACGAATACAAACTTCTCAAATCCGACTCGCGACTGGGTTAAGGAATGGCAACGAGAGCACCTTAGACCGATAATAAAGCTATGGGAAAAAACCGAACTAGAAAATCTCTGTTCCAAGAATCCGCTGGCAGTTATACGACTTCACGCTAAAGCTTTAAGCCCTCAGGGCAAAGTAGAGGTTGCCAGTGGCAAGCTTTGGGATTATGCGTCATTCTCAGATGAACCGACATTGAAGTCTATTTGGGAGCAACGAGAAAGCGTTTCCATTAATGAGCGTGCTCTCTTTGCGTTGGCGGCATCTGAAATGGCCAATGGGGATATCGGAGTGCGTTCTTGGGCGTTGATGGTTCCAAACGATATTCTGGTATCTAAGTAGGAACGCATAAAGTATCATGCAGCTTTTTTATTAACGTCATCGTGATCAAACATAAATCCCATCTTTTTACGGTGACCATTGACACAGGCAACACCACGACGAAAGGCCGCGACCA
>Ga0265594_1002984_pt1 | contig 11556 bp, 12 predicted proteins | sample saktaG_11_FD_190147 | JGI IMG/M metagenome (GOLD analysis project Ga0265594, IMG submission 190147) | Saline water microbial communities from Sakinaw Lake, British Columbia, Canada - sak_2011_5_24_80m | ecosystem: Environmental > Aquatic > Non-marine Saline and Alkaline > Saline ... | reverse complement strand
CTGGCTTTAGCTTACCCCTCCGGGCGATGGATTCGCTGGCCGAGGTGAGGCGAAAAGTGCCATCTTCAACCTCGTAGAGTACAACAAGCCCGGTTTCTACCGCGAGTTCGCCGATTTTGATGGTATCACTGAAGGGGAACTGCCATCCTGGTGGGCAGGGTGTGAATATGTGTATGAATCTGGTTCCCTCTATTGCCTTTGCTTTCCTGACCTTTTTATAGAGGTCCAGGGGGTAGGAAGCGTTGGCGGTAGCGATGTTGAAGTCACCTTTAATGTTAAGCTCTTCTGGGTGTTGCCACGAATTTACTATAAGCCATCCTCCCCTGCCCAGTCCGGTGGTTACTTCCTGATATTTCAGCAAGGTGTAGTCCGGGACTACTACCACATCATGTTTTTCCACTTGGGATATGACCATGACTGGTTCCGGGGAAATCCTAGCTGATGCGCTTACCGGAGCGCCTCTCCTCTCAGCACCGAATGATGGTGCAGAGGTTGCCCCTTGGTAGCCTTTGAGATAAGCTACCTGTGCCGCTAGCTTGGCAGCTGTTATAGCCCCCTGGCCGCCGCGGCCATGCCATCTAATCTCATACGATCTTGTATTCAGAGACGGTTTTTCTGCCATTCGGTTTAATTCCACTGATTTATTGCTTCATATTTCAAAGGGCACAAGTATGTATGTTAACTCTCATTACTTAGATGTGTCAAATATATGTCTTTTAGTAACATGGTGAGCTTGCCATCATAAACTTAGCATTGTATAATACCTAGCACTGCTAGGTATTAACAAGAATTTCTCACACAGTTATGACTTCACCGAATAAGTATACGCCGCTTAACGAACTTATCACTCTTACTCACAAAAGGGCTATCGTTACCGGTGGGGCTATGGGCATCGGCTTTGCCATTTCATACCGTCTTGCCGAGGCAGGTGCAACCGTGCTTATCGCCGACATCAACGATGAAAAGGCTGAAAAGGCCAGCCAGGAGCTCAGGGGTTATGGATACCAAGCCACCTTTGTTAAATGTGATGTGAGCAAAGAGGCAGAAGTAAAGAATATGGCCGATGCCGCTATAGAGAAAATGGGCGGCATTGACATTCTGGTAAACAATGCTGGGATATATCCACGGATACCGCTAGCGCAAATGACCGGCGACGATTTTGAGCAAGTGATATCGCTAAACCTAAAAGGGACTTTTCTCTGCAGCCGTGAGGTAGCCCAGCAGATGATAGAGCAGAGACAAGGTGGATGCATCATAAATATCGCTTCTATTGATGCTGTACATCCTTCCGCTAAAGAGCTCTCTGCTTACGATGCATCCAAGGGAGGTATCCTGACATTAACCAAGAGTATGGCACTGGAACTTGGGCAGAATGACATACGGGTGAATGCCATTGCTCCCGGAGGTATTATGACAAAAGGTGTGCTTTCACATGCCGGAGAATCCTCAAAAGAGCAAGAGAGGGCACAGTTGAAAGAATTAAAGGCTTTCATGGCTCGCATGGTTTTAGGCCGAATGGGTGATGCTGATGATGTTGGCAGGGTGGCTCTGTTCCTGGCGTCAGATTTGGCTGGCTACATAACCGGCAGCTTGGTTGTGGTGGATGGCGGCTACCTTATATCATGATGGCACTGGATTCTACTTCAGCTTAAACTGATAATGGATTGAAGGCAAGGTATCAAAAGGCGAAGGTTAAATAAGGAGGTGCTAAGATGCCAAACGTGCTTGTTATGACCGACACCGTAGCTTGTATCCCCAATAAGCTAGCTGAAGAATACCACATCAAAATAGTTCCAGCAGCAAACATAGCTTTTGGCGACCAGAACTATATTGAAGGGGTAACCATCAGTGTCACAGAAGCCTATGAACTAATAAAGAAAGACCCGGATAAATTTCTCACATCGGCAATGACTCCCGGCTACTTCATGGATGAGTATCATAAGTTAAGCAAAAAATCGTCAGATATACTTCACATCACAATGGCTCAAGTGCTCAGTGCGAATTTTAAAACAGCGAACTTGGGAGCAGACACTTTCCGGGCAAAATCACCTCAAACCAATATACGGGTAATGGATTCGAGAACCGTTGCCGGGGCACAGGGGCTGGTCGTGCTGGCAGCAGCCAGGGCAGCAGCACAAGGAATGAACCTGGACCAGGTAGTCTATGTTGCTGAACAGGTTCGGAAGAAAAGCGGTGGCTTTATGATGCTTGATACGTTACGCTACATCTACCGGACTGGTCGCATGTCGAAAGAGGAGGCAAGCAAGGCCGCCGCGCTCAATATAAAGCCGATAAATCGAGTAAACGATGAAGGCCTGGTAGAATTTGTCGACAGTGTAACAGAGAGAGAGGACGGGTTCAAGAAGCTAATCGAGCTAATTCAGAAAGAGGCAGGAACAGATGCCCTTCATTTTCTGATATCGCATGCCGCCGCTCCTGAAATAGCGAGGGAATTTAGTGAGCTGCTCAGGCAAAAATTCAACTGCTTGAGCCTGATAATCAGTGACTACAGCCCGGTGATGGGATACGGAGCTGGACCAGGGGCTTTATTCGCTGGTTTTCACCCCGAGCTTGATTTGTTTAAATAGCTAAGGCTTGTATATAATAATCATTTGGCAGGAGCACCGCTATTCCAGTATTCCTCGAAGCCACCAGCCAGCTTCTACCATAAAGCTAGATTGAGTAACTATCAGGCAGAATATGGATACTTCACAGAGAAATAATGTCAAGCTGCGTATGCTTGACCGGTTTCGGGAAGTAAACAACGCCTTTCCTAAAACAGCCCAGGTTTTGGACTACAAACTCCAGGGAAAGAAGGTGTTTGGTTGGCTCTGTACATATATTCCCGAGGAAATCATCCACGCCGCCGGCGCACTACCCATCAGAATTACCGGCTACTCTCAAGAGACAGAGTTAGAGGACGGCAACGCTTATTTTTATATTAACAATTGCTCTTTCTCCCGAAGCTGTCTCCAACTGGGGCTCAGGGGAGGGTATGATTTCTTAGATGGCGTGGTAGGCGGGTCCACCTGTGATGGGGCTCGCCGTCTATTCGATTTGTGGCGTTACTATATCGGGACACCCTTTTACCATGTCCTAACCATACCACGCAAGTACACACAGAAAGCTCATGCCCTCTACTACAGCCAGGTCAAGCAATTCAAGAAACATCTGGAGGAGTTCCTTGACATTGAGATAACAGATGAGGCGCTTTACCACTCCATTCAGGTATACAATGAATCAAGGACACTCCTCAGGAAGCTCTACGAACTTCGGAAACTCAGTGCCCCGCCAATTACTGGTGCAGAGACAATGGAAGTACTGGATGCCAGTTTCCGCATGCCTAAAGAGTTGTTTAACGAGTATCTGAGTAATCTACTCGATGAGCTTTCTACCTCAGACAATGCCCACCAGGGCCGAGCTCGTTTCATGATTACTGGCAGTGTTATGGCCAACCCCGAATTCATTAAATCTATTGAGGACCAAGGTGGGCTGGTGGTGGCCGACGAACTTTGCACCAGTACCAGGTACTGGTCCGACCCGGTGCTTCTCAATGGAGAAGAGCCTCCTCTGCAAGCTATTTCCCGCCGCTACTTAAACAATTTCCCCTGTGCTCGCATGTTTCCTTCAGACGAGCGCTTCAACCGCATACTCAACCTTGCTCGCGATTTCAAGGTGGACGGCATGATTAGCCAAGTTATCAGGTATTGCGTACCCTATGCCCACGACTTACCACTGCTTACCAGGAAGCTGAAAGAGCAAGGCATACCAACCCTGGCTCTGGATGTAGAATATGGTACATCAGGGTCGGGACAAATCCAGACCAGAGTACAGGCCTTCCTGGAAATGCTGGAGGTAAGGAAAAGATGACAACCACCGACCAGGGAAAAAACAAGCTGGATACTATCATACGAGCCTGCCGGCTGCTCTCCAGGATGAACCAGGCACGTCCCGATGCCCAAAAGAGTGAAGTACTGTATTATCAGATGCTGTCAAAATATTATACCCGGTTGCTCAAAGCTAAAGAGGAAGGTAATTTTATCGCTGCTCACACTGTCTTTTTCCCCACTGAGATCCTCTATGCCATGGATATTGTCCCAATGCATACCGAAGCGACTACCTGGATGATATCTCTATTCTCAGGTGAATGCGCTGATATTCTTTCAGCCGGGTCAGAGCTAGGGCTGGCTTCTGAAATATGCACGCCACACCGAGGCCTGGCTGGCGCATATGCCACGGGCACTCTGCCCCGCCCTGATGTCATGCTGTGGTCTAACATGGTATGTGACAATACGGCTAAGAGTGGCGAGATGCTTATGGAGATTAACCACTGCCCCGGCTTTTTCATTGACCGTCCCTTCAAGCGCAGCGAAGAGGAGGAAAGATATCTCGTTGGGGAGCTCGAGGATATGATACATTTCCTTGAAGAGCAGTCGGGACGGAAGATGGACTGGGCCCGACTAAAAGAGATAGTAGCTCGAATGGACAGGCAGATTGAGCTTACCCGTGAGATTTGCAAGCTACGCGAGGCGGTCCCAACTCCTTTTCATTCTCAGGGCTTCCTTGAACTGGTATCAACTGATTACTTGTTTCCCGGTCAACCTGAGGCAATCGAATATCTAGAAACGCTTCGTCAAGAGTTAACTGAGATGGTTAAAGCTGGCAAGGGAGCAGTTCCCCATGAGCGTTTTCGTCTTATGACCTTGTTCCTGCCCCCGATGTATCTGATAGGGTTCCTTGAAAAGATTTCACAGGAATATGGGGCAGTAAGTGTAACTGAGCCCTTCTTTACCTACTGGGGAGAAGGAAGGCTTGACCCTGCCAAGCCCCTGGAGAGTGTAGCCAAAAAGTCCTACATGATACCCGAGATGCGTATGTACGGCCCACTGGATGAGCGAGCATTAGACAATGTTGTTAGCTGCGCCAAACAGTATAAGGTTGATGGAGCGATATACTATGCTGATGTTGGCTGCCGGCATACCTGTGCCACCATCAAGCTATTCAAAGATATTCTGAATGAGATAGACGTGCCGGTGCTGACCCTGGACTGCGATGTCGTCGACCCTACAGCCACCTCCGAGGAAGAGGTACGTGAAAAGCTAGAACAGTTTTTTGAGCTTCTAGAAGACCGGTAATCATATTGCTTTAATTTGCTATGAAAGCACTGGGCATAGATATAGGTAGCCTGACCACTAAAGTCGTTGTCTTAGATAATGACGGCATCGTTACCTCCGTTGTCATCCCCTCCAGCGACGAGGCTGAATTGAGTGCCAGGGCAGCTATGAAGCAGGCTTTGAACCAGGCTGGGCTCACCGATGGCAGCAACTTTTATATTGTCTCTACCGGCATAGGCAGAAAAAATATTTCATTCAGCCAACAGCAAAAAGCTATCACCACATGCCTGGGGCGAGGCATCCATCACCTGCTTCCTTCAGCACGGACAGTGGTAGACATGGGAGCTGAAACCAGCACCGTTATCAAAGCTAATGAGCGAGGACGCGTTAGTGATTGGGCCAACCATGATAAATGTGCTGCTGGCACCGGCGTATTTCTACAACAGATGGCAAAGCTGCTGCAAATGCCCTTTGAAGAGATGTCAAAATTCTCCTTTCAGGCTAAGTCCAGAGCTGATATTAGCGGTACCTGTGCTGTTTTCGCTGAATCCGAAGTAATATCACATGTCCACCGTGACCCCCCAACACCCAAAGATGAAATCATCGCTGGCATCTATTTCTCTGTAGTAAGCCGCATCATGACACTGTGCAAGAGAATCGGCATTGAGAAAGACGTTGCCGCCACTGGCGGTGTAGCTTTAAACAGTGGGTTGGTCCATGTTCTGGAGCAAGAGATGGGCTTCGGAGTCCTGGTGCCAGATACACCTCAGATTGTCACAGCCTTAGGTGCCGCTATCATCGCCAGAGAAAACATAGAGAAGGGTGTCAAATAAATGATAGTTGCCGGGATAGATATCGGTTCTCGTGCAGCCAAAGCTGTGGTAATGGAAGATAGCTCCATTCTTTCATCGGTAATCACTGATACCGGCCCCGAGAGTGTAAAGACCTCTTACATGGCAATGGAAAAGCTCCTCAAAGGCACAGGGCTGTCTCTGAGTGATATTCAATATACCGTCGCTACCGGCTACGGAAGAGTACTCGTTCCCTTCGCTAACGAGAATATCTCCGAGATAAGCTGCCACGCCCGGGGTATCAACTGGTATTTTCCCTCGGTAAAAACTATCCTGGACATGGGAGGACAGGATTGCAAGGCAATTAGTTGTGATGCTGATGGCCAGGTAACTAATTTCGCCATGAATGACAAGTGTGCTGGCGGCACCGGCAGGTTTCTCGAGATGATAGCCGAAGTGCTGGATATCCCTTTAGAAGAAATTGGAGACCTGTCACTTCAATCAAAAACCACTACCCCCTTTAATACCATCTGCGCTGTCTTTGCCAAATCGGAGGCTATGTCCTACCTCAAGAAAGGGGTTACCAAGAGCGATATTTTAGCCGGTCTACATGAGGCTATCGCCACCCGAAGCCTTAACCTTCTGAAGCGGGTATCTTTACAGAAGGACTTCAGCATTACCGGCGGCATTGCCAAGAATAGTGGAATGGTGGCGAAGCTGAGAGAGAAGGTGGGGTTGGAGCCACTCCTTTGTGAAGACCCGCAGATAATTGGTGCTCTGGGTGCTGCTCTGTTTGCTGCAGAGCGCTATAATAGAGCAGACACAAAGAAGATGAAGATTAATTACGGCTACAGTGACGGCACTGGGGAATACTTCATTACTATTGATACTGGCTGCTGCGATGGTTGTGGCGAGTGCGTGTCAGCCTGTCCGGAAGACATTTTTGCTGTGGCTAAAGATGACAGCGGCCAGCCGAAGGCCGAGGTAAAAGAAGAGGCAAGAAAAAAGCTAGCCCTTTTGTGCCCGGGATTCCATTCCTGCAGCAATACAAATAAAGTAAATTGTCACAGCGTTTGCCAGAAAGGTGCCATAAGCCATTCTTGGTAGAGCTTAACCATATTGTAGCTATACTGCGTAGAAGTAGGAGATATTATGAGAGAATCAAGCAATCCGGGTAAACTGGTCAGGGTAGCTGTTGACGCTATGGGCGGTGATTATGCTCCTGATGAGATAGTTAAAGGAGCGGTTCAAGCAGCAAAGGAGCTAGGAGTAGAGATTATCCTGGTGGGAACCAAGACACAGGTTGAGGCGAAGCTCAATAAATTCGATACTGCTAATCTGCCAATCCGCATAGTCGAAGCCAGTGAAACAATCGAAGACGGAGAGCAGCCAGCGCTAGCCGTCATGCGCAAACCTAACAGCTCGGTGGCGATAGCTACCAGGCTGGTTAAAGAGGGTGAAGCCGACGCCATGGTAAGCGCTGGCTCAACCGGTGCTACCATGGTTAGCGCCTTTCAATATTTAGGTACTCTGCCGGGCATAGAACGACCTATGGCAGGAGGAGCTTTCCTTGGCCTGGCCCCCAGCACGGTTGTTTTAGACCTCGGCGCTAATGTGGGCTGTCAGCCATACCATCTGGTAAGCTTCGCCGTGGCCGGTAGCGTCTTTGCCAAAAGCTTCCTCGGCATCGATAAGCCAACTATAGGCCTCCTCAACGTGGGTGCTGAAGAGGGGAAGGGTAATGACCTGGCGAAAGAGGCTTACTCCCTGCTAAAGAGCAGCGGGCTCAACTTTACCGGTAATGTGGAGGGTATGGATATCCCGCAGGGAAAAGTCAATGTTGTCGTCTGCGATGGCTTCGTTGGCAATATACTGGTCAAGTTCTGCGAGGGTCTTGGCCAAACTGTCAGCCACTGGCTCAGTCAGGAACTGAAGGACAAGCTCCCTTCAACCAACCTGGAGAGCATTACTAACAGGTTATACAGGCTAATGAGCCCCGCTGTAGCAATGGGTGGTGGTCCACTCTGGGGAGTAGATGGCGTAGCCTGTGTTTCTCATGGCAGCAGCCGGGCTTCCCAGATTGTCGGTACTATCAAGCAGGCAAAGTTAGCCGTAGAAAATGGTTTCGTGGACACACTTCGGGCTGAACTAGAGAAGACCTCAAAGAGTATCTCACAAGACAAATAACAATAAGGAACAGTTCGCCGTAGATTGGCTTCAAGAGGAGGTAATATGTCAACACTGGATGAACTAAGGAGAATAATAGCTAGAGTCGCTCGCTGCAGTCAAGAGGAAATCACTCCAGAGACGGCATTGAAAGATATAAAGATTGATTCCCTCCACTGGGTACAGATTATTGTAGCTGCAGAGAGCGCCTTTGATATTGAGATTGATATTGAAAGAATGAAAGAGATGGTGACTATAGAAGATTTTATCAAATATATCGATAGTTGCATCAAGTAGCCTTCAACAACTGTGACAATAATCCATCTCCACCACCCCACACCAATTAGAAATAACCTGAGAATCACCCAGTTTCGTCTGAAGAACCGGCCTCTCTAATCTTCCTCGATATGATTGACCTCCATCACAACAGCAAAAGCTATAGCCTTATCTGCACAGTGTGACAGGCTAAGGTATACCTGCAAATCATGAAAACCCGTATCGCTGATTCTAACCGCCGGAACGCCATTCTCATTATTGAGTATTTCTATCTCCCTGTATTCCAGATTTGCTTTCCCTACGCTGGTTAATGCTTTGACAATTGCTTCCTTACCGGCATATCTTGCAGCCAGATGAGGAGCAGCCGCTCCCCTGGAAAAACAATACTCAAGCTCATGGCTGGTAAATACCTTGTTCAGAAATGCACTGTCCTGAGTACAGTCTACTTCTGCAAACCGGTCAATGCTTTCAATGTCAGTCCCGATGCCAAACTTTTTGACCCCTTTTATTATATTCATGCGCATCGTCCGCCTTTCTAAGTAATATTTGATACTGTATCAAAGAGTTAACACCTTGTCCATGAATTCACTATAGATTATACTGTTGCCAAACACTCAAGATATTCCTATTCTAATCTACTGGTAAAGAAATGACTGCTATCCTTTCAAGGGAAGACATCCTGGAGATGTTGAAGGCAACCCCCCCTCTAGTGGAGAGCTTATGTGACGTACAGCAGCAAGTTCAAACCAATGGTGTAGACTTGACTGTGAAAGAAATAGCTTTACTTTCCTCGCCTGGAAGCTTAAACCTGAAGAATGAAGCCAGAGTTCTTTCCAGTACTTCGCCGCTGGTTTTTGATGGACTGGGGGGCATAGACCTATTACCTGGCTGCTACCTGGTTACACACAATGAGATTGTCAATCTCCCCAAGAACATAATGGCACTGGCAATGCCCCGGTCAAGTCTTCTCCGCTGCGGAGTCAGTATCCACAACGCCGTCTGGGATGCAGGCTACTCAGGCAGGTCTCAATCTCTCATGGTTGTCTATAATTCGCAAGGATTCCGGCTATACAAGGACGCTCGGGTTGTTCAGCTTGTCTTTTTTCGCCTGAGCCACGAGGTGGCTGAAGGCTACAAAGGCATGTTCCAAGGGGAGAACATCTGATAAATAAGATAACGTCGGTGCTAACCTGTGAGCCGTACTGACACTGCTACCAAGAATCTACTGAAGGAAACCAACAATGTCAAGCCTTTGTGGGCTCTTTGTCAAATGTTGTGGAAACAACTACGAGATGGTACAAACCCCAGGAGCATCTTTCTCCAGTAGACCTCCACATTTCTCAAACCATAGGAGATGCGCTTTAGCATCTTGATCTTGGTGTTGCAACCTTCAGTAAAGCCATTAGTGGTGTGATTATCAAAGTAATTCAATATGGGCTCCTTCCAGCGCTTTAGGGTATTACCCCACCTTATGAGCTCTCCATCATCATTTGACTTAAGGTTGAAGATAATATTATCCAGAAGCTTGGTTGCCTCCTCTCTGCTTTCCTGCCGGTAGAGTTCCCTTATTTTCTCTTTGGCCCAGTAAAACCCCTTGAGACCTGGATACTTATCCAGAAGTTCATCCACCCTCTGCTTTTTCTCCTCAGTAAGCTTCTCCCTGCCTATTAAGAATATCTTTTTCGGTATCTTCACCTTTCTCTTTCGATATACATCCTGCTCTATCCTTCTGGCCTCGTCCATTCTTCTATTAGCACCAGCAATTACATGAAAATGGGCTACTACCACTTTAGCCTCAGGAAATATTACCTCGGCTAGCTTCCTTAGGCTCTCTTTCATATCAATGCATACCTCTTTAACCTTATCCTTGGGAATCTTACGCAGAAACACTCCTTTAGAGTAGCTATGCGGTCATCTCTTAAGATTCCTAGTACCCTTCTCTTTTTAACCTCGCGGTCACCGTGTGCACCAACTCCTGATGTCTGAAGCTATGCTCATCAATGCCTAGAGACATCTCCTCTTCGCCGATAATAGAACACAAGGCTTCCTCATCTATCTCCCTCTCCAAGAGACGGCGTAGAGTACCATAGCTTACCCTTAGCTCCCTCGTTACCTGGCTAAAGCTTCTATCCTTAAGCTGCCATAGCACTTCTCGCCCTGCTTGTCTGGTCAGCCTGGAGTGAGGTTGCACCAGTTCAGTTCCCTCATTAAAGGTATGCCCACACTCTCGGCATCGGCGGCGGTGACGATGAAGCTCAAGGTAGACTCTTCTGTCGTTACTCCAACTACGAAGCACCTCCCTTGGCTTACAGGCACCATGCTGGTATAACTTCGACAGGCCGCAATAGGGGCAGACTATCTCCTTTGGCTCAACTATCACCTTTACTATTATCCTTCCCTTATCTTCTCTTACCTTCTCTACTATGTAATCTTTAAGTCCTAGCACAATTTTGGTACCATCCTCTTGGCTCTTACCACCTTATCATTTTCCACACAATTCAGAATAGAGCCAGTTGTTTCTTGACGTAGTGAGGCTGAATTTATAGAATGATGGCTGGATTTCAAACAGAATGCAGAAAATAGAGAGTTTTGGCAATGGAACTGGTTAAAGGTATGCTGCTGGGAGATGCGTTGTCTCTGGCGCAATTGATTATGAAGCGTGCGTGATGAAAAGCCTATGAAATCTACGGTTTCGCGAGCCTCCCGGAAATATGACGTCATTATTGTTGGCGGCGGTCCAGCGGGTATTTTTGCTGCCTTAGAGCTGTGCCAGACCACTGACGCCAACATTTTGCTTCTAGAGGAGGGGATGGATATTGACGCTCGTGAGTGTCCTGTTCAGGGGACGGATAAACGGTGTGTGTCTTGCTCGCCATGTCGGCTGGTTAGTGGGCTAGGCGGTGCTGGAGCTTTCAGCGATGGCAAGTTGACTTTATCTTCCGTCGTGGGGGGTCGTTTGGGTGAGTTGTTGGGGGCTGACCAGATGCCTGAGCTTATTGATTATGTGGACAGTCTTTATCTTAAGTTTGGCACCTCGGATAGAGTTTATGGTGTCGGTGAAGAGGTGGAAGAGCTCGGGCGGCAGGCAACCCTGGCAGATTTAAGGTTAATTCCAGTAAAGCTGCGCCATATCGGGACAGAGCGGTTGCGCCAGGTGCTTAAAGCTATACGGGACTTTATTGTTCGGGGGGTCGAGGTGCGGTTGGGGG
>Ga0265594_1002980_pt1 | contig 11567 bp, 12 predicted proteins | sample saktaG_11_FD_190147 | JGI IMG/M metagenome (GOLD analysis project Ga0265594, IMG submission 190147) | Saline water microbial communities from Sakinaw Lake, British Columbia, Canada - sak_2011_5_24_80m | ecosystem: Environmental > Aquatic > Non-marine Saline and Alkaline > Saline ... | reverse complement strand
TCGTGGTAGCCACCCGCTGGCATGGCGACGGGCTGATCGGACGCATCGAGAAGGCAATGGCCGACGATCCGCTGTTCCCGCAGTTCAAGAGCGTCAAGTACCCGGCGTGGACGGACGGCTACGGCTGGCTATTCGACGAACGGTTCCCGCCGTCGTTCTACAAGTCCACGCGCGTCGCGCTCGGAAAGTACGCCTGGGCGGCGCTCTATATGTGCAATCCAACGCCGCGCGAGGGTGGGCTGCTCAAGGTCGATAGCATCGATGTCCGCGACAGCATGCCGGACGGGCTCAAGTGGATGCGGTTTTGGGACCCGGCCAGCGGCAAGAAAGAGCGGGCTAAGAATGACCCGGACTGGAGCGTGGGCACGAAGCTGGCCGTGACGAAAGACGTAGCCGACGAACGCATCCTGCATCTGTGGGTGGCCGACGTGGTGAGCGTACAGGCCGAGGCACCGGAGCGTGACCGGCTGATAATCCAGACGGCGGCGCGTGACGGGCGGGCTGTCGCCGTTGGTATCGAGAAGCAGGGCGCGTACAAAGACCTGTACACCTGGATGCGGAAACTGCTCAAGGGCAAGGCAACAGTGCGCGGCATCAACGCGGCGAAAGACCTTGTGGCCCGTGGCGAAGCGCTTGAGCCGATCTTCGAGGCGGGCCACGTCCATGTGCTGCGGGCTGAGTGGAATGATGCGTGGGCGTCACAGCTACGCAGCTTCCCGAACGCGGCACACGACGACAAGGTGGCAAGCCTGATAGGCGGCTTCGAGATGGCTGCCCGTGACCGGCGCATCATCTTCGGGCCGTCGGACGTTGTGCTCGATAAGGCGGCGGCTCGTGCACTTGACCACCCGCCAGAGGGGCCGGTACGCGAGGCACCGCGCTACACGGATGTTGACACGGCGGGCGGCGTGGACTTGCCGGACGAAGATGGCGGCGATTCAAGGCAGCGTATGCTTGATGATGATTCGGCGTGGACATGATGATAATGCGTGGACATAGAGAAGTGGTAGCTATGTTTATCGCTGTCTGCGCTATCATATCGCTGAATCTGTGCGCCATTGCGTACCTCATATGGAAACTTCTTGCTTAGCGTATGCTTGACGACGACTCGGCGTGGGATTAGGAGGATTGGCTGTGCCAACTGACTCAGACGAGCGGGACTTGTACGCCCCGACGTGCCGGATGTGCGGGAAGGCGATGCACGTTCGCTACCATGCGGGCAATGCCAGCGTAGCGTGCCCAGTGTGCGACCGTCCGGCCCCCGGCATTGCGGACTTGGAGCTCGTTGGTTTATGGCTCATGTTGGGCGGGTGTCCCCGCATTCTTGACGATGATTCAGCGTGGGATTAGGAGGATGAGATGGCGACGTTTGAGCCGGGTGACCGGGTGACCATACTGGTTGCGGGCACAATCACAGACGTGTTCGACGGTGACAGTCAAACGCCGTCTTATGCGGTCTGTATCTGCGGCAATCCGCGCCGTCAATGCGTCTGCGGCGACACGGTTCCGTGCGTGAGCCCAAATCAAATGCAAAGACTGGAGGACTGAGAATTGAGTAAGTGCGATAGGCGGGTGTCCTCTGCGACAATCGGGTGTGGCTGGTGGTGCGCGCGCTGCGGGTGCTTCCACGATAGCTCGGCCTGTCCGTGTTGGCCGCAAGAGACATCTGACGTGAATACGAGTCCATTCATAAGCAAGAAGTCTATCACCTGCCCGCATTGTGGGAAGGATATTATAGTTGCCGAAATACCGTGACATCACAACAAGGAGGATTGATCGATGTTCAACAGAATCAAGGCGATATTCGGCGGCGGCGCGGGCGGCGTGACGGCGGACAATATCCTGCGGCTCGTTGAGGGCTCGCGCACGGCACGGCGCACCGACCCCGATGCCGTGATTCGCAAGTTCACGGGCTGGGTGTATGTCTGCGCCAGCCGGAACGCGGCGACGGTCGCGAATCAGGAATTGCGGCTGTTCACTGTCGGCGGCGTGTCCGAGCAGGCGCAACGGTGGTACGGGGCGAAGGCCATCGAGCCAGCACAACTCAAGTACCTGCGCCGCACGACGCGGCACAAGGCGCTGCCCGAGGAGAGCGTTGAACTGCTCGATCACCCGGCCCTTGACCTGTTGCGGCTGGCGAATCCCAAAGAGCTTGGCTTCACGCTGCGCGAAGTCACGACGCTGCATCAGGAACTAATCGGCAACGCCTACTGGTATCTGGAGCCGTTCACGGACGCCGTGCGCAAGGGCCAGCCGCAAGCCATCTGGCCGCTGTTGCCGAACATGGTCAAGATCGTGACGAACCCCAAGGGCACCGAAGTCGTCGGCTACCTGTACGGCACCGACCCCAGAACCCAGATCGCGTACAGCGCCGACGAGGTTATCCACTTCCGCTACCCGAACCCCACGGACAGCCTGTACGGGCTCGGCCCTGCGCAGGCCGGTATCATGGCGATCAACCGCAAAGAGTCGATGGACGAATATCGGGCCGCGATGTACGACAATAACTGCCGCCCGGACTTCGTCGTGACGGTGCCAGAGGACACCGACCCCGACAACATCAAGACGCTCTACGCCGAATGGGACAAGCGATTCAAGGTGCGCGGCAAGCAGTTCGGCAAGCTGGGCCGTCCGTGGATCACGACCTCTGACAAGGCGATTCAGATGCTGAGCTTCCCGCCGAGCCAGATGCAGGACATCCCGCAGGCGAAGCTCGACCGCGACGAGACGTATCAGATATTCGGCAACCCCGTAACGATGGGCGAGATCAGCAAGAGCCGTGCCGAGGCAGAGGCCGGCGAGTTCGCGTACATGAAGCACACGATCCATCCGCGCCTCACGCGGTTCGTCCAGCAGTTGAACGAGTCGCTTGCCCCGCGGTATGACGCACGGCTGTTTTTCGCTATCGACGATCCGGTGCCTGAGAATAACGAGGCGAACCGGCTGAACGTCGAGATGCTGATGCGACAGCGCCTTATCACGGTGAACGAGGGCCGTCGCTCGATGGGCTTCGATGCGATAGACGGGGGCGATGAACTGCCCGTCTCGGAGCCGGCCATGGCCCTTACGGCGGGAGGAGGTGAGCCGCCCGCGAAGGCGGCGACGTTTCAGCACGAGCGATATGCTGCACGAGGGTGACTGCGGGTGTGCGGCCTGCCAAGCGGCGAAGGGTGTACAGCCACGGCTCACCGCTGAGGAGCGGACGCTCAAGGCCGAGGTCGTCAAGCTGCAAACGGCCCAGGGCCGCGAGATCGATGGCAAGCTCGCGGACATCGAAGCGGCGAGCGGTAGCATAGACGATGGGGCGATGCTGCTCGACGTGGAGGCGTGGGCCGACAGGTACGCCGAAGCGCTGTCCGATGTGCTGCTCAAGATACTCGGACGGGGCTGGGAGTCCGGGGCGTCAGAGGTCAAGGGCGACGTGGCGTACAGCACGAAGGACGCCGAGCCGTGGGACGTATTCAATCCAGAAATCCTGCGCTGGGCGCAGACGTACCCGCGCGAGTTCGGGCTCAAGGTCAACGCCTCATTCGCCAAGCGCATCACGCGCACCGTAGCCGCTGGCCTGGCGGCGGGCGACAGCCTGCTTGACCTGCGCAAGCGGCTGATCGGCGGGATATTCAACGGGGCGAACGTCAAGTATCGGGCGGACACGATAGCCCGGACTGAGGCGACGCGGGCGAACGCGGCGGGCCGGAAGGAAGCGTGGAAGTCGAGCGGCGTCGTCAAGGGATCGATCTGGAAGACGATCCCCGCTGAGGAATGGCCGTGCGCATGGTGCGAGGCGATGGACGGCAAGTATATCACGCTCGACGAGGCGTATTTTCCTGTCGGCGGGTCGATGGACGTGGAGGGCGCGGGCCGGATGAAGTTCGACTACGAGACGGTTGAGCATCCGCCGCTACATCCCCGGTGCTTGATTGGTGAAACGCCCGTCATTGCCCCGCACAAGGTCGCCGGTTTTGTCGCCGCCTACAACGGCCCGGTAGTTGAGATTACTCTTGCCGATGCCCGTAGGATCACCATGACCGCTCAACACATGCTCGCCACGCCGCGCGGCTTTGTCCGTGCCTGCGATCTTCGTGAGGGCGACGACGTAATCGATTGCTCCGGCTTCAAGGGGATAGTCGCGCGTGACCCAGATGACAACTGGCAGCCATCCAGCATCAAGCAGGAAATCGAAGCGCTTGCGGAATCGGGCGGCTGCGCTCCCGTGCGTGTGCCAGTGTCCCCCGAATATCTCCACGGCGATGCGGCCTTTGTCGATTCCCACATCGACGTTATATGGGCCAATGGCCAACTCCGGGATGCCTGTTACGCCGCGCGCGGCGAGCTGTTCGGCAAAACGCTGCTCGGCTCGCCCTATGCCGAGACCGCGAGCCTGTCGCGTCAAGGCGCGGCGGCACTTGCGCTCGAACGGTTCGGTGTGGCCCTTGGCCGCCCGGTTGGCCGCCTTGGCATTGCGTCTGTTTTCGGCGGGAGTACGGCGGGACATCATGAGCTGGTTGGCCTCCGCCAGGCCACGGAGTTCGACACCAGCAGCACGGAGTTGGTTCGTGATGACGTGACGGGAAACGCCGAGGCGGTCGGCAATGCATTTCACGCTATCGCCGCTGAGGTAGGCACCACGAAGATCAGCAACATCAAACGGCTCGATTTTTCTGGTCACGTTTATGACCTCCAAACGTTTTCTACATTATACATCGCCAATGGTATCTTGTCAAGTAACTGTCGTTGCCGGGAGAAGCCCGTACTGGCGGACGCGAGTGAACTGTAAAGAAACTTGACACTGTAAAAGATTTTGACGTAAAAAAGTTTGACAGTGAATCGCGTATGGTGTATTTTGTCAGTATGAAGTGGCGCATCCCATTCGCAGCGCTGAAACCCGTGCTTCCGCCAGACCTGACGGAAGAACTCAAGGCCTACATCGAAGACGACGAATCCGCCCTGGTCTGCCGCAAAGCCACTGCCGACAAGCCCAAGCCCCTAGACCCCGGTGCGCGGGAAGTCCTGCAATACGTTTCTACCAAAGACATCGACCGGGATGCCGAGATACTTGACCCCGCCGGCGCGGTGCTGACAGAGTTCCGCAAGGCACCACAAGTGCTCTGGGGTCATGACTACTCGATGCCCCCGATTGGCAGCGACCGGAAGATCGAGGCGGACGGGCACGGCATCATCGCCGTGACCAAATACGCCACGACCGCGATGGGCGAAGAAGTCTGGACGTTGCGGCGCGAAGGGCACCTGAACACAAGCAGCGTCGGCTTCATTCCGCTCAAGGCCGTGGAGAATGGCGCGGACGGCTGGGCGAAAGAGGTCGGCAGGCTCGCCGCAAAGTGGGGCACTGATCCCGTTTCCTTCGAGAAAGCGAAACGTATCTTTACCAAATGGCTTCTACTCGAACACTCGGACGTATCAGTTCCCGCTAACATCAACGCGCGCACCGTGACCGTCGGCCCTGAGCAGGAGAAGGCATGGGCCGAAGAGGGCGCGCGACTGAACGAATTGATTGTCAAGGGCGCAATCCACACCCCGCAAATCTTGGCCGCAATCGAGAAGCGGGCCGCGTCGCTGACAGCCATCGACAAGACTACGTTCGACTGCGAGTGCATCGAATGCGGACACAAGCTGGCGTCCGAGAAACATTGCGCTGACATCAAGTGCCCGGAATGCGGCGGGCAGATGCGGCGTGCGGAGCGGCCCGGCCCCGGCCAGGCTGCCACAGACGACGGCAAGATTTACGACCCGCAAGACCCGCCGGCGAACCCGGTGACATCGGTCTCGCGGATACTCATTGTTGAGAAACAATCGCAGGCTCGCGTGATCCAGGTACAGCGGGCAGACCCCGCCGATCTGGAAGCTGCGACCCGCAGGTGCATCATGCAAGTGCGTGGACAACTAGGCTGAGCGCTGACCCCGCCGTGCCGGGGAAGCATCCCACTACAACTGAGGAGATGGACAATGAAGACACTGCGTGTCCGTGTAGTCAAGGACTTCACGCACGGCGAGGGCGACGAGGCCCAAGAGTTCAAGGTCGGCATGATTCTGACCGTGGACGAGGCGACAGCCGACGAGTTCGTGAAGGCGGAGAACTGCGAAGTTTACGACCCCGAGAAGGAGAAGGCGGAGCTGGCGAAGCAGGCAGAGGCGCAGGCCGCGCTCGAAGCCAGCATCAAGAAATCGTTCCTCGCGGTGCTCGACGAGAAGGCACCGGACGGCGAGCGGAAGGTCAACATCACCGTCGGCGGCTCGCCGATGGAGAAGGACGGCATGGGCGGGTTCGCCAGCACGGCGCACTTCCTGTCCGAAGTCGTGCGGGCATGCAAGCCTGGCGCGGCAACGCCCAAGCATCTGAAGGCTTGGACTGAACTGCAAGACGCGAAGATCAAAGCGGCCAAGACAACCGGCATCAGTATCGTGATGGAAGAGGGCGACGACGACCAGGGCGGCTACCTGGTGCCCGCCGACATCGGCGCGCTCTGGATGCCGCCTGCCCTTGAGACGAGTATCAGCACGAGCCGCGCGTTCCGTATCCCGGTCCGCGGCAATCGGATTCAGATGCCCGCGCTGGTCGATGCGACCCACAACGGGACGTACTTCGGCGGCGTGACCATCTACCGGCCCGGCGAAGGCCACGAGAAGACGCAGAGCAAGCCCCATCTGCGGATGATCAAGTTGACGCTGCACAAGCAGACTGTGCTAGTGCCCGTCACCGACGAGATGATCGAGGACAGCCCGATCTCGATGGCCGCGTTCCTGAATCAGATCGTTCCGCAGGCAATCGCGTTCCAGCAGGATGCCGACCACATCAACGGCACGGGGGCCGGCATGGCGCTGGGCGCGATCAATGCGGCCAGCCCGTCCCTGATCGTCGTGCCCCCGGAGGCGTTGCAGCCCGCCGCAACCATCGTTTACGAGAACATCGTGAACATGTGGGCGCGGTTCAAGATGGTGAATCAGGCAACCTCGTGCTGGGTTGCCGGACTCGACTGCTTCCCACAACTGGCGACGATGGCGATGGCGGTCGGTACGGGTGGCGTGCCCGTCTGGCAGCCTGCGAACCTCGCCGCAGGCCAGCCGCTCTCGACGCTGATGGGCCTGCCCCTGATTCTCACGGAGAAGACGCAACTGCTCGGCGTGCAAGGCGACATCGGCCTGATCGACTGGAGCCAATACTACTACGCCGACAAGGGCGGACTGAAGGCCAACTCCTCGATGCACCTCTGGTTCGACTACGACGTGACGGCGTTCCGTTTCGTGCTGCGTTCCGACGGCCAGCCCGCGTGGCAGGTTCCGCTGACGCCGTACAACGGCGGGCCGACCCTGTCGCCGTTCGTGGTGCTCGGCGTTCGCGCATAGCGTTTCTGACCTCGGCTGTGGGGCGGCTTGCCGCCCCCGCCGAGACACTTGACATCTGACACGGAGGCTCGAAGACGATGATGAAGATGACTGATTGGGTTCGCGTAGTCGATATTCAGGACTTGGTGGACATCGGCGGCACGGACATCCACAACGGCGTGGCGGCTGCGAACTGGATCAACCTCGCGCTGTACGACCGGATCATGTTCGTGGTCGAGGTCGGCCCGACATGGAACGCGGCTGACCAACTGGATGACCTGCATATCAACCAGGCGTCGTCCGCGACCGGCACGGGCACGAAGGCGCTGGTCCCGGCGGTCAACATCGACCAGACGGCTGCGAACACGACCGGCGAGCGGTTCGCGCTTGAGTGCACCGCCGCACACTGCGATGTCGAAAACGGATTCCATTGGGTCCGGCTCGAATGCGCAGAGGCGGGCAACACCGGCGTCGATGAAGTGCGGGCCACGGCCATCTGCTACGGTGCGCGTTACAAGTTCGACAACATGAGCGTGTTCACGCAGGTCGGATAAGCTGGCGGCTTAGCCCGCTGGCGGCAGCGGGGCGCTGTCCCTGTACGGCGTCCCGCCTGAGAGCAAAGGAGGCCCATCATGGCCACTGGCATCACAGTAAGCGTCGGGGCGTCGATCACCTCGACAATGAATAACACCACGTCGCCGGCCGCACCGGCTGGTGCGAACGCGCTGGACTCGAATCCGGCGGACGCATACAGCGACTCGATCACGGCGTCGCTCACGTTCGGGGCTGGCACCGACAAGGCGCACGGCCACTTCCACGGCGTCTATGATGTGGCCGCGGCCGCGCAGATCATCTTCGATATGACCGGCGCGATGACCGACGTGTTCGGCACGGCGATTGCCGCGACGGAGGTCAAGGCCATCTACATCAAGAACAACAACACCGTGGCCGGCGACGCCTTGCAACTGTTTGGCGATGTGGCCGCAGTCGGGCAGCAGGTTCCGATCACGCTGGCGAACGGCGACGCGCTGATCCTCGGGCCGAAGTCCTTCATCTGTCTGAGCAATCCCATCGACGGCTATGCCGTCGGCGCGGGCGCGACCGACCGAATCGAAGTGGCGAACGCCGGCGGCAACAGCGTCGAGTTCGAGATTTTCATCGCATACGAACACGCCTAAGCGTTCGTATCAACACTGACTCGCGGGCAACTGCTCGCGCTCTAGAAAGGAGCGGGTCTCATGGCAAATACATCCGTTCACAGTCGCTGGGAAACTCAGAATCTAGTTTTCTACTCCGGCGCAACGCGCCTCAAGTCAATTCCGTCGATGCAGGTTTCGTCCAATCCACTGCTCGTGACGAACGTCATCCATCCCGGCCTTGAGTGGGGCGTCGATGACAGCAGCCACTTCATGTCGCTGTCCGAGGACGAGTGGACGCTGATCAAGACGGATGCGGGCGTTGACGGCGCGGAAGTCCACAGCATCGGCGACGCGCACGGCGGCGTGTTGGTTCTCACCACGAACGATGCCGACGAAGACGAGACCGGGAAACAGCGTGACGCCGAGACGATCCTGCTCGACGGCAATCATGGCGGAACGTGGTTCGCGGCGCGCATCAAAGTCGATGACGCCGACAAATGCGAGATCCTCGTCGGCCTGTCGATTCGGGATACCAAGTTCGGCGTCCACCACACCGCTAACGGCGGCGTGACGGACGGCGTATACATTCGCTCCCTGCACAACACGGCTGCGATGCTCGGCGTGGTCGAGAAGGACAGTGCGGAAAGCACGGTCGCGCTCGGCAATCTCGCCGACAACACCTGGGTCTGGGTCGGCTTCTACGTTGACGCCGACGGCACCACGCAGTTCCAGGTGAACGGCGTCGATACCGGCGCGGCGGTCGTGGCGACGAACATCCCCGACGATGAGGCGCTCGCCCTTGCGTTCGTCGTGCAGACCGGCGAGGCCGTGGCCCACACGATGCTGGTTGACGCATACCGGCTGCTGGCTCAAATGTAAGGAGGCTGTGAGATGTCGGTACTTCCCCATATCATCACCCCTGTCGTGGTGGTGCAGGCCGTGGCCGTGCCCTCGACGGCTGAGCCGCTGGCGGCGAACAACACCTATGCCCGCGAGATACACTTGCAAGCGAAGCGCGTGGCCGCAGACAACGCGGGCAACGTCTTCGTCGGGTTGGCCGATCTTGACCAGGGCGTGGCGGAACTCTTCGAGTTGACGCCGGGCCAGACAATGAGCATCGTGCTGCCCGCCGGGCTGCGAGTTGACCTGAACGACATCTACGTCGATGCCGATAACGCGACCGATGGCGTAGTCGGCTGGTACATTCCGCAGGTTCCGGTGTAGGGCGGTGCAGGCGTTTTCGCTGAGCACGGATACCTGTAGGAGAATGAACCGCGATGGCACAGCGCATCTTCGATAACCTGATCTATCCGAACACCGGGACTTGGTACGACGCTTACGGGCTCCCGGTCACAGGCCAGACGACCGTCTACCGTGCGGGCGATGACGGGCACTTCCAGACCGGGCTGCCGGACAAGAATACCGCGGCACTCATTCAACTGTTCGGCAACCCGGACTCGGCTACGCGATTCGTGGACAACGGCGACGGCACGGTCACGGACAACGTGACAGGGCTGATGTGGGTGAAAGACGCAGCGACTGCGCCGGGCGCTCCGTTCAACGCGGTATCCACTTGGAGTGCCGCGATTGACGACTGCCTTGCCCTCAACTATGCGGGCCACACGGACTGGCGGCTGCCGAACGTATCCGAGGTGCTGTCTATTGTGGACTATTCCCTAAGTCCGATAGGGCCACCCGCCCCGTTGGTGATAGAAGTGACGGCGTGGACATCGACAACCAAAAGCAACGTTATCACCCATGCGTGGTCCATAGCACTCGGCTCTGGTAGCTCGAGCTATTGCTACGACAAAACAATAGCAGACATATCTTCCGCATATCCAGTTCGCGGCGGCGTCTACAACAACAACACGCCGTAGGAGGCTGAGTGAGCATCACGCGGGCGGCAAATGACAAGATGATTCGACCGGGCCGGAAGGCCGGGCCGCAACTGTTGACAAAGGAGCAGAAACATGGCAAAGGCAAAAGCAAAGCTGCAAGGCGACGCTGCTGCGGCAAAGGCACGGGCTGAGGCGATGTTGCGCCTGCCCGAAGGCACGTCCTATGAGGACGCCTGCGCGATTCTTGACGGCACGAAGTCCAAGAAGAAGTGAGCGAAGCAAGCCATGATCGAGTGCGGCGATATTGTCGGATTCAACTCCGGCGAATGGGACAGCAAGATTATCGCGGCCCTCACGCGCGACCGCGGCGAGCGTCCGACGCGCTGGACGCACGTTGAGCAGGCCGTGGCCCATGACCAGATTGCGCGCCAGATGATTCGCAAGGTCATCGAGCCGTGGGAGCCGGAGAAGCGGAAAGGCTTGATCGAAGTCTGGCGTTATAACTGGCTCACATCTTCACAGCGCGAGCGGCTGGCGACCTATCACATGAACACGGTCGGACGCTGGTACGGGCTGTGGCGGCTTCCGCTGTTCGGGCTCCAGTGGCTTGCGGGCCGCGTGGGCGTGCTGCTCAACTGCGGGCCGCTGCTACGGGCCGATAAGCGCTCGATGGTCTGCTCGACGGACGTTGCGAACGCAATGTGGCACGCGACGTTGGCCCCGTTTTTCTTTGGCCGCAGCGTGTGCGAGGTGACACCGGACGACATCGCCGATCATATCGAGCAGCACCCGCTGGACTGGACGCTCGTATGGAGGCGTGGGGCATGAGGACTGTGGCGATCATCCTGCTGCCTGTCGTCCTGTCCTGTGCGGGCTGTACGCCGCTTCGCTGGTGTGGCCGTGCGCTAGGTGTTATCAGGGCTCCCGTCGTGCCCACGGGCACCACAACGCCTCCTGCGGCCTCTGTGTCGAAGGGGCAGGGTGGCGAGAAGTTCCCGATGGACGTGCTGCTTGGCTGGACGGTGGCGGGTCTGCTTGCGGGCGTGGGTTGCTGGCTCGTTGCCCCAATCAAGCCCCTGGCACCCGTCGCTCTTGCGGGCGGCATCGGCTGCGGTGTGGCCGTCTGCTTCACGGCGTACCTCTGGCAGATCACGGCGGCTGCGATTGGCGTGACGGCCCTGACGTTCGGCTTCATGTGGCTGCGGCGGAGCAAGACGCTCAAGAAGCTGGTGGTGCAGTTGCAGGCCAA
>Ga0265594_1002979_pt1 | contig 11568 bp, 17 predicted proteins | sample saktaG_11_FD_190147 | JGI IMG/M metagenome (GOLD analysis project Ga0265594, IMG submission 190147) | Saline water microbial communities from Sakinaw Lake, British Columbia, Canada - sak_2011_5_24_80m | ecosystem: Environmental > Aquatic > Non-marine Saline and Alkaline > Saline ... | reverse complement strand
TTTAATTACCAAAACATCCTTCTTTAAGGCTAATGGTGGATTAACTTTTACATTTAGGTCTGACTGAGCGTAAGTAAAATAATGAGGACAAGTTTCGCAGGTAATTTTTATTCCTCGCTGTTTTGCCTCTCTAATCAAATCGACACTTTCTTTCTTACTAACGTGTTGGATATGGAGCTTGCCTCCTGTTTTTTCTAATACATCTAAGTATCTTTTAATAAATTCTGTTTCTAGTTCAGGATTTTTAATTCCTGCCCCATATGGAGGACTACAGTGAGCCATAACCAGGACTTCCTTTTTCAATATCTCTTCTAATAAATCAAGGTCTGACAAATATTTACCATCATCGCTAAATCCTATCACAAACGGTTTTATTTCATCGATATCAACTAATTCTTTGCCTTCTAGGTTTTTTGTTATTGAGCTAACAGGTATAGCCTTACAGTGTCTTTCTATCTTTAACGATTGTTTTACTGCTTCTAAATTATCAAGTGGAGGGTGACAGTTTGCCATATAGACAACCACATCGATTCCGCTTTCTTTTGCGATTTTTGTATGTTTTGGAATATCATTCCTTAAATGAGTATGGATGTCTATGATTGGATAATTAAAATACATGCTTTTTTATCCTACCAAAAAACCGCCAAATTGGCGATTTCCTGTATTAAGTGAGAAGGAGAAAAGGGGACAAGCAAACTGGCCACTGATTATTTATTAGTTAAAAACATCTTTTATACTTTTTAATAATTCTGGAAATTTCTCTTACATGAAATGCCCCCCATCCCCAAAGATTACTTTTTTTGCCTTAGGCCTGTATATTAATTTTTTATCGTCTTATATTTTTTTATATTTATTCTTAAAATCATTTATAATACTTTCTACCTCAATTACTGATTTAGCTCGCATAAGGTTATCGCGAAGATTTTTTGCTCCTAAAAAACCTGTAATATATCCTTTGAAATATTTCTTTACATTATTAAAATTTCTAGATTTGTTTAATCTTTCAAAAACTTTGATATGGTCCATAATAGCCAATAGGCGTTCGTTAATAACAGGATTATTTTCAGAAAAAAACCAAGGATCCTCAAGAACGCCTCTGCCAATCATGATTCCATCTAGTCCAGTTTTTTTAGCTAAAGCATGTGCCTCTTTTAATGATTTTATATCGCCATTGCCAATAATTAAAGTTTCTGAAGAAAGACTATTTCTTAATTTCACAATCTTTTGCGCTAACTCCCAATGAGTTAAAGATTTATATTTTTCATTCCTTGTACGAAAGTGCACCGTTAATGCATTAATGTTTTCTTTTAATAGAACCGGAATCCATTCTTTTATTTGGTCTTTTTCATACCCAATTCTTGTTTTTATAGAAACTGGCATTCTGCCTGCCCCCTTCCTTGTAGCTCTAATAATTTGTTTTGCTAAACTAGGATTTTTAATTAAAGCTGCTCCTGCCCTGCGTTTTTCTACATCTCTATCCGGACAACCCATATTAATATCTATACCGTCAAATTTCATACTCTTAATCATTTTAGCTGCTTTTTCAAATAATTCAGGATCAGATCCAAAAACTTGAGCTACTATAGGGTGCTCTGCTTCTTTAAATTTTAAAGTTTCAATAAATATCTTTCTGCCCTTGGAAAACAAACCATCGACCGGAACAAATTCTGTCCAAAAAACATCTGGCCGACCATGCTTTAAAAGCATAAGACGAAATGCCTCATCGGTAACACCAGACATCGGAGCTACTGCCATAATGGGCCTTTTTAACTTTTTCCAAAAACTAAATTTAATAAATTCTTTAAATTTAAATAAAATAAGACGTTAAATAAGAGTATATTTTAGCGTCTCATTTCTTTATTATTTTTATCGCCTTTCCCTCGATTAAAGCTTCCGTTACTTTTTTACGGGCCGAAGTTAAAATTCGTTGAAGAGTGCTTTGAGAAATTTTCATCTTCTTTGCGGCTTCAATCTGTTCTAAATTTCTATGATCGCAAAGACGTAAAGCCTCTAATTCGTCTATCCCTATTTCTACTTCATTTAGCAGAGATAAAGGCACTGCTCTTGGTTTAAAATAGACCACGTCTGGGTCAAACAATACTCTTCTTGGTTTTATTGGTCTAGCCATATTATTTATAGTGAGTTTATCGAACTATTTTCTAGCTAAGTTAATTTTACATTTCGGACATTCAAGCGTCGAACAAGGGACGCCGCGTTCGTGAAGAATTTCATAACCGCATTTTGGGCAAGTACAATAACCGCCCAGCCCCCCTCCCTTAGCTTCTTCAATTTTTCCCCTAAACCTGCCTTTTCTCTGCCACCCAAAGCCTTTGCCAAATTCGGGCTTATAAAATTCTGTTTCCATTTCATGGCTTGTAATTTGAATGACGATATACTGAAGACTTTCTATTGCTTCTATAAGTTTTTCTCTTAGGCTGTTGGAAATTTTAGTTGCTTCTTCAACGCTTAAATTATTGGGTAATACAATTTCTAAATTAGCAGTAATAGCCGAACCTTTTTTCTGGGTTTTTAAAGAAGTAATTTCAATATTTTGAGTTTTAGTAATTGTTTTTATCTTTTCTTCAATTTCTTCTCCAGCCGAAACATCGAGCAAAGAATCAATCGCCTCTTTGCCCAAAGAAAAAGATTCTTTAATAATGTAAAGACCAATTAGAAAGGCCAATGCCGAATCAATGAACATCCAGTATTTCGTTAAGACCAATCCCGCGAAAACCGCCAAAGAGGCAAAAACATCAACCCTTGAATGAAGCCCGTCGGATAACAGAGCAATAGAATTTTCTTTTTTGCCGAAATGGATTTTTAAGCGAGCCATTGCTTCGTTGACGACCGCCGAAAATATCATTATCCCAAAAGCCAAATAACCAATTTCAATTTCCCCTGGATTTAAAAAATTATTGCAAGCCTCCCACATTATCCCTAAACCAGTTGCCAAAAGAATCAGGGTAATAATCACTCCGGCCAAAACCTCAAATTTATAATGACCATAAGGATGTTTTTGGTCGCTAGGCTTTTTAGAAATTCTTATTCCAATATAGCCAACGGCCGAGGAAAAAATATCCATAAAAGAATGAATACCTTCCGCCAGAATAGCGGCCGAACCCGAAAACACGCCGACAATGATCTTTCCTCCCGCTAAAATTACATTCGCCAGTATTGAGATAATAGCAACTTTTTCTTTCATATACACGAGTCTATGCAGTAGACGAAGTGTGAAGATGAAAATTTATCTTCATCGCCTACCGAGATTTTATATTTATTTCATTAATAATTTCTTCGAATAATTTCTTATATTTAGGATTTATTTCAACAACAGGCTTCATTTTAATCGTTGACTTAAGAAAGTCTTTTTTGTAAGGAATTCTGCCAAGGATTGGTATCTTGTTTACTTTAGCAAATTTCTCTGTTTCTTTGTAAAAATTGTCTCCCAAGCCGAATTTATTTATAACGATCCCGTGCTTAATTCCGAAATGATTAGCCAAATAGAGAACCCTTTTTAAGTCAAAGAGAGCTGAGGGCGTAGGTTCGGTTACGGCCACTATGTAATCTGTACCGACCAATGAAGCAATTACCGGACATCCGATGCCCGGCGATGAATCAATAACCATTATTTCAGCTTTTATTTTTTCATTAATCTTATCGGAATATTTTCTTACTTCGGCGACAACTTCGCCAGAAGCCAATTCTCCCAATTTAAGCTCGCCTGAAACTAAATTAAGATTATAATTCTTCCCCGTATAAATTACGCCAATTTCTTTTTTGCTTTCCGTTATTGCCCCGACTGGACACGCAACAACACAAGCTTTGCAGCCAATACAAACGTCTTGCACAAAGGCAGGAAATTTCCCCTTAACAGAAACAATGGCATTTTGCTTGCAAACAGAAGCGCATTTGCCGCATTTTGTGCATTTTTTAAAATCCCATTTGGGAATCGGCTGATAAACGGTAGCGTACTTCTTTCTTTTTATAGAAAGCAAAAGGTGATCATTCGGACATTCCGCATCAGCATCTACCAGCATAGTTTTATTATTTCGGGCGAATTCAACCGCCAAAGAAGTCGCCATCATTGATTTGCCCACTCCGCCTTTGCCTCCCGTAATCGCAATTTTCATATTTTATATACTTCGCAGACATTTCCCGTGTCTGCTTTTTAATTCTATTACTTTAACCTTTCTTAAAAAGTATTGAGATTAAAAAAATTAAAGCACTAATTATAATAATTATAAGCTTACTTTAATTTTTTTCTGATATCCAAATTTTCATTCCAAGATAATCCTAAGAAATCTTCCGATTTCATCTGCTGTAAAAATATCTTGCCATTTAAATGGTCATTTTCGTGCAAAACTACCCTAGCATAAAAACGTTGATCCATTTCCTCTATTTGTTCTTCTCCATTGACATCAAGATATTTCAGTTTAACATAATTTCCTCTTTTTACTCGTCCATAAAAAGCGCCATAGAATACGCTTAAACATCCCTCGGTATCATAATTAGTTTCCAAAGACACTGCTAAAATTTCTGGGTTTAAATAAGCTCGAAATCCAATTTTAGGTAAAGCAAGATGGTAATTATTATTCTGGGCGACATCAATAACAAACACCCTTCGAGAAATTCCTATCTGGGGAGCAGCTAACCCAACTCCCCCGTAACGTTTTAAAGTTTTTTTTAATGAATCTACTATTTTTCTTCCTTGGTTGAAATCCGTGACTTTTTCTGATTTTTGGAAAAGCAATTTCCCCTCTTCAGTCCATACTTGTTTTGGAAGTATAATACCCATAATCTATTTTTTAATTACAGTTTTTATTGCCAAAAAATACTTAATTGAAAGGGTCATTTTCCTCCATTCTCCTTAACTCTCTTTCCCACTTTTGTTTTTCTTCTTCTGACAATTTTTCCCCTACCTCTTCTATTTTTTTCTCTTTTTTTTGTTTCCTTGTTTTTTCTTTTTTTCTTTTTTTCATATCTATTTTAATTTGTATTTATCTTCAGGCTCTGGGATTATTTAAATCTTTCTAAAATCTTAAAATCTTTCTCAAGAATCCCTTTCATATTTGGATTATAAGTAGCAACGGCTGGATGATAGAAAGGTATTATGTTAATATTTTGAGAAAGTTTTTCAGTTTTAAATACTTTGCCGTGTATCTTGCTAATTCCATCTACCTGGCTCCCCAGCCCAAATTTTTCCATTAAAAAGTTCATAGCATATCTGCCCAGAGGGCAAAGCACTTTTGGCTTAATGATTTCAATTTGTCTTTCAAGGTAAGGGACGCAAACCTTAATTTCTTCTGGCAAGGGGTCTCGGTTTCTCGGCGGCCTGTCTTTTAACAAATTACAGATATAGACATCTTTTCTTTCTATTCCTGTTGATTCTAGAAGTTCGTTCAAAATTTTTCCGGCTGCTCCACAGAAAGGCCTGCCGGTTTTAGCCTCCTGTAATCCTGGGGCTTCTCCGATAAACATTATTTTTGCCTGGTGGTTTCCTTCGCCAATTACCGGATAAAATCTATTTTCAATCCTTTCTTTATGCAAGGGACATTTCTTACAGTCCAAGACCTCATTTTTTATTTTTTCCAGAGGCGTTATTGTCATTAATTTTAAACCTTTTTATGAAACAATCCGCAGAAACATTGACCGTCTTTTTCAATCTCTTCTCGGTGCCACTTACAAGGGCATATTTTAGGTTGATCCTCTTTTTGGTTCCCACTAATTCTGCGGCAGGGGCAATATTTAGCCCCCCATTTTTCTTCATTAAGCAAAAGCCCGGTTACCAATCTTTCCACGACCTTTTTGTCCGGATTAAGCATAAATCCGTTTTTTTCGGCATAATCCTGGTAGCCTTTGATTAATCCTTGTATTTCTTGCATAAGTTAGCTGTTCTTTTGAATATCTTTCAAATTTTCTTCCAGCCATTCTTCTATAAATTTCTCCGGCCTCACCCCGACAAAACCGCTAATCGGCTCGCCTTTATTGAAAAAGATAACGGTTGGGATCTGCTCAATTTTATATTTTTGAGCGATAAGAGAAGCTTCATCCAAGTTAACTTTAGCTAAAATTAATTTTTCTTTATACTCTTCCGCCAGTTTTTCCAAAATTGGTCCAAGCACCAAACAAGGCATACACCATTCTGCCCAAAAATCAACTAAAACCGATTTATCTGCCCCTTGAATTTCTCTTTCAAAATTTTGATCAGTTAATTCTAACATTGTTTTGGTAAATTAATTTTTAATATTGTCTTCCTCTGCCGCCACGACCTCCTCCTCTGCCGTCTTGTGGCCCTCTACTCATGCCCCCACCTATGCTTCTACCTATGCTTCTACCTATGCCCGTGCCCCTGTCTCCATTTATATCTCTATCTATACTTATCTTCCCCCTTGTTTCTCCGTTATCGGACTCTATGGTTTCTATCGCATCAAAAGGACAAATTCCTTGGCATGTTCCGCACTTTTTGCATTTATTTTGGTCAATAAAAGCTTTCCCGTCTTCTCTCATTTCAATTGCCCCGTGGGGACAAGCCCGAAGACAAGCTCCGCATCCAGCACATTTTAATCCGTTAACTTTAAATTTCATAAATAATTATTTATTTTATTTTTAATTTTTTTAATAAACGGACATTGTTCTTTTTTCGCTTTCCCGTCCAAAACCGCTCTAATAAATTCGTTGCATGATTTAAATCCGCATTTTCCGCAATTCAAATTAGGAACTAGATTTTTTAACTCTTTTCCTTGTAAATACCTTTCCCGAACAGCTTTTTCGTCAATAATTTTATTTCCATAACAATATCCGCAAATTGCCGACGGCATAGAGTGTTTTAGAGTCAGTTTTTCTTTTTTAATTTCCGGAGATGATTTAATAGCTTCAACAATTTCAATTACTCCTTCGCCGGTCAATCCGTTGACTTCTATCAGCTTAGCTCGACGGTTAACCAATGAAACATTGGCTCTAAAAATCTCTCTTTCGGCTTGCGATATCAAATCTCCTTTGCTGACGGCCACAATGTCTGCTTGAGTTAAAATAGGGCCATAGCGATCAGGATTTCCCGAAATAACATCTAAAATATTAATCCCCAAACCCTCTTTGATATAAGGGGAACAACGAAGACATAGACCTGCTGTTTCTAAAATAATAATATCTTTATCTTGATTTTCTTTAATAATTTTGGGAATTTCTAAAGCAGTATAATGGTCAGGGCAAAGTTCACCAGCTAATTTTTTAGTTGTTGGAATCTTATATCTTTCGGCGATAAATTTATCATCTTCAGTTTTGAGACAATCAAATTTAACAAAAAATAATTTAAAATCAGCTCTTAACTCCTGAATTACATATTTGATAACGCTGGTCTTTCCTGAACCGGGTGTTCCGGCAAAAATTACAAGTTTCATATCATTTTATCGGCACGCAAAATAATTTCACTTTTTTAACTTCTTCTCCATTTCTTATTTTTTCTCTAATCTCTAAGCTATAATTTCCCACCCAGTTAAAATAATGACCAATGCCTTTCTCTTTTAAGGTAGTCTTTAAAATTTTAACAATTCCCCCGTTTTTAACCACGATTCTTTTATTGGTATTGAAAGCCAAAACAGGATCATGGGTAACGATTAAAACCACTTTCCCTTCCTCCACCAAAATCTGCATTGCTTTTTCTTTATTAATTCCGGCATTTTCTATTTCATCGATTAAAATAACCGGGGAAATACTGACATTGGCAACGTCCGAAATCATCAAAGCTCGGGTTTGCCCTCCCGACAAATTAAGGAGATTCATCTCCGGAAGAATTGGTTCGCCGGTTATTTCATTCGCTTCTTCAATAACTTCTTTTATTAATTCTGAATCAATTTTTTTCCCTCGGGCTTTCAAATGCAAACACAAAAAATCTTTGACGGATATATCTGTTAAAAAATTCATGGACTGAGCCAAAGAGGCAACTAATTTTCTTTTTGGCTCAAATCGTAATTTTTTATCTGCCTTTTTATCATTAACTAGAATTATTCTCTTGCTTTTGCTGTCGCCTTGGGCTAGCTTTTCAATATCATAAAGAAGCTGGCTCTTCCCCGCTCCAGTCGGCCCCACAATGGCTACGATTTCTCCCTTTTTAATTTCAATTTTTCCGAATTTTTCTTTCTCGCCGAATTTATTTATTCCCGGCAAAATAGTAAATTTTTTTATTTCTGTTTTCACAATTTATGTTGTTCGCAGATATCTCCTGTGTCTGCTTTTTTAATTTTATTGTTTTTCCACAATTCAAAAATCTCTTTTACCGTTTCTGCTTGGCAAACGTATACTTCTATATCTAATTCTTTGCATAGATTTAAAGCTCTCGGCCCAAGTTCTCTGCAAAGCAAAATATTTGCTCCGTGGTCTTTCATTAATTCGGGAGGTAATCCTTGCCCGCCGCCATGCTCGCTAACGTTATCTATAATTTCCACGACTTCGCCTTTTTCGTTAAGAAAAGTATATGTCAAACAGCGGCCAAAATGCTCGGCTACTGTATCTTCTAGCCCCTTTTTGCCATTAGTCGGAATTACTATTTTCATTTTTTCCTCCTAGATTTAATTACTAAAAAAATAATCACTATTACAAAAAATAATGCCGTTCCGGCGTATGCGAAAAAATTAGTTTCTGGTTCAGGAAAAAAGAATAATATAATCAATCCAAGGATTATAACTATAGGAATAAGATAATTAATTTTCATTTTACAATTTTTTCTCCTATTTTGCATACCAAACAGCGGCCAAAATGCCTGGAACAACCATCTTCACCTTCCAATCTTTTCAAGTTTCCCATCAATAAATTCCTGCAAAACTTCTTTTATCGCGCCGCTTCCGGAATAAATCCCTATGCTAAATTGATTTAAGACATCAGAAGCTCTCGGGCCCACATTCCCTGTTATTACAGCTTTAACATTTTTTTCTGCCATCAGTTGAGCAGCCGAAATACCCGCTCCGCCCATCTGGTTTTCGCTTTCATTTTTCACCGCTTCAAATTTTTCTATCTCCTGATTCTCAATTTCAGCGATGATAAAATAAGGGCATCTGGCAAAAACCTCGCTAACACTATCTGTAAGATTTTTTCCCGTTGAACTTATTGCTATTTTCATATTGTTTTCTTGGCGAAGAGAATAAATTCTCTTCTTTGCCTTTTGCTATCGCTTGGGTATTTAATTTTATTTTTGTCCTTTAAGTTCGGCTAAACGAGCTTTAATGGTCTTAAGTTCTTCCTCTAAATCTTTCGCATCTTCAGAGAGCATTTCTGTTTCTTCTTTTTTGGAAGGGGTAAAAGCAGGATAGTTGGGCGCATAGCACCCGAATCTTCCCCGGCCAAATCCTCTTCCGCGACCACCGCCTCTGCGCCAGCCCATTCCTGCACCGCAAGGACCTGACCCCCAGCCGGTACCCGGACCTGAACCCGAAGGACCTGTTCCGTTAAATCTTGGCATAGTTTTTAGGCGAAGAGAATTTTATTCTCTTCTTCACTTTCGCTTCCATAAATGGAAGCTTGGTTTATAATTAATTTTATTAACAAAGGAGGACAACCTTTTATTACTGCTTCCTCTATTATGAATATACACCCTTAACCATACCCTTGTCAATGCCCAGTTATGTAAAAACAAAAAATGCGGCTTCTGCGATTAATTTGATCAACTTAGTCTCGACTAATGCTGCCTGCTCCAATCCAGAACTATGGTTTTAAGAGAAATTTGGGCTGTTTTGGGAGTATCTCATCTATAAATCATCCTTTAATTCTACCGCATCATCTTCATCTATGCCTTATTCTTCCATAATTCTCTGCATCTTTTCAGTATCTTCCTCGTCTAATCCATAATCTTCCATTATTCTTTTTGTTTCTTCGTCTGGCATTTTGCTTAATTCCAATTTTTTTTAAAAAATATTAAACTTTTTAATTAAACCATTGCTGCCCTATGCCACCGACATTAAAAACCGCTTGTGTCGTTTTTTTGTTTCGCTAGGAGAAATCTTTTTTAATCTTCTTGCCACTACTTTAGACGCCCTTCTTAACTGTTTGTCTGCATCAAGGGCCTTGTTGTTTATGCAAAACGCCATATCATTTATTGCCACAAGTTTTAATCCAGCCAAAGAACGCAACCTGGATAAAGCCACATAACCCATTCCTTCGACAAAACACTTAGAAAGGTCAATTTCTGCAGCGTCTAAATTCATCCCTTGGCTTTTATGCACTGTTATAGCCCAGGCCAATCGCAACGGCAATTGATTTATTCTGGCTATTCTTTTTCCGTCTTCGTCAACTGTCCAGCTGGCCAGCTTCGCAATAATTTTTTGACCATAAGTGGTTTCGACAATCGGTAAACCCTCAGTATCAAAATCAACCACGCTACCCTGTGTTCCATTCACATATCCGACTTCAAAATTATTTTTTAAGAATATTACCTGCGCTCCTTTTTTTAACACTAAACGTTCCGACGCCAAGCAACTTTTCTTTAAGGCGGTTACAACCTCGTTCTTGCCCGTAGCGGTCATATGGTAAACAAACTCTTCACCGACGATCTTCTCTAACTCAACGCTATTTACCGCGTCAACGTCAATGTTATGGGTGTACAGTTTTGTGGGCATTTTCAAGGGAGCTTCTTGCTGTGGCCTCCCCATTAATATTTTTTTGGATGCCTCAACGTTATTATTTCTAATATGATTTAACAGGGCAAATAAGTCTTTATCTGTATGTCTGTGCTGTTCCTCTAAATAACAAATTTTCATATCCATATTTTTCCAAGTTTGCGATTCAATTACAAAATTTACCAAGTTATTTTTATTTATTGGCGGAAGTTGGAAAAGGTCACCTGAGCAAACAACCTGCATCCCACCAAACGGCTTAATGCTGGCTTTAAACTGCTGGCAGGCGCGATCCACCGCATCAAACTTCGTAGCAGTAAGCATTGATATTTCATCAATAATTAATATTTTAGTATTTTTATAATGCTTTCTTAAATAGGACTTTTTCATTAACTTCTTGATATCGTTTTTAGTAAGGTCTTCTTTTATCCCAAGCCCGGACCAAGAATGCAAAGTTGTCCCATTCATATGAGTCGCAGCAATTCCGGTGCTGGCTGTAACTGCCACCGATTTATTGTTCTCTCTTAAATAATCAATATATTTGTTTAATAGAAAAGTTTTGCCGCCTCCAGGCGGACCAGTTAGAAATACATTATATCCCATTTTCATCACGTTTAACGCTTCTTCTTGTGTCATATTAAATTAAATACAGTTCTTGCTTATAATCGTTAAGCCCAACAAATTCCGCTTCGCCCGTTAAAATTTTTTCGTATGGCTGACATGAAAAACAACCTTGCGCTCCGTGACGACATTCAAAACGCCCAATTTCTCTAGCCTCTTTAATTTTTTTTGCGATAGATAAGACTTTTTCACGAGCGCTTTCTAATTCTGGTAAAACAACGATCGAAGGAGTATCTGCCCAGTCTAAATACCAATAAGCCGCACTTGTAATCTTTCGTTTTTGTAAGGCATTTAAAAGTAAAGTATAAATCGGCAATTGAAGCGAGTCCTGATCTTCTTCGTTCTT
>Ga0265594_1002977_pt1 | contig 11570 bp, 14 predicted proteins | sample saktaG_11_FD_190147 | JGI IMG/M metagenome (GOLD analysis project Ga0265594, IMG submission 190147) | Saline water microbial communities from Sakinaw Lake, British Columbia, Canada - sak_2011_5_24_80m | ecosystem: Environmental > Aquatic > Non-marine Saline and Alkaline > Saline ... | reverse complement strand
AAATCTCTCGGGGGGGGTATCAACTCCAACATCGTGAACCTGGAGGCCTGCTGCTGTAAGCATAGTGGTCACGATGTTCTTGCCTATGTCGTGAATGTCGCCCTTCACAGTTCCTATGACCACCGTGGCAGACAGCGTAGTTCGGGGGACATCTGCGAGGAGCGGCTTCAAAACTTTCATACCTCTGTTGAAGACTTCTGCCGCCATAATTAGGTCTGCGAGGAAGACCTCCATATCCTCATAGTGCTTTCCCATCACTCGCATAGCCTCAGCCATCTCGTTGAGAATCTTTAAGGCGGGAACTCCCTTCTTCAGAGCCGCGTCTACAATCGCCTCAGCCTTGTTCACATCCAAGTTCAGTATAGTATCTCTAATAGCACCCAAGGTGTCAGAGGTCATGGCATTCTATTCTGAGGCAGATAATTTAAATTTGGTCATACTTTCTGCAGAAACGGTGGTTAGTGGGGGTGTTAGAGTTTAACTCATTAAGAAGGATTGCTTGTTAACGATTCAAATGTTACCGACTTCATCCAAAATGGACACATTAAAACGCAACAGAGCTGGTGGCAAAAAGATTTATTAGATATGTCGCTTGAAGACTGGCTAAATCGATGTTTGAGGTTAGAGGGGTTGTCTGATTCTTCAATTGGAATTGAGTATGAATGTCTCCGCTGTGGCAGGAATGTGACCCATGACGATCTTGCAGCTATGCCTGAGCTTAAATGTCCCCACTGCGGCTACAAGATCCTCAAGAAGGCAAGACCTACAATCGTGAAGCATGTTAAGGCTCAATGAAGCTGAACTTAAACTCTGCCACTTGTCTGGCTTCACCTTCTCGTAGCCTAGTCATGTCAAGCCGTTTTTAACGCTTTCTGAATTCGTGAGATAGCCCGCTTGGACCATGGGTCTCTGCTGCGCGTAATCTCTTTAAGGGGCGTTCTCTTTTTCAGGTTTCCCAAAGCCTTCAAGTCCAGCAGTGTTGGGTCTGCGTGGAGAAGCACTTCTTCATAGTGGTGGACAGTTAGGTACTCTCCAACAGCCTCTACGGCTCTCAGTCTCATCTCCGCGGTAGGAGGGTGAACTGTTTCGAATTGTGATAAGGGATAGATTTCATCGAGCTCTATGGGGACAACGCCGAAGGGGGTTGTGTAGAAGCAGATGTGAAGTTGGCGGAGGTTAACTGCAGCGTCCCTCAGAGCCTTCTTCACCTTCTTGTATTCGGGGGATGTGTGGAAGGGTTTTGAGGAGGTTTGTGGGAGGAGGAGCAAGGTTTCAGCGTTCTTGGGCTTCTGGTAGTTGTGGAGAAGATGTCTCTCATGGCTGAGAATCTCCGGTCTCTGGATGGCTGTGTCTCCGAGGATGAAGATGCCTCGGGGTTTGTAGGTTGGGGTATGCCTCTCCAGTTCTGCGTTATGCCTTCCCAGAGTTTGGAGTGCTGTCAGGAGGGAGGGGTGGGCTCGAGCTCGCAATTCCAGTAGCTCCCAGAGTCTTCCCTCACTAACTGCCTGTTTTACGCGGTCAATCTCCCCTCTGCAGATGTAGAGGTTATGTCTCATCAGGAATTGCTCCCGCTCTGTTTTAGGTTGCTTCTTGACCTCGGCGGGGGTTTGCTTCCTGCAGGCAGGGCAGAGGCAGGGGAAGTACTCTAGGTTCTTCAGCTTTACTGTACCGGTTTCTGTGATGTAACGGTCTTCCTTGGCGAAGAGGGCGTAGGCTGCGGAGTCGAATAGGTCGCAGCCCATGGCAACTGCAAAGGAGAAGATGAGAGGGTGACCTGCACCGAAGAGGTGGAGGGGTTTCTGGGGGGGGAGGTTTCTTTTCGCGGCCATAACCATCTCCACGAGAACATCGAAGTGGTATTGCTCCATGATCTCGGTTGGGCTTCCCAATGCGTATAGGTCGAAGGGTAGCTTCGCCATCCTTCTCGCGGAGATGGCAACAAGGTCTATGTATGTTCCGCCCTGAACTGGGCCCGTCCAAAGGACTTTCTCGTCACCCATATGCCGGGTGGCTTCCTCAGCCCTCTTCATAGTCTCATTTACGGTGTACTCGGCATAGCTTTGGGTCACATGTCCGCCGGTTGGGATGTCGAGGATGACGCCGATGTCTGTTTTTATTCGTTTCTGGAACTCTAAGATCTCAAGGGGGGAAATGGAGACTTTTCCGTAGCGGAGAATTTGGTAGGCTCCAGAGTCTGTCATGATGATGCCGTCGTAGTCTAGGAGGCGGTGAACTCCCTTCTCCTCCACCTCAGCGGCTAGGTGCGTGTGGAGGATGTAGGAGTTGGTCATCAGCCCGCGATAGCCAAATTCGTTTAGAAGTTCTTTTGGCGGAATGTCGAGGGTTCGGGGATTCACAACTGGAAGCAGTGCTGGGGTTTCTAAAATTTTGTTCCCAACACTGAATCTTCCCACTCTTCCTAGGAGATCCTTGTACTTAACCTCGAAGGTCATATCATCGGCTCCTAGATGCCCAGCCATTTAGAGTACTTATAGGTGTTTTAAGCTATCTCTGTTTCTAGTTGAAACATTTCGACAAAAAATTTTAAGCATCCTTCCCAGTCTAATAGATGGGGATCTCTTATGAAAGATTTTGAAGGTAAGCAGGGAAGAACCTTCATCTGTAGATTGGACTATGAAGCCGACTTATTGGGCGCGTTCAAACAGTTTGCAGAGAAGAGGAAGATCGATGCCGCTTTCTTCTTCATGCTGGGAGCGGTTAAGAGGGCTAAGATCTGCGTCTACGACCAGAAGGAGAGGAAGTATATGGATGAGGTTGCGTTGGAAGGGCCGCTTGAGGTTCTCTCATGCACTGGAAACATAGCCAAGTTCAAGGGGGAGACCATGGTCCACGCTCATATAGTGATGTCGGATGTTGAGGGAAGAGCCTTTGGAGGACATTTACTGCCAGGAACCGCCGTATTCGCAGGCGAGATCTACATGGTAGAACTCACAGGGATAAAGTTGGAACGAGAGTACGACTCAGTGACAGGTCTAAACCTCTTCAAATGAGTGGGTCATCTTCCACTTTCCTATTTCTTGGAGACATGAATGAATATTACATCATTGTACAGGAACTCTGATCCAACGACATTGAAACCTGAACGTTCGAGCATAGATTTAATCTCTTCAGGTGTGTAATATCTTTCACCCCACAGCCTCTCAGCCTCACCACCCTTTATGAAGTCCACGATCACTAGTTTTCCCTCTCTCTTCAGAACCCTTTTAACTTCTTCTAGAACGGTCGCGGGTTCTTTGAACTCATGTAATGTGTATACGTTGACAACTCCTCCAAAGGAGCCCTCTTTAAACGCATGTAAATTGGTGGCATCGCTTTTCATGTACTTCACCAGATGAGAAATATTTTTGAGTTCAGCTTTTTTTCTTGCCTCGCTGAAGTTGGCGCTGGAGATGTCGACACCAAAAATTTTTCTCCTCAGCTTTACAGCTAGGAAATTGACCAGACGGCACTCTCCACAGCCGACATCCAGAATAGGGGTTTCACCGTGAAGTGTTTGCGCTATCTTTCCATAGATCTTCGGCTCTATCTTATCATATATCGTTCCCATCTTAACCTACAGCAAGCATACCAGAATTTTAGTTTAGATTTTGTCATCCTATAAGTATCGGGTTACCTTCAATTCCGAAATGTTCCGAAAACGGGGACATCGAGATGCTGATTTTTTCGTGCTCCCCTGCAGTTTATTACTGAGAACTTATCGATTCTCTATATTTTTCAATTGCTTTCCTCAGGGTTCTTTTAGCTAGACAGGCGCAGTGAAATTTCTGGGCTAGAAACTCTCCGAGAAAAGAGATGATCTCTTGCTCATCTATCTTTTCTGCCGCTTCCAACGTTTTCCCTTTCACCATCCCCATGAGAGCGGAGCCGGCTGAAAAGGCGCCTGCACAGCCTATTGCCTGAAATTTCGCGGCTTTTATCCTGTTGGAGTTAATTGTCAGGTACATTTCCATTGTGTCGCCACATGGACCCGTGTACGCGAAGGTGACGCTGGGGTTTTCTATCCGTCCAACATTTACCTTGTTTGAGTAATATTCTATTGCCTTGTCGGAGTATCCTGATTTCTTCAGTAACTCTACTACGTCATTCATTTCGCTCACATCAGATTTGGATATGATAATCGTGGGAGTTATAAAAATGCTTAGATCTCTACTATTTAAGCAGCATTACAGTGGTTGGTCAAGTCTTTTCTATGTAAACCTAACAGTTAGCTTGATAGGTTAATGCAGTGGAACAAATCCTTAATTAACAGTCATTCCTCCCACTCAACATATACCGTGTAGCGCTTCGAAGGGTTGCTATTTGATTAAGATCTATGGAGAACGAAACCCTAAGAGCCTCTTCATGAACTACACAATATATAATGATAGAATTCGGATTCAAGGCTTCCCCGGCTTCTACTTCTTCGACATTAAATTCAGAGACATTGACCATGTTGAGGTCAGGAGGGGCCCGGTCTTCAGAGATCTTTCAAGAACCAAACGCATCCTCAAGAACGACTTGGCTGACCTTTTCGAACATATAGCGGTGGTGAAGAGGACGGGGGTTTGGCGCGAGATAAGGATAACGCCGAAGGAGCCGAGGAGGTTCTTAGATATACTTCAGGACGCCATCAGAAAGAATAGGGGAAGATGAGACCTGTGGAAGGCAGTTGGTCTGCTCCTCTCAAGGATCTGTGGGCGGGAGATGTGAGCATAATCTCGAATGCCGTTATACTGCGCGAACACTTTCAGGCACCTCTCAGACTTAAATATGTTCTACAGCCATGCATCTCTTGAGCTTACGGTTCAACGAACCTCAATCCCAGTTCTTCAACATGGTGGTGGGGTGTATATGGAGAAAGTGGGAAAAGCTGAGAAGACATTTGCTCAGACTGAAAGCCTGTTAAACAAACTTGAAAAGCTGGAGCGAGGGGAACTGCCTCCGAAGAGGCGGGGAGCGAAGAGATCTAAGACCTACAGGTTCAACCGAGACCTATATGAGGAGTTCAAGCAACTGGTCAAGCGGCATGATGAAAAATTAACGGATGTTCTGGAGGAATACATGGATGCATGCGTCAAATCCAAACATGTCCTAAAATTTGTTCCCGAAGCCAACCCAGCTGAGAAGCTTACGTTGGAGTTGCAGTTGAAGGAACAACTAAGCGACTTGAGACGTGGCATCAAGTATGACAGAGAACAGGCAATGAAGAAAAATGTTAATGAATACATATACGATGACGACCTTGAAAACAATGCAAGAAGGGTTCTTCAGGACATCTATAAATTGCTCCCTAAAATAACGGATGAGAAACTGCTAGCTCAAGCTGAGCAGATTGTCTTGGAAACCGTGAAATTCTATGATGAGGAGCTGTCTGAATTGAAGGATGCTCGGCGGAGAGAAGAAGGGGTTGAAGAAGATTAAAGTTTCACATGAATTAGAAGTTTGGGTTGGCTTGTTTCGCACCGTTGTTTCTTATTCGATTCTTTTCTTTCGGGTACGGTAGCAGCGTGCATTTCCGTATCCTGTGGCTTGCAGCTGTCTATCCTTCCTCATTTTTTCAAGAACCACTTCAACGTATATCTTCGCTACTCTACGTTTGAGGTCATGGCTGAGAAGTTTAGCTATGCTCTCAGCGGTGAACCAGCCGGCAAAATGTTTTTCTACACATGCTGCAACTTCGGTTTCTGTAGCGGCGTCAGGAGGATCCATGCATACTCAATTATGTTGATTGCTGCTGGAATCTTATAAACATATGACGCTTGCGCTGTGGCTGTCATTGCATGTATACCTTGATGCGCCTGTACAGCATCTGCAGCAAACTGAGAATCAACAGAACCAGTTTTCAACTAGTTTTTATCTTAATTCTTTGGCTATCTGTATAAGCTTGGCCATGCTCTTGATCTCGATCGCTTTGCTAAACGTTAATAACCGTGTGAGACTTGGATTCGCATCTGCACCCAACTTGAGTGCTACCTTGCCCTTATGAGACACCGTTATTGTAAGCCCGTCTTTCTTCAACCTTTCAGCAAAGTTCTTCTGTTCCTTGAGCATTGCCCGTATAGATCTGTCCTCCGGTTTGGCTCCTGTTTTCAGTAAATCCCCTGCGAGACCTATCTCTTCTAAAGAGACATCGATCACGTTCTCTTCTATCTTCAGCTGGAGGATTTTCTTTCCATCTTTGAGGACGCTGACCCCTCCCGATTTCAGAATTTGGAGAGGCCAGCTTGGTATCGGCATGGTTTCATCGGCTGAAGAGTGTTGGGTGTTAAGCCTTTTCTTTGGTGTAATATTTGATGTTCAGTGAAACCTTGCCGTTTAGCTTCGGTTTCATTCCGGCGAACTCTATTCCTAGGTCCGTAAAGACCAGTTCTAGGTCTGATTCCTTTCCAGCTAGCTTCTCTATAATTTGCGTGAAAGCTTCTGCAAAACCTTCTGCTTTTTCTTTCATTAAGTCATCACCTTGATTTAGATTGAACGTGTAGGCATATAAGGCTTTTACGATTTTCCCCTTCTAGGGGATTTAGATTTTTTGCAGAAAATGTTAAGGATGACCCTCAAGAATATTGGTTCGTGCACATGTAGATCTTGAAGGTCGGTCTTACTTTATATATGACTGTTTTGTTGTCAATTTAGTTGCTGTTAAGAAAGAGTATTTGACCTAGAATATCTTTGATAGATAGTTAAGCTGAGCTGATAGAAAATTGTTCAGGATATTAGAGAAACAAAGATTAGCGCCTATGGTTTACCTTTTGAAGTTTGAGGCACCTGAGATAGCTGAAAAGGTGCAGCCAGGTCAATTCGTCATTCTTCGTGTACATGAGAAGGGTGAGCGTATTCCGCTTACTGTATGTGATTTTGATAGGGAGAAAGGCTCAATTGATTTAGTGTTTCAAGAGGTGGGGAAAACCACAAAGCTTCTTGGCAGGTTGAATGTTAACGATTTTATACTTGATGTTATAGGGCCGCTTGGCAACCCTAGTGAGGTGGAAAAGTTTGGGCGTGTGGTCTGCGTCGGTGGGGGTGTGGGTACCGCTGCAGTTTACCCTGTTGCCCGTGCCCTTTACCAGAAAGGTAATGAGCTGCTGAATATTATGGGAGCTAGAAGTGCTGAGTTGCTTATTTTAGAGGATGAGATGAGGAAGGTTTCCAATAGCCTCTATATAACCACTGATGATGGAACTAAGGGTCACCATGGCTTGGTAACTGATGTGTTAGAGCAGATAATGGAGAAAGAAAAAATCGATCGAGTGGTCGCGGTTGGACCTGCGGTGATGATGAAGTTCGTAAGCAGAACAACTCAGCCTTTCAACGTTAAAACTGTTGTAAGTCTAAACTCTATTATGGTCGATGGAACCGGGATGTGCGGCTGCTGCAGAGTTAGCGTCGGCGGTGAAACAAAATTCACATGCATCGACGGCCCTGAATTTGACGGCCACCTTGTTGATTTCGACGAACTCATCAGCAGGTTAAATATGTTCGTTGAAGAGGAAAAAGCAGCCCTGAAAACCCTACGTGTATAACGTCTAATTTTAACTTTTTAATGATCCCCCCTTTAGTCGGGAATTTCTGTTTCCACGATAAATGGGTGGACAGTTTTAAAGCGAAGAAGGGACTTATTTTGTTGGTGAGCAAATTTGCCTCTAGTTGAAATAAGCCTGACCGAGGGAGCGTTAACCCAAAACCAGAAGGTGAAAATGGCTAACGATATTTGTGACCTACTGATGAAAGCCATACCCAACGTACCCAAGGATGCCATCTCCGTAATATTCTACGAAAATCCAAGTGAGAACTGGGTAGTTGGAGGAGTGACAGTTAAGGAGTTAATGGAGAAAGGGAAAAAATAGGAAACAGAACGAGAAATTAGATTTTAAACGGTCTATCAATAGCGAAAACACCAAAGGACTAGTTATGAGATAGCACGGTAAAGGGGTGGGGTTCACAGCACCATCCTTTCCCGCCCCCTTGCGGAGAGCAGTACTAGACGGCGTCTGCAGGATTCACTTCCGAGTTCAGATGGGATCGGGTCTTGCCCCGTAGGCTATGGCCGTGAACCCCAGTGCTCAAAGGTAGAGGCAGATTGAGATAAAAACTTTATCCCACTGCCACGAAGCCGTTGAACTACTTTCTCAGGTTTTCTGCTTCAATCATGTATTCCAATGCCGCTGTCCTCATACTGGCAGGTGTATGCTGTATCAGCAGTTGATGCAAATTCTTTATTTACATATCTGAAGACACTAATTGTTACAGTCTACGCTAACCATTCACAAGCCTTCTAGGCTACATATCCGCAGCCAGTCCATCGTAGTTAGGGGAAGTCAGAAGCAGATGAAGGAGAGATACAGAAGCAGGGTTAGACTTGTTGTCTCCTCCACCGTTGGTGCCCTGCTATTCGGGGGGATGCTCTGGTATGTGGGTGTCGATAAGCTTTTAGTCGCCATGGGTCAAGCCTCACCGTTGTGGCTGGTTTTATGTGCATCGATGGCCTTCCCCACCTGCCTGATTAGGGCTTGGCGTTGGAAACTTCTCCTAACCCCGCTGAAGGGGGATGTCAGGGTGACGAACACGTTCTGGTCGATCTCAGTAGGCTTCTTGGTTAACACCGTCATCCCCATAGGGATCGGGGAACTCATCCGCACTTACATCCTGTGCGGTAAGGAGAAGCTTAGCTTCGCCGGAGGCTTCTCATCCATTGTTGCCGAGCGCACCCTAGACATGTTGGGTGTAGTCACCCTAGGAGTGGTGCTGCTGCTAATCCAACCCGTAGGCACAAACGTCCCCCAATGGTTCCTAGATGCCTTCAAGGCTGTGGTGATCCTCCTAGCGATATTCCTCACCGTTATAATTGTGGGGGCGAGGAGAGAGACCCCCCTGATAGGGCTTCTGAACCGCATCCTAAACCCAATATCCTTCCTGTCCAAGAGGAGGGATAAGATACTCAGCGTAACGAGAAACCTCATCAAAGGTGTGAGGGCAGTAAGCCAAAGCCCAGAACTTCTCTTGAAAAACCTCATAGCCACCTCCGCCGCATTGCTGCTCCAACTCCTAGGGGTATTGTTCCTCTTCAATGCCTTCAACCACCCTGCACCCTTAACTGTGATCTTCCTTGGAACACTCATCACATGGTTCACATTCATCATCCCAGCTCCACCCGGCTACATGGGCACATACGAAGCCTACTGGGTTCTAATCTTCCTCGGACTGGGCTTAACCCAAGTCAACCTGCTGCTCGCCATGGGCGTCACCCTCCACATCATCGACCTAATCATCATAATAGGTCTGGGGGGCCTAGGCGTCGTATGGTTGGGTCTGTCCTTCGGAGAAATCTTTAGAATGCGGGGGGATAAGGGACATGAAAGGTAACTGTTCATGGTTGACCCCCAATTGTTCGCCCATACCTTTCCAACTTCAACGAGGTTTAGAGCAAAGTTTTATAGTGAGACCTATCTGTTCTTGATAACGGATAATTAAGTTAGATGGTACCGCCAATGTCATTACTAGGTTCAACTCTTTTCGGTGGAGAGGCAGGCCCCTACTCCTGGATAATGCAGGCGCTCTTCTTCGCATTCATCTTCGTCTGGATGTTTTATGGTCAACGTATGCAGGTGGCGATGTGGAACAGGGCGATCGAGGGGTCTCTACGTAAGCTCGGCTATATGAAGGAACACGCCCGTACAACCACGATAAAGACAGTTAAGGAGCAGGGTAAACCTGAGGGTGACCCAACAGCCAGGGTAGATCAATTCTTAGAACGCTTCTTCATCCAACCCGTAGACATGGACCCCGCGGGAATAGTGCCGAAGTTCGACCATCTCCTCGATATCAGGGACACATCTATGAAGGAGGAGGTTAGACGGATAGCCCCCAAAGCCGACGAATCTAAAGTGAACAACCTTGAGAACCTGGTGGAGGCAGCAATGGACCTCAACCTCTTATACCGCATAGTTCGCCACTACTACCTCTACGCAAAGCGAACCCACTCGTACATAATCACAGCCCAACTGCAGATGATCCTACCCCAAATTATGGATGTAGCTCAAGCCTACAACGGAGCCATTCAAGCCTTCTCAAAAGGCCAACCCGTAGGCGACGGCGCAGGTCCCCTCCTCGTGAACAAACTTATGCGCAACACGGAGTTCAAGAGGGTGGAGAAGGACATGGTTATGGCTGAAACCTCCCTCGAAGGCCGAAAAGTCACCGTTCTGAAGGCTGAGGGGCCAGGTGGAAACGTAGGTAAGCCAGGTGACGCCTTAAAGACCATCATAGACACCCATACCGAACCCTTCTCACTGGTGATAATGGTTGATGCTGCCCTCAAATTGGAGGGAGAGAACACGGGGGATGTCTCTGAGGGCATCGGAGCAGCCATAGGGGGCGTAGGGACCGAACGCTTCAAAATCGAGGAGGTTGCAACGGAACGTAAGATCCCAGTCTTCGCAGTCATAGTGAAACAGTCAATCAAGGATGCCATAGCTCCGATGAAGAAAGAGATCTACACAGGCGTAGACAAGGCGCTTGAACGAGTGAAACGTATAATCAAAGAGAACACTAAGGAAGGCAGCTCCGTGTTAATAGCGGGAATAGGCAACACCATAGGCGTAGGCCAGAAGGCGAGTTAAGCGATGAGCGAGAAGGATACAGCAGCTAAAACACAGCCAAGATCCACCGTCAACGTGATAATGCTCATAGTGGTGGCAGTACTTGCAATAGTCATCCTACTTAGCAGTATATTCAGCCCAACAGCCAGCACCACAGAGAATATTCTCTCCTATTCAATGCTGGGTGGAATAGGCATCCTCTTCATCATTCTAATCCTATTCAGGGCGGTGGGCAGGATGTCCGTTCCTCAGCCCCGCAAAACTTTTACAATGCTACAATGCACGAAATGTGCATTCAAGAAGATAAGAGACTTCCAGCTGGGAGATTACATCCCCAAACCTGAGGGGAAATGCCCAAGTTGCGGAGGCTCCATCATAATTGAAGAGATATACCCCGAGGCTGAAATAAAGAAAGGCTTCAAACTCCCCTTCTAAAGCGTCGTAACCTCGCAGCCGCCCCTCTTCACCAGAACCGTGTGCTCCGTCTGAGAGACCGGCTGCTGTCCTGCCTCAACCAGAACCTCATACCCCGCAATATACCGCGCCTTAACCAGCCTTTTAAACACGGCTTGAAAGTTCTCTGTCTCCGAAAGCTCAGCTGCCCCCCGCAGGGAGAAGGGGAGGGATAGGAAGTTGCTTCTAATAGCCTCCATCAGCCGCCTCTCATCCCTATCCTTCGGCAGCTTCGCCTTAACCACCCTGAAGATATACGCATCCTTACCCCCAGTTATCTGCCCTTCCCCCTCCTTAGTGGTGGCGAAAGGCTCGATGGCGTAAAGCTCCCCCTCCTCCAACCTGTAGCCAGCCAACGTCTTTACACTGGGTATGCTTCTGCCCGGGATGTGGATCTGGTAGCGTCCCAGACCATGCCCCATAAGGTTTCGAACGGGTTTAAGTCCATACCTCTCGATAACGCCCTGAACGGTGGCTCCGATCTCTGAAACTCTAGCCCCAGCCTGAACAAGCTTCAACGCC
>Ga0265594_1002974_pt1 | contig 11577 bp, 22 predicted proteins | sample saktaG_11_FD_190147 | JGI IMG/M metagenome (GOLD analysis project Ga0265594, IMG submission 190147) | Saline water microbial communities from Sakinaw Lake, British Columbia, Canada - sak_2011_5_24_80m | ecosystem: Environmental > Aquatic > Non-marine Saline and Alkaline > Saline ... | reverse complement strand
GGAGGGTTGGCAGTCGTGCGGTTACGGTTGTGTTGAGGACGCGTTTGGCGCGCGGTGTGCGACGCAATCTTCGCAATCAGCGAAAATTTCATCGTTTACAATTCAAAAAACATGAGGAAAGAAAGAAAATGAATGTAAATCCCGGAGAAACACTTTTGTTGAATTTTTACGTGAAAAATATTACCCCCACATTAGCGACTGATCTGATTGTGGGGGGTAGTCTACTACGGATGGATGATACTCTTGTCGCAGATAGCGAGTGGTGCAAATTATATGGCACGGTTCCGTCTGGTGAAGGTCGATGGGGTGTTTTGCAGCTTACGGTTCCCGCCGACATTTCCCCAACTCAAGAGGATTATCGGGTTGTTTTGAGTGCTTGGAAAGACTATACGAGGGGATTTGAAATTGAAGAACGGGTTGTTGGTTCAGGCGCGGAAAGGGCCGTATGGTTTATTTACGCGCCGAGTACTGGATCCCTTACGAACAAATTAGATTCAATCGATGATACTATTTTCGTAGAGGAAGAAATAATTACGCCGGAAATAGACGCGCAAATTACGATGTTCTCGATTTCAAAAGCATAGGGAAAAATGACATTGTCGGTAAAACGTGGTGAAGGAGTAAGGTACACCGTGGTATTCAAAAACACGGGCTCCTTAAAACTGAATTTTGTTGTCAGTTCTACACTACGAAACCGCGCAACAGGGTACGAGATGCCTCAACCATATAAATTAATCCGAGAGGTATACCCCGGAGAAAGTCGGATGGTCGTGAAACCATACTTTTTTGATACGACCACGTGGGACGGGCGAGAATGGGAGTGGATTGTACACATTAACAAGAACTTTCAGGGAGGTATTCCCGTAGATGGTTATCCTCCAGATTGGTATCGTGGTGGCACACTCATCGGAGAATTAGACGAAAACTTAGGATTTGACAGAAACATTAGAATAATTTAATGGCCCGACTAACCCCACATAATGAAGCCTTTTTCGAAAGGCAGATCAGAAACGCAGGTTACGACCCGCAAGAAGTAGACACCCGCAGCGAGTGGGACAGTAGTTTAACCTACCGTGAAAACAAGGCTCACTTAGCGGGAAAATACGGGATTGGCTTACCCCAATATTCAGAACCACGAAGGGCAAAAAAAATTAAGGCGAGGAAAACCACAATGACGAAAAAGAAAAAAACTAAACGGAAAAAACTTTCCGCATACAATCGACACGTTCAACGAGAAATGAGGGCCGGAAAATCAATGAAGGCCGCAGCGCGATCTTGGAGTGGAAAGAGTACGCGAAAGAAGGCTAGAACAAAATCGAAAACACGCGTTAAACGCGCTCAAACTACAACTAGAAAAAGACAGGTGAAAACAATGCCAAAGAAAAAGAAAACAACGAAGAAAAAAACAGGGACACGCTCAAAAACGGGAATAATCGGTAAGGCCGCACTACTCGCCGGAGGTGCAATACTCGGTACTGGTGTAATGGATTATGCCGTAACTGGGAAGCTTCCCACTATTGCGACCCTCACAGACCGGGCGCAAGGCGTAATAGGAAAGATTGGGAATAAGGAGATACTCTACCCCCTACTTATCGGCGGTATAGTACTCCAAAAATACAAACTTCCCGTAGTAAGCCGGACTCAAGCAGGAATGATGGGTCTCGGAATGGTTGGCGCAGCCTCATACGCGGCGGCAACGACCCCCGGAAGCCCGGGAACGCCGGTTGGCACGGTGAGGACTGTCCCACAATACAGAAACCAAAGGACCCCCTCACTTCAAATAATCAACCGCCGGAGATAAAAATCCCGGCGGCCCCCACATCAAAAAAAAAGGAAACAGGTGAAAACTAAAAATGATAAATTATCTACCAACAGTTATTAAGAAAAGAGTTGCGATAGCCGCAGACGACCCAGACCCCATCGAGATTAATTTAAAAAACGCAGTTTCAAAGATGCAGATTGTGTATGAGTGTACAAACGGAAACGCAGCTTCTTCTGATGGACACCCCGCAAAATGTTTAACAACTATTTCCCTCGATGAAGGGTCTACAAACTGTTTTTCATTGAACGGGCAGCAGACGCAGGCAGTGGACTTTTACCACAATCGACGGGCAATAGCCAACAAAATACGGTATCTCAACGGTAACGCCTCCAACATGATTTTTGACATAAATTTTGGGCGATACCTCTATGACCCTGAGCTTGCATGGCAGGCCAATTTATACCAGAATGCTGAATTGACCCTTGGGATTGATATTTCCGGCGCGGGCGGTGCAGCTGCGACTGGCGGATATTTGACCGTTCTCGCGTGGCTTTTCGACAAACCAATCAACCCGAAAGGGTACCTCTACCATGAGGCTAAAAAGCACGTTACGGTAGCGGCTACTGCAAGCAACTACACAAAGCTTCCGACTGATTACCCCATACGAAAGCTGTTGTTACAGGCGCAGAAATACGAGTCTCAACCGGGCTCCATAATTGATACTGTAGACTTGAAGCAGGAGGGGCCGGAAAAGAAGATTATCGACGGTATGTCTTTCACCGAGTTAATTCGGCTTATGGGCGCAGAATACCCACTCTATCAAGAGGTGGTAATTGCTCCGGGAACGACTGTTGCAACCACCCACCACATCACCCCAACATCTGATGTTCGGTTTCTGGGTGCTTGTTCGTGGAGGGATGCTAGCGCGGTAACTGGTGTGAGTTGTTACCAGGGCGCGGGTGGACGTTACACCGAGATTCAGAGTAACGCAGGCCCAAACTATTCGGTAGGTGTTGAAGGACAAGCACCGCACGGAGTAGTAGACATACCCTTTGGAGACCAATTGGATATGAATGAGTGGTACACAATACCCCCAAACGGAAACTGCCAATTAACTCTGAAAGGTGGCGCGGCTGCGGCAGACTCAGACATCAATATTCTGTTACAGACGGTGAAACAATACGCCAGAGGGCAGAAGTAGACCTCTATGAAACACTCCCCAGGGAAAATCCCTGGGGAGGTAGTTATTTTAAAAAAAGAAGATGATAGAAAAAAAAGAAGTTCAGGGAAAAAAATGTAAAGTGTGTGAGACAGAATTAATAAATTCTGGCGGTGATTGTTTCTTATGCCCAAAGTGTGGTACCGAGCAATGATCACCCTCACAATTTTTTTACTTCGGGAGGTGTAATAATGCCAGACAGAGACGGGCAAGGCCCCCGCGTTAGGAGTGGGAGACCGAGCAAGAGGAAAGGCGGCCGCAGATTAGGAGGCTGTTAAGATGGTAGACTACCTAGATCGGCTTAGACAGCCAGGATCAACCACAGCAATAACAAGGGTGAAATTAACCTCAATCCCGGAAGGCTACGTATTGGAGGCGACGTACTTCGGCGCGTACCGCGAGGTCGCGGGCGACCCGCAGAGCGCGGAAACCGCAAAATATATCAACATCGGGTTCAACCTGCGCGGCAAAGACTACTACCTCGCATCGGAGGACTCGGCAGTTCTCGGCATGGTGATTTCGACAAGTGGGGTGTATCTCCCAGCCGGTGCCATACCTTTCGCGGTCTTTGAGGAAACGACCGCCGTCGAGGATTGCGCGGTAATCATCAGTGGCACCCTACACAAAAAAGCATGATGTATCGAGAATTCAAGATTACGGACGAGGAAGGGAAGAAAATAACGGTAAAAGTTTACCCTGACGAGCAAAATAGGGTAGAAATTGAGGGGGATTATATTTCGTTTAATCTCGACCAGGCGCGGCTTTTCGATGCTATGGTTTGCGGGGTATCGCAGTTTATGAATACGAATACTATTAACAAAATCGAAATTAAGGAAAAGGACGTTTGAGGGGTGGGGGTAAATGCCGCACTACGAAAAGAGGGTTTCAACTCCGGCGGGAACGGCAAAAAAAGACGCACAGCAGAGATACCTCACTATTGATTCAGGCATAATCCACAGGGTTAGTATAAGATTTCGACACGGCCCAAACGATTTATGTCATGTGAAAATACTTCAAGGTGCAAACCAAATTTACCCCACAAACAAGGGCGGAGACTACGCAAGCGACGGCGAAACAATCAGCTTTATAGACCACTACAAGATTAGGCCTGGCAGCAACTGGCTCACAATCAAAACATGGAACACCGGCAAATTCTCGCACGACATTATAATCCGCATTAGCGTGATGAAAGAAGAACACTTGAATGCGGCGGCCTCCCTGGAGAAACTAGCCGACCGAATAACGCGCCTGCTGCGGTTGTGGGGGTGGCGCGAATGACTGAATACCCGGATGGTGTGCGAGGATTTCAAGCGTATAAGGCGGTGCTTAGAGAAGGGCAGTTACGGTTTAATGTGGCGTTCGACCAGGACTTTGCAAGCGGAGACTCAGGCATAGTTCCTATCTATCTTGTACCGGAGGATTACCAGCTCAACGTAACATACTGGAAATCGAGCATGGAAAGAAGCGGGATTTTTTACGCGCACTTCTACGCAGACGTAGCACTGTTGGCCGGTATCTATATAGACCTAAACGCATTCGGATACACCGGCGACACTGGCGCGTACGTTGTAGAAGCTGGTGAGACTTTTGGGATTTCAGTCTATAACCCCCACGCTGTCGCAGTACATGGCAAGGGGCGGCTCGGGGGGACTTTGACACAGATATAATGGCTAAAAGCACAATCCGCATGGTGATAACAGTCGGGAAGGAAGTAACAGATAAGATAGTGGTGGTTGAAAACACACCACCCAACAAGGTGAACAAAGACCGCTGCAAGCAAGACAAAAAACTAATTAAACTCGGCGGCAAGTTCAAGAGAAAAATAAACGAGAAAGGAATATGGCACCAGTCCCAAAACAAGAAAGAGTAGCGTTAGGGTATGACCCCGTGGGGGACGTTTACGTCCCGCTGCAAGTCGACGGCGCAGGTAAACTAATCCTCACCAGTTAAGAGGTTTTGGCCTAAAGTAGTCGTCGACGCAGGCAGCGTAGACCACGACGCGCTTAATAATCTCGCGTGGAGCGTTGCAGGCCACACCATCGACGGAGCCATAGATTTATTTGGAAACAACATCGTAGACAGTGTTGGTGTGGGTCTAGTTGATGGAGTGGACTTGGGGAGTCCCGGAGATGGAATAGCAATAGTTGCCAACGCGTATAAAGTGGATTTGGCGGCGAACTCGGGCCTAGAATTTGCGGCTGGGCTTTTGAAAACTAACGTCGATGACGCGACAATACAGGTGGGGGCGGGAGGGCTTGAAGTGATTGGGGGTACATACGCGACAGACGCATTTAAAACGATTTCATGCCCCGCAGGAACGAACCCCGTCGCCGACGCAATAGCAGACACCCTAAACCTCACAGCAGGGGCCGGAATCAACATCACAGGAAACGCCGGAACCGATACCATAGATATTGCCAGCACCATAACACAGTACACGGACGCTGATGCAGTCGCAGCAGTCGCAACCGCAGACGCATATGTAAAAGTCATTGGAGATACTATGACAGGAGACTTGACAATCTCGAAGAGTACGCCTGCAATATTCTTCACGGACACGGGAGAAGCTGCACCTCTCGGACGCTTCCAACTTAAAAGCGACGCGGATTATTTTTATTTGTTGGGGAGAAATGCCCCGGATACAGGCTACGATAGCATATTCCACATTGAACGCATGGCAGACGGCGGCTTAATCACGTTCTCAGGGGCAGACGGTTTACTCTTGGATGGGGGGCCACTCGACATGGACGCGCACGACATTATAGGTGTTGGGAGTATTAAGGGGGCGGCGGCAATAAACATGATGCCGGATAATGATGTGGACGACTACATTCAATTTTACACGAGTGGAAACCGCCCTTGGGTGGGGCCGATTGGATACCACACGATACATTTTAGAAGTCCAGATACTGATTCAGTTACTCGAATTGGGGTAGTACCAAACGGGGCGGGGGCATACAGTCAAGTAATCTGTTACGGTGAGGACTATCGCGCAGACACTGGAAATTACACACAACTAGTAATGACAAAAACACCAACAACAGCAATTATCCACACTGTAGCGGTAGGAACGGGCGTAGCTTGCGACCTGGAGTTTTACGGTCAAGACCAAACAACATACGGAATAGGAATCTCAACATCACAGAACAGAAACGCATTAAGTTTGATTGGTTCGGGGGGGTTGTTCCTTCATCCCGAAGACACAAACGAACTGGTACAGCTACTATTAGTACCCAACGGTACGGGAGCGGCCTACATTTCAATCTATGATAACGACGTTTACGCCTCTTTCACAAACTACGAAAGATTAACAATGAGCCATGCAAGTAATCGATGTTACATCAGAACGGAGGCGGGGGGAACGGGAACCTTTAGAAACCTACAATTGCAAAGTACCACAAACAATTATATAGAACTCTATGATGCAACACAGACGGTATGGAAAAAAATACGGGTGAACAATGGGGTCTTGGAAATCACAAACGCATGATAAAACATACAATGAAAAAAGACGACTACCGGGAAACCCGGATTCGGGAACTGAAAGACGCACTACAACAGAGGACGCAACAACTCGCGCAAACACAAGCGCAAATACAACAGCTTCAAAGCCTCATCCTGCAAACGCAGGGGGGGATTATTGAACTAGAAAAAGAAGAAAAGGAGGACAAATAAAATGTCAGGAATTAAAGGAACTATTCGGGATGACAAAACAGGCGAAGCACTGAAAAATGTGTTGATAATCATAGACCCGGAAGACGAGAAAACCCATACCTTCACGGACGAGAAAGGGAGATACAAAATAAACGGCCTTGAAGTAGGCCGACACTACCAAGTAGGGATAGTACCCACTTACGGGCAGTATAAGAGGTTTCGAGACACTTTCGAAGTGTATGAAGACCATGGCGAGGCGACCAACTACACTATACGGGATTACTCTTTGATCGAGTGTGAAGAAGATGAGTGAGTACACGAAAGACATAGCAATCCTCGCCCTAGTTGCGATAGAATGTTTCGCACTATCAAAGGGTATAGACGGCGTACTTCTAGCCGGAGTAGTGGCCGCTATTGCGGGGCTTGGAGGGTATAATTTGCGAAAGTATAGGGAGAATGGCGTAACGAGCTTGGAAAGTCGCGCAGGAAACATCAATCGTAGAGAGCGTATGGTAGACCCTTAGACCTCTAGCCCCCCCGACAGATGTAGGAGGAGGAAAGACACGACGAAGGATTTTTTTTCGTCAGGGATCCCCTGCGAAAAAAATTTTTACGCGACAAGTATTTATACTCCTACTCCCTATGGTAGTATGTGGGGAAAAGGAATTCCTACAAAGAGGCAAAAAATGGAAATAAACAATGAATGTGAATTGTATGAAGTAAGGGATGTGTTCGGAAACCCGTATACTGTGAATCTATCGGGTTCTTGGGATGATATTGAGGAAAACCTACCCTCCGATGCCGAGGTCATTGAAAAAACATACGGAGAATATGTTCACGGTATGTGTGATGGTGTAGCCTATCTCGACCTTGAAACAGGGGAGGTGATATATGGCTCATCCTACCAGGGTAGTACGCTCATTCGTAGTGCTGAAACACCAACCATATACCGTATATCTATGAATTTGGACTTTGAGGACGGCGACCTTTTCACTCCAGAGGAACTCCATGAAATGGGTGAAATCTATGGAGACTCGTGTGAGTGGGATAGGGAAGAGTACGCCGAAAAATCGGGCGAGAGCCTCGGGGAGAGAGAAATAAAAGCCCTCATAGAATACGGGAACCCAGACTGGGATGAAGCGAGAGAAGTCTATGAAGAAATCAAGAAAAATAAGTAGGAAGACGGAGGGATGAAGAAATGAAGCACATACATCTTATTTATGATGAAAAAACCTTCACAAAACTCGTTGAGGCGAAGGGGGAATACACGTGGGAAAAATTCATGCTTAAGGTTGCGGGGGTGAAACCATGAAGTCGGAGGAATACGAGAAAATCAGGGACGCAGCCTGGGAGGAATACAAGAAAATCAAGGATCCGGCCCAGAAAGAATACAAGAAAATCAGGGACGCAGCCTGGAAAGAATACAAGAAAATCAGGGATCCGGCCGAGAAAGAATGCGAGAAAATCACGGACGCAGCCTGGAAAGAATACAAGAAAATCAGGGATCCGGCCGAGAAAGAATGCGAGAAAATCACGGGCCCGGCCTGGAAAGAATACAGGAAAATCACGGAGGCAGCCTGGGAGGAATACGAGAAACTCAGGGACGCGGCCGAGAAAGAATGCGAGGGAACATAGAAAGGGGGGAAACCATGAAAAAAGAAAAACCCGAAAAAACCAAACTTCCATACCCTCAAGTATGGAAGAACTCAAAAGACAATGCATTAGCTATTGTTTACCGGAAGCGGGTTGAATACTATTGGGCAAAACAAGGGATGTATATCACACAGGTTTTTAAAACTCCTTTTGGCGAAATTGAGAGGCTTGTGGGAAGTGGATTCAAGAGAGTTCATTATGACTCGTCTTCGGGGGGGAAACCATGATTTGTTTTGAGCGTTTGCGGGAAATTAATTTGCGGGAGTATCGGAAAAGAACTTTAAGCCCGTGTGCTTTCGACATACAGCAGTCGATAAAAGAAAAGAAGTGTGGTGAGGTGTTGGAATGATATTTGATTTGATTCGGGGTTCGTTTTTACTCCCGATGAGCCGGAGATTTCGTTTGTGGTGGTGGAAGACTTACCACCACATCGCAGCCACAGTGTTTATACCCGTAACTCTTGTACACATCCTTATTATTTTAGAGGAAATACATGAACGATTAATCGAACTCAAAGAACGATAAGGCTCATTTGGTGAACGCCGGGGTTTAGTCCGGGCGGGATAGCATAGGTTTGGAAGGAGTTGTAAAAATCTCAGGTTTGGAGGGCAACCCCCCAAGTCTCAGGGAACCCCTGGGATTGGATAAAACCTCCCGCCTTCCGAAACTACTGTAAACTCACGGGCAAGTTATATAGGGGTTTTGTGGGGAGAGCGCAATAAGCGCGGTAGATGTTGTGCAATAAAAGAATAGTTCACCTCTTTATGTACTTCTTCCTGCGCTGGCGACACCCTCCCCGCACCCCTCCCTTACGCCGCAGTGCGTAAGGCTTACGCCTAGATTCGGGGCTTTTTTTTATGCGCACTGCTTACATTATTCGCCTTACGCCGCCCCGGAATTTATATAAAATTTATATAAATTATAAAATGTCATATACTCATGTGGGAGTAGACCCAAAAATTAAAGAGTGGTTGGAAAAAATCAAAAGAAAACACAACCTGAAAAACTTTAATGAGGTTTTTATCCTCCTGAAAGCCGCCTACGACACGGAGTATAAAAACCCGAAAGAAGTTATCGCGAACGAACTGTACAACATGCACACGAAACACGAACACAATCTGGATAAAGAGGATTCCTCAATACTCACAAACTTTACGGCGGTTTTTAAGGCGAAAAACCCCAGAATCCGCAAGGAAATATTGAAAAGCATGTGGAAAGGAATTAAACCACACTCCCCCAGTAAACAATCTAAAAAAGAGGGCAAACTAAACCAAAAAAAACAGGAGGAAAAAACACAATGAAAGTTTTTGGATTGAATTTAAGTAAGGAAAAAGCAAAAAAAGAGGCTGTTAAAGAGCGTCTTACGAAGGATGAGCGTGAAATGTGCGAAGAAATGTTTGAAGACGATGAATTAACGACGGTGGAAATAGGCCTGGAACTTGGGGTTCCCGACCACTTGGTTAAATACGCGAAAGCGCGTTGGAGGCGGCGCGTTGAACGTGAGTTGGACTCTCAAGAGAGCAAGCGAAGCCAAATGATGAAACAATGGATTCGCGAGGAAAAGGAGAAACAACAATTACGCGAGTTTCTTTCAGGCGGTGAAGGGAATGGCGGGGATAATGATTTTACGGGGGTCTCAAACATAATAGATAGTCTTGTGGCTGCTGCTGAGAGTTCGGCGGTACAGCAAGTTTTCTCGAATTTTGCGGAGGCTGCGCGAAAGCAGCGGGAAGTTCAAACAGAACAGCCAATGCAGGAGGCGGTTGAATTGACGAAAGACGAGATGATCGCCAACCACATTACACAACTATTACCGTTCAAAAACGATCTGACGGTGGACGCTGTTAAACAACAAATGGATCATCTTCCTGACGAGCATAAGGAGGCCATGAAAACTATGTATGAGTCGCGGGAGGATTTGCGGAAACTCGCGTCTGGCCTAGAGTTTAAACAGATTCTTGACAGTGATTTAGACGAGATTTTAGAGAAGATTCACGGCAAGAAACCAGAAGAAAAACCAGAAGAAAAACCCGGAGAAAAACCAAAAACGCCGCCTGAAAAAGCGGAAAGTGGGGGTGAACCTGAAACCAACAAGCTTTTATAGCTTGGAAAGAGATACATAACAAAACCAGACCATCACTATCAACCACCCCAATAACCACCCGGGGGGGCTTAAGTGCCCCCCCTCCCCCTCTCACACTCACCCCCCACCCCCCTACAATGGCGAAAAAATACAAGTGGTATGACTGGTTAGCTGTTGCCGGATTAACTTACTTGATGCTTCCCGGCCCGGAGGACGTTGTTACGGGCTTGGCGACTGCCCCCCCCAGTTTTGTAGCGGGTGCTGCGGGCATGTACATGTTTTATCCCGACGTTTTAACTCAGGTAGGCATCAAATGAAAAGGGAGGATCAACTTACGGGTTTTCTAATTGGCGCGGCGGCAGTCTATATTTTCGCCCGGCCTACTTTCGACTCTATTTTACAACAAATTAAAGATTTACTCAATTTTTCGGCGGGGGAAAAACCTCCCGCAACCGTGAATATTCCGATTTCGATTTCAGACCCTTCCGCGCTTGAAAAGTGGAGTCCACTTTTACCGCACACGGTAGACGCGCAAGCTACAAACCCGTCTGCCACAGATTACAAAATTTATTTCGGAATGTCAATTACGGGGCCGCAAGAACAAATTATAAAAAACTTTTATTACTATCCCTTCACTCTCAAGGCGGGTGAAACCAAGAAAATCGGTTGGACTATCCTCCCTTACGGTATTCCCGCGCGCGGTGTTATGAACGTGATTATTAAGGCGTGGGATGATGTGCCGAGCGTGAATGCGAATGAGTTGGGCGTTCAGGGTGTAACATTCGATTATGATTGTTTTTAAAAAATGAAGGAAAAGGATTTAGAAAAGGCGGCGATTGCGGCGGGAGTAATCTATCTCATCAGCAAGAGTTCGGCAGTACCTCCGACTTCTTGCACGTCAGGCGCGACCCGGTGCGACCCCAACGACTCGAATGTAGTGCAAAAGTGTGTTGGCGGGAAGTGGGAGGGTTGGCAGTCGTGCGGTTACGGTTGTGTTGAGGACGCGTTTGGCGCGCGGTGCGCGGCAGTACCTCCGACTCCTTGCACGGAGGGCGCGACCCGGTGCGACCCCAACGACTCGAATGTAGTGCAAAAGTGTGTTGGCGGGAAGTGGGAGGGTTGGCAGTCGTGCGGTTACGGTTGTGTTGAGGACGCGTTTGGCGCGCGGTGTGCGACGCAATCTTCTCAATCAGCGAAAATTTCATC
>Ga0265594_1002973_pt1 | contig 11577 bp, 14 predicted proteins | sample saktaG_11_FD_190147 | JGI IMG/M metagenome (GOLD analysis project Ga0265594, IMG submission 190147) | Saline water microbial communities from Sakinaw Lake, British Columbia, Canada - sak_2011_5_24_80m | ecosystem: Environmental > Aquatic > Non-marine Saline and Alkaline > Saline ... | reverse complement strand
TATTAGTTATGTTAAATGGAAAAAAAATTCTTTTAAGACCAGTAGTCAAGAATGATGCGAAATACTTTTTAGATTGGTTTAATGATCCAGAAGTTATTCAGTATCTGGTTATGTATTTGCCGATGACTGAAATGGCTGAAGAAAAATGGATTGAGGGATTAACAACCAATCGGAAAGGTGTTGATGTGGTTTTTACCATAGAATCAATCCAAAAAGACAAAGTAATTGGTAACTGCGGGTTACATAACATTAACAATAAAGATCGCGAAGCAAGTTTTGGCATAGCCATTGGAAATAAGGATTTCTGGAGTAAAGGATGTGGTTTTGAATCTGGCAAGTTATTGCTCGATTATGGTTTTAATCAGCTTAATTTAAACAGAATTTCTTCATCGGCTATTGCGTTTAACGAAAGAAGTATCAAGCTCCATAAAAAGCTTGGTTTCAGTGAAGAGGGTATTCGTCGGAAATCAATTTTCAAAAACGGTCAATTCTGGGATAAGATAAATTTTGGTCTTTTAAGAAAGGAGTGGATGTCTATGGGGAAAAAATCGAAATCTAAAATTTCTTAATTTATAAAGGCACTGCTTAATAGTAGTGCCTTTTTTATTTTTCTATACTACAATATTAAATAAAAAAAAGACGGATAATGCTTTGCAGAATCCGTCTTTGTCTATGTTATGATTCCTGTTTTCTCTTTTCGCTTATTAAGCGAACGATTTCTCGTTCTGCTTTATCTAAGCGATCTTCTAGGCTTGTGATCGTTCTATCTCTTCTTTTAAGCTCTAGAAGAGCTTCTTCGAGTGTCATTTTTTTCATTATCTTGCTCCTTCTTTAGAATTTGCCTGCGAATCTTCTATTAAAAAACATAGCAAAAGAATTTTCCTCTTTTAGTTTTTGTTCTGCTTCTGTTTCAAAGCCAGTAACATTATCAATGCACTTATAAACTGTCTTGTAGTGCTCGTTAGGAACTAAGGTTTCTTCAATTGTTTCCATCGCCATAAAAGATCTATCGCAATTTGCAAAAGAAAATTCCCAACCAGCAGAAGGACGAATGGATATTCTTTTTGGAATTAGATCTTTTCCGTCTGTAAAATGGAAATCAACAACAATGGTGCCGAAGCGTCCACATTTAGCAAATCTTTTTTCAGGTACTCCTATCTTTTTGTCCATTTCATCATAGGGCCTGCGAAAAATAAAGGTTTGAATTCTTTTTTGTCTTGGATATGGCTTCGGGCAAACATATCCGAAACTTTTTAATATCGATGTAATCTTTTCTTCAACATGTTCAGCTGTTTCTTCCATCCTTATTCTTTGATACTGATATCCAATTTCAGGCATGATCTTATCCTCCTTATTTTATTCAATTTTTAAAATAACTATCCTTTATGTTTTTATAAAAATACTATATTTTATGCTATTTGTCAATTCTTGGATTGTCTTATCCGTTCCATCTATGTTAGAATAATATTAATAATTAATAAGGAGAAAAAAATGTCAAAAGTATTTATTACTCGTGAGATTCCAGAAATTGGAATTAATCTATTAAAAGAAAAGGGCTATGAAGTTGAAGTTGGTCCAGAAGAAAAAATATCAAGAGAAGATTTAATTGAAAAAGCTAAAGGAGCAGATGCGATTCTTTCAGTTTTAACTGAAAAGATTGATGGGGAAGTAATGGAATCAGCTGGTGAACAATTAAAAATAGTTGCTAATTATGCTGTTGGATATAACAATATTGATGTTGAAGAAGCAAAGAAGAAAAATATCATGGTAACTAATACTCCTGGAGTTTTAACCGAATCAGTGGCTGAACATGCAATCGCTTTTCTTTTTTCAATTGCTGAAAGAATAGTTGAAGCAGATAAATTTATGCGAGCTGGGAAGTATAAGGCATGGGGACCAAAAATGCTTTTAGGAGCAGACATTCAAGGAAAGACATTGGGGATTATTGGATTGGGTCGTATTGGTACAGCCGTAGCTCAAAGGATGCAAGATGGTTTTGATGTTAAAATTGTTTATTACGATCTTAAACGCAATGAAGAATTAGAAGAAAAATTTGGTATGAAGTATAAAGAGTTAGACGACTTATTAAAGGAATCAGATTTCGTTAGCATTCATACAGCTCTTACCGATGAAACAAAGCATTTAATTAATGCAGAAAAATTAGCGTTAATGAAATCAAGCGCTTATTTAATAAATACTGCTCGTGGTCCAATTGTTGATGAAACAGCTTTAATCGAAGTATTAAAGGAAAAGAAAATTGCAGGTGCAGCTTTGGATGTTTTTGAAAATGAACCAGAATTAACCCCTGGATTAGTTGATTTAGATAATGTTGTTTTAACTCCTCATATTGCATCAGCAACAGAGGGAACTCGTAATAAGATGTCTGAAATGGCAGCTAAGAATATTATTGCTGCCCTAGATGGAGAAACACCTCCTAATTTGGTTGAATAGAAAATAATTTGATTTTATTTTAAAAATAGATATAATAGAAATATGAATAAAAAAACATATATTTTAAGTTTTGTTTCCATAGCATTATTATGCGGTGTTGTTTGGTACGGTAGTCACAATGAAGGATCTATAGTCAATCAAGCTGCTTCTATTCTAGGAGATAATCAAGAGAAAGTATCAGGATCAGCTATTCTTTCAGAAGAAATGCCTGGGGATTTTATTTTAGGTAATCCTGAAGCAAAAGTAACAATGATAGAATATTCTAGTCATTTTTGTGGACATTGTGCTAATTTTCATAAAGATACTTTACCTTTGTTAGTGGATAAATATATTAAAACTGGGCAAGTTAAATTAATTTCTAGATATGTTTCTCCACCTGAAATAGTAATGTCCATTATTTGTGCGCAAGAAGAAGATAAATTTTCAGAAATGAGCGAACGTTTTTTTGAAAAGGTTCAGGAAATTGATTTTGAAGATGTTGATTGGAAAATTAAATTTGCTAATGAGATAAAACCAACGGCTTTCCAAGTAATCTCGAATCAAGAAAACTTTAATGAGTGCTATGATTCTGGAAGGTATTTTGATATAGCAGAAGAATGGTATCTGCAAGTAGCAGAGGCACAAATGGGTACACCCACGTTCTTTATTAACGATCAAACAATAGTTGGTAATCAACCTATGATTGTTTTTGAAGAAGCCATTGAACGAGCACTTGAACAATAATATTTGTTTTTGACATATATATTAAACGAAAGAATTCTGATTTATAGTCAGAATTTTTTCTTTTTATATTTTTTGTGTTAAAATGTTAAATATGGTAAAATTAAACAAAGAAAGGAGAAATTCATGACAGAAGAAAAACAAAATAAGATTAAGGTATATGGAGCAAAGGTATGTCCTTATTGTGTTTCTTTAAAAGAATATTTAGATGAAAAAGGATTTAAATTTGAATACATTGATGTAGGTGAAGATGAAAAAGAAGCTAAATATATTATTGAAAAATCAGGACAAAGGGGTATCCCAGTATCTGAAATAGACGGAGAGATTATTATCGGCTTTGATAAGGTAAAAATTGATAAATTATTAGGAATTAAAGAATAAATTTAATAAGGAGAATTATTCATGAGTACAAAAATAGCAATCAATGGTTTTGGAAGAATCGGAAGAACAACTTTTCGTAATATCTTAGATAATCATTCTGATTTAGAAGTTGTAGCGATTAATGATTTAACTAATACTAAAACATTAGCTCATCTTTTAAAATATGATTCAGTTTATGGAATGTATCATAAATCAATTGAATCAAATGACAATGCAATAATTATTGATAAGAAAGAATATAGGGTTTTGGCGGAGAAAGATCCAGCTAAATTACCTTGGAAAGATTTAGGTGTTGATATTGTTTTAGAATGTACTGGTTTTTTTACTAAATATGAAGATGCTAAAAAGCATATTTCGGCAGGAGCTAAAAAAGTAATTCTTTCTGCTCCATCCAAAAGTGAACAAGTGCCTCATTTCATTATGGGTGTTAATCAAGATAAATTTAATCCAGAAAAAGATGATATTCTTTCTATGTGTTCTTGTACAACTAATTGTTTAGGCCCAATTGTTAAGGTTCTTAATGAAAGTTTTGGAATAGAAAAAGGATTAATGACAACAATTCATAGCTATACCAATGATCAAAAATTATTAGATTCTCCTCATCGTGATTTAAGACGTGCAAGGGCAGCTGGACTATCAACGGTTCCAACCACTACAGGGGCAGCCATTGCTGTAGCTAAAGCATATCCTGAATTAAAAGGTAAAATACACGGAATGGCTATTCGTGTTCCAACGCCAGTCGTTTCCTTAGTCGACTTTGTAGCTAGTGTTAAAAAAGATACTACAGTTGAAGAAGTTAATTACGTTTTAAAGAAAGCCTCTAACAAGGAAGAGTTAAGAGGGATTTTGGGGATTGAAGATGCTCTATTGGTATCTAGTGACTATAGGGGCAATTCTTTTTCAGCTATTGTTGATATGGAATCAACAATGGTTCAAGGAAATAATTTAATTAAAGTTTTAGCTTGGTATGACAATGAATGGGGATATTCTTGTCGCTTAGCTGAATTTACCGAATTTATTGGTAAAAAACTATGATTTATTTAGGTGCTGATCATGCTGGTTTTTATCTTAAAGAAGAACTTAAGAAATATCTTAAGGAATTAGGGTATGAGTATGAGGATTTAGGCAATAATGAAATGTCTGTTGAAGATGACTATCCAGATTTTGCCTTAAAAGTAGCTGAAAAAATTTCTGGGACAGATAATTTAGGTATTTTGATTTGTGCTACTGGCAGTGGTATGTGTATTACAGCTAATAAGGTTAAAGGGATAAGAGCTTCTGTCATTTGGAATGATTTTACTGCATTACAATCAAGAGAACATAATAATGCTAATATCATTTGCTTAGCTGGTAAAGTATTAGACACAGAAACAGCTAAGAACATGGTTCGTCTTTGGTTAGATGCAGAGTTTACTAATGAAGAAAGACACATTAGAAGATTAGATAAAATAAAGAATATTGAAAAATGATTGAAATTATTCCAGGTATTATTTCAAAAGATTTTGAAGGAATAGAAGAAAAAGCTAAATTAGTTGAACCATATATTGATTGGGTACAGTTAGATATTATGGATGGAAGATTCGTTGATAACACAACATGGAATAATCCAAGTGATTTAAAAAAATTTAAAACTAATTTAAAACTAGAAGCTCATTTAATGATTAATAATCCAGAGGAATTTATTAATGATTGGATTGAATCTAGTGTTAAAAGGATTATTATCCACTACGAATCAACTGATAAACATAAGGAAATTATTGAGAGAATAAAAGCATCTGGCTTAGAAACTGGATTAGCAATTAATCCAGAAACTTCAATAGGGGTAATTGATGAATTTATTGATGATCTCGATTTAATTCTAATAATGACAGTTAATCCTGGTTTCGGTGGTCAGGGTTTTTTAAATGAATCTGTGGATAAAATTAAGCAATTGCGAGAGAAGTATAAGAATGTTAACATAGAAGTGGATGGTGGGATAAACTTAGAAACAGCTCCATTGGTTATTAAAGCTGGCGCTAATATTTTAATTAGTGGTTCAGCTATTTTTAAAAGTAATAACATTGAACAAACAATAAAAGAATTAAAATCATGCCAGTAAAAAAGAAAAATAAAAAAATGGAGATAGATGACTTGGCTTTAATAATCAAGCGTAGTTTTGATGATGTTGATAAAAGATTTGATGATGTTGATAAAAGACTTGACGGCGTTGATAAAAGATTTGACGGCGTTGATAAAAGATTTGATAAAATAGAGAAAAAAGTAAATATTATATCTGCTAAACTTAATAATCTAGAAAGACGGATGACATATATTGAGGATAGATTAACAGAAATGACCAAAAATAATAAAAAAGAATTTACTAAAATTAAAAAAGATTTATCTGAATTAAAAAAACAAAAAAAGATAAATAATAAACAATTATCAACGTTAAAGACAAGAGTCGAAAAATTAGAATTAAAAATAGTTTAAAAAATTATGGACACAAAAGAATTAGAACAAAAAGCTAATAGTATAAGAGAAGATATTATTGGAATGTTGACTGAAGCAAAATCGGGTCATTCAGCTGGATCTTTGGGTATGGTTGATGTTTTTACTGCTTTGTATTTTGGCGGAATAGTAAAATATGATCCAAAAAAAGTAGATTGGGCAGAAAGAGATATGGTTGTACTTTCTAATGCTCATATATGCCCAGTATGGTATGCAACCATGGCTCATGCTGGATATTTTCCAGTTAAAGAATTAAAAACATTAAGAAAATTAGGTTCTCGTTTACAAGGGCATCCTAGTCGTCTTAGTCTGCCTGGGGTTGAAACTTCAGGGGGTTCTTTAGCTCAAGGGTTATCAATTGCATGCGGAATGGCTTATGCTTTTAATAAATTAGATAAGAAAGATAATTGGGTATGGGCTTTAACAAGTGATGGCGAACATGACGAAGGTCAAATGTGGGAAGCTGCTATGTTTGCAGGTAAAAACAAACTTTTTAATATAACTCAAATTATGGATCGTAATAATATTCAAATTGATGGATATACAGAAGACGTTATGCCATTGGAACCAATAAAAGAGAAATACGAAGCATTTGGTTGGCATGTAATGGATGTTGATGGACATAATATGGAAGAGATTATTGATGCATGTAATAAGTCAAAAGCAATTTTTGAAAAACCAAGTTTAATTATTGCACATACAATTCCTGGTAAAGGAGTTGATTTCATAGAATGGCAATACGCTTGGCATGGTAGAACACCTAATAGCGAAGAAGCCAAAACTGCTCTTAAGCAATTAAGAACATTAGGTGGAAAAATTAAAAGTGAAGATGAGTAATTAATAAAAATAAAATTATGAATTTATCAAAAGACGTATATCAAAAAGAAAAATTAGAACAATTACCAACTCGTGATGGTTATGGTCATGCATTGGTTGAATTAGGGAAAAAGAATCCCAATGTAGTTGTACTGGGTGCAGATTTGACTGGTTCAACTCGTTGTAACTGGTTTAAAGATGAATTTCCAGATAGATTTATTCAAGTTGGCATTGCTGAACAAAATATGATATGTATTGCTGCTGGTTTATCCTTAGTAGGTAAAGTTCCTTTTGCTTCTACTTATTCAGTTTTTTGTCCTGGTCGTAACTGGGATCAAATTAGAATTTCTATTGCATATAATAAGGCAAATGTTAAATTTACCGGTGCTCATGCAGGTGTTTCAGTTGGGGCAGATGGGGCTACTCATCAAGGGTTAGAAGATATAGCCATTACTCGTTGTTTGCCCAATATGACTGTTCTAGCGCCCTGTGATTCAATTGAAACAAAGAAGGCAACTATTGCTGCTGGAGAAATGGAAGGTCCTGTTTATTTAAGATTTGCAAGAGAAGCTACTCCAGTTTTTACTACTGAAAAAACTCCTTTTAGGATAGGAGAAGCTCAAGTTTTCAGAAAAGGAAAGGATGTTTCAGTAATTGCCTGTGGTCCGATGGTTCACGAAGCATTGTTAGCTGCTGATGAATTAGCTAAGGAAGGTATTGATGTAAGGGTAATTAATAATCCTAGTATCAAGCCAATTGATGAGGAGAAAATCATTGAAGCAGCTGAACAAACAGGAGTAATTGTAACTGGAGAAGATCATCAAATGATGGGTGGGTTAGGTTCTGCTGTTGCTGAGGTATTGGGTAAACATTGTCCAGTTCCAATGGAAATGGTTGCTGTTCAAAATAGATTTGGTGAATCTGGTGAGCAAGATGAATTAATGAAAGAATTTGGTTTAACTGCTGAAGCTATTAAAGAAGCAGTCAGAAAGGTAATTAAGAGAAAATAATATGAAATATGATGTAATTACATTGGGCTCGGCTACACAGGATATTTTTATGGCTAGTTCTGACTTGCAAGTAGTTGAAGGTGAAAGCTTTATTACCAAAAAAGGTCTTTGTATGCCATTGGGCTCAAAAATGAAAATGGATAGTACTTCTTTTGCCATGGGTGGTTGTGGAACTAATTCTGCTGTAACCTTTTCTCGTCAGGAATTAAAAACAGCTTATCTTGGTTTAATCGGTAAAGATATTTTTGGAAAAACAGTTAGAGATGAATTAGTTGCTCAAGGAGTTTCTATAGATCTATTAATTGAAACAGATAAATATCCAACTGCTTTTTCAGTAATTCTTTCATTGCCAAATGTTGGTAGAAGTATTTTAAAAAAATTAGGTGCTTGTCATGAAATGACTGATAAAGATATTCCATTTGATAAAATTGATACTAAATGGATTTATGCAGGTTCTTTATCAGGCAATTCATACAAGTTATTAGATAAGCTATTTAATTTTGCAGTTGAGAATAAGATTAAGATTATGGCTAGTCCTGTTGGGCAAAGTCAATTAGGAGAAGGACTTGAAAGAACCAGAGATCTATTAGATAAAATAGATATTTTAATTGTTAATCAGGAAGAAGCAGCTCTTTTAACTCAGATAGATTTTAATAAAGAAGATGAAATCTTTAAAGTATTAGATAAATGGGTTAATGGAATTGTCATAATGACAAAGGGACCAGAAGGAGTAATTGTTTCTGATGGTCAATATTGTTATTCAGCTGGAATTCCTGAATCTGGTTTAGTTGATAGAACTGGTGCTGGAGATGCTTTTTCTTCTGCCTTTTTAGCAGGATATATTGAGAAAGAAGATATTGTTTATGCAATTCAGTTAGCCACAGCTAATGCAACATCGGTTTTGCAGAAAATGGGAGCAACTAATGGTTTATTAAAGAAGGGAGAATGGGGGGAATGGGAAAAAGTTAAAGTTGAGAAAAAAAAGATATAATGAGCTTAGAAACGAAAAAACTAGCTGGGCTATTAAGAACCTCTGATAAAGTTGTTTTGGATTTAGAAAGAAAAATGGAAAGAATTACTGGAAAGAAAGGAATTATTGAAAAGATTATTCAAGAAAATGAAAAGATAATAAATGAAAAATTAGATATATTGTTTCCAGGTAGAGATCTTTTAACTGCAGATTCAAAAAATGATTTTGTTTGTGTTGGTAACAAGGCCTGTTCTGTTGAAGAAGTTTATAATGCTTTAATTGATAAAGCTAAAGAAAGCGATGATCTGCTTTATGATCATTTTCATAAACCTGATTTTTCTACAACTACTGGTTGTAGTACTTTAATCAATGTAACAAAAGAATTAACAGGTGATTTAGAAGGATATTATTTAAAAGAAGAAAAAGCTAAAGAATTGCTTAGGCTTAATCCTCCTCGTCAAATCATGGCAAGTTTGGGTTATGGTAATGATATAGATAAATTAATTGATAATGAAGATATTTTTGAAATTTTTTGTGCTTTAAGATTTGCCGAAGATAGTAGATGGCTTAATGATATTTTCTTTAAACCATATATTGATTTAAAAAAAGATGATTTTGAAAAAAGAAAAATTAAGATTATGGTTTTACCTAATAGATGGCTTGATATTGGTAAGAAGTTTTTAGGAAAAAAACTTCATCATATGAGCCATCTAAAAGAATTAGGAATTGTTTTTGTTATTCCAATATCTGAATGGAATCCAGGAGAAACACTTTATGCGTTTTTTATGACACTTCATTATACTCATGAAGTTGATTGGCATTCTCGTCTTTTTAGAATGTATAGTAATGATAAGGATTTTGCTAATAAAATTATAAATGCTTTAAAAGTAGAAGTTAGTAATATGTCCTTGCCTGATAGTGAAAAGATAAGCTGGAGAATTGTTCCTAAATATTTAGCTAAAAAAGATCCTAGTGATCCTCGTTTAGCTGAACCACACATTAGTCCAGAAGCATGGCATTATTACAGAACATCTTCAGATATTTCTAAATTCATTAAAAGATTTCCAGATTCTGGTTTAAAATTTTGGGAAGGATTAGATGTTGCTGGTACTCATTTTCCAGATAAAGATACAGGAAAAAATATTTTAATAAGCTTTGATCTTTTTGATAATGGAATCTCTTTGCTTCAACGAATCGGTTTTGAATCAAAATATCTATATCATCAACAAGAAGCACTATGGAATAAGGTATTTATTGAATATATGGGAGAAGAAGCGATAGATAATGCAATGATAGAGAATTTAGATAAAGGATTTATCACTTTATAATATAATTAGAGACATAGATCTCGGATTAAAATATACTTATCCACAGTTTTTATTGGTTTTATCTCTCTATTTTGTGATATAATGTATTTGTAAGAATAAAAATAGCTTATTTAAAAAATATGCAAAAAAAGTCAAAAAAAATTAATAAAATTAAATATTTATCTATATTAATATCTATTGTTTTTGTTTCTTCAGCGGTTGTTTATACACTTGTTAATGCTGGTGACCTTGATCCTTCTGCAAGTCCAGCAAGTACAATGCATTCGCTTTTGGAAATGGCTTCTAAGGATATTAATGACACCTTTGATCGGGCTACGGATAGCTTAGAATCAATTAGCGAAGCAGTAGCCAGTTTAGTCGCTAATATTTGGGATAAAACTACTTCAGAATTGATTATTGATGGCAGTATTGGAAAGTTGGTTGTGGATAATTTAGACACAACTATTTCTTCTAGGGCGTCATCTAATACAGCATTAGCAACAACTACTTGGACGAACACAATGGCTAGTTATTTAAATTTTCTTAATTCTGATTTAAAATATTTAATTTCCAGTTCTACCGCCTCAACCACTCCATTTATTGGTAGTATTGCTTATCATATCTCTAGTTCTAGTGTTGCGACTAGTACGGATAATATATTTGGCTGGTTTAAAACTATTTATGATTATACACCTGCTTCTTCTACTGCTTTAACAACTAACATTTGGACTGACTCTCGGGCCGGCTATTTAGATGCCATAAGTCAATCTGGTTATAGTTCAACTACTGTATCTGCTAATATAGATGGGAATATATTAGAACGATTAGAATATTTGAATAATAGAAATATGTTTTCAGTGGTTAATCAAAAAAATGGTTCTGCTACTAGTCCAGTAAGTGATTTTGTTTTTTATACTCAAGCTTTGGGCGGAGTAGATGATTATAATGACAATGGAACAATGCCAACAGATAGTTTTACAGCTTCTTGGACTCAATGTACATCGGCTAATAACTATTGTAAAACAGGGGATTCTACGGTTTGTGCGGGCGATGTATGTTATCAAGATAATAGTACTGGTTTAATTTGGTCAGATTGGTTAGAGGGTGGAAGTAATAGAAATTGGTTTTGGGCTAATAATTGTTGGGAACCAGGAACATGGGCAAATTCACCTGGTGGAGATAATCTTTGTGATTCTGATGGTGATGATGCTTGTAGATGCGTCAAAGCCACAAGTACTCCTAATATAACTGGATGTGAAGCATTAGGAGATGGTGATTGGCGTTTGCCCTATCAGAAAGAATTAATGCAAGCTTATATTGATGGTTCCTGGGGTAATCTTCCTAACGCTGGTAGTTACTTTTGGGCAGCCACTACTAAATCCGATGCTACTCACCGCGCTTAGTACCCGGACTTGTACTTCGGCTACACGAGCCA
>Ga0265594_1002972_pt1 | contig 11580 bp, 7 predicted proteins | sample saktaG_11_FD_190147 | JGI IMG/M metagenome (GOLD analysis project Ga0265594, IMG submission 190147) | Saline water microbial communities from Sakinaw Lake, British Columbia, Canada - sak_2011_5_24_80m | ecosystem: Environmental > Aquatic > Non-marine Saline and Alkaline > Saline ... | reverse complement strand
CAATCTGTTCTTCCTCGCTCTTTTTCTTACAGCCTGCTAGCGCTCCACAGAAAATCAGGCCTACTCCCAGAACAATCATTACCTTTCTCATTTCCGGTCTCCTTTGCTTTCTGCGTACCTTTGAGAAAGCAATCACCTGCGGAAGTGCGCAAAATTAAAGGGCACCGCCGCATAGTGCCTACGCTAGGCTCGCCAGAGCCCACCAAGAACACAAGCAGACAGCGCCCCATATTGGGGCACCGGCCCTTGCACATCTCTTGGTTTGGCAAACTGGCGATTTAGCGTAGGATGGCCAAAGGTACAGTGCTACTTACTCAATTTTCAAAAGCGGCTTTCGTAGCCGCAACGTTCTTTAATCGATCCAATATCCTCCAAGTTATTACCAAAGAACGAAAACTCGCAATTATTACTGCAAACGTAAAGACACATTTTACACAAATATTGAGGATATTGCCAAACAAAAAATACCTCGACCGGTCTTTTCGATGTCCTTTTTTCACCAAAAAAACAGCATTTCGTAATCACTAAGTGCTTTTACACAAAGAGTTGGGCCTCTCGATCTGCAATTTGCCTTGCGTGATGAGGGCCTAAACCTGTTATCCAGCATCAGCAGGTTTCCGCCCACGAGGTTTAGTCAAGGGTAGCAGCAAGGATCCGCTTCACGCTGAGAAGTTCAGATTTCTTACGAGAAATGAACCTTATATGTTCCAAGCTATTGCTCCAACCCTATTTTGGGGAACTGTCGGCCTTCCGTAGAGAAACTAACTCGTTAAACAACCGTACAGTGCCTGGTACAATTGCGAATTATGTCGGGAATCTGGTCATATAGACTCTAAAAAAAGACCAAGAGCTCATCTTAGGAAGCTCAATTCGGTCTTGAAATACTTCAGGAAAATGTTCCAATCCTCAACGCACTTTTTCTCAAACATAACCAGAAGTCAAAGGAATGACCGATCTTGCTAACAAGCGGATAGTACAATTCTAACTCTATGTGGATTCCGCCAATAGCACGCCCGATAATCTGCACATTGAGAAAGTAGCCTTGAGTCCCTGTTCTTAGTACTCCAACATTACCCACTACTCCCAATTTATCTTTTTACAAAAAATACACAATTGATATCAACAAAACCTATTTTGAAACGCTGCTTACTTAGAGGATTTTCGTTGGCGCGGAGCCGACAGGAAGAAGGAATGCTAGGTATGTATTCAAGACCAGTAACATATAAAGAAAAGGTCATATTAAGACCGGTACTCAGTTATCAAGACAAAGAGGACGTGGCGAATCACTACAACAAATATTATGTGCATATTAAGAGATATATTGCCTCGCATATCAGCAGCGCTGTAGATGTGGAAGACTTGACTCAAGATGTATTTGCCATACTGTGCATGGCTGCGGTCCGTAAAGGCGGCAGTGGAATCACAAGGGGATATCTGTTTGGCATTGCCACAAACGTGATCCGCAACTATATCCGGCACAAGCGAAACAGTAAAAAAAAGATGATGCCTATTGACACAATTGAGGAGATCAGTAGTTGCTCCGGTATTACACCAAATCACAATATGGCGCAGATGCTCTTTGTACAAGAGTTGGAGATTATGATATGTGAGCTAAAGACCAAATTGTCCCCTAAAGTATACAAAGCTGTCGAGCTCAACTTCTTTGAAGGTCTTACTCCAGAAAAAGCAGCCCAAAGAATTGGATGTTCTGTGGAAGCCTTCAAAAAGCGGCTACAGAGGGGAACCAGAGTTTTAAAACAGATTATAAAAAAAGAAGCAACTATATGATGAAGGTGTATATGATTTGTATCTTGATGGTGAAAAATATTCTCCGCCTCTAATTATCTGGCATGAAAGCACTTACGTAGCCTACTCAAAAATCTGCGATTTTTTTTGTCCATCTTTGCTATTTTCTGACACTCAATACCATAGAGGCTTAGAGGCTACTTTGTTTTCGAGATTATGAGTGTACAAGCCGCGGCAGTTCCAGTGGGATTCTGTCATGGTGCGTAGGGAATCATTTTTTAGCAGAAGCAAGGCTCATATATGCTAAGGTCCACAACTTGTGAGATTATTCTCAAGGCTTTGGGTGTGTTACTCATTGTTGCGGCCCTCCTGAAGGGTCACCAACTAATGACAGAACCTGTTGTGGACCGTAATATCTGGTCTTACCGCCCCTTTTTGATCTTTCAGGTAGAATCTGAGTTGGCATTGGGTATCTGGTTGTCATCGAAACTGTTTGGGCGTATAGCGTGGTTCGTTGCGGTTCTGTGTTTTGGTCTGTTCTGTTGTGTTACGTTTTACAAGGCACTGACAGGAACAGCTTCCTGTGGGTGTTTCGGAAAAGTTCACGTTAATCCATGGATCACTCTTGCAGTAATTGACCTACCTGCCGTTGTGGCATTACTTACTTTCAGACCGAGAAGCACCATTGCATACTTGCGTTCCTCTGCCGCCACAGTCTTGCGTACATTAAGACTATTGTGGCGGGCTTTACATCGCGTCGGAGGGATGACGGGAGCAAGGCACTCCCACTTCACGTTTGTACTTAGAAGGCTGGTGTCCCCTACTCCTCACAGAAGACTTCAGATCACTGTGTCTGTGATTGTCGCGGCAATGACGGTTTCAACACCGATACTGGCTGTCGTCAAGCCCACCAAAGTAACCAGCACCTATGAAGTCTTGGAACCCAACACGTGGATTGGCAAGGAGCTGCTGATCCTAGATCACATTGACATTGCCAATCAACTCGAATGGGGAAATTGGCTGGTTGTACTCTATCATCATGGTTGCCCTGATTGTCGAACCGTCATTCCCGAGTATAAGCGTATGGCTGAAGATCTACAGGGCAGCGATTTTTTGCGCATCGCACTAGTTGAAGTGCCTCCATACAGAACAGTAATAACACAATATGATGCGGCGTGGATTTGGGGACAACTTGACAAATCCAAGCAATGGTTTGTGGTTACTCCGGCAGCGATGATGGTTGTTGATGGCCACGTGCGGGCAGTGTACGGTCAGAAGGTTCCGGATATTGCACGGATTCTCGGCGATGCAGTGGCTACCGAAAAATATACGATGCAAATTCGTCATAGACGAAACAGCTATGAAAACAGAGGTAGCTACAAAGAAGGTGAAAATAAAGGGCATTCATTGTAAGCAGAGGAGATAGAAGGCGAGTTGGAAGGAGCCAACAGTGGCAGAGTCATGTAGACCAGGGAAATATGTGGGCATCGCAAGCGGTAGGGGCATAGAAGGCGAGTCATGGTACAGGCGTATCAATGAAAGTGTGGCGCGTATAACACAGCATGGTAGGGAAATGTTAGGAAGACCGGTTTGGTGGTTAATGATCACCGGTTGGATCGCCATGGTCGTTTTTGCATTCTTGGCTTTCGCACAGAAAACGGATGTTGGCGATACATGGATCGCTATGGCTTGTGGACGACATTTCATCCACCATGGTGTCGACACAGTTGACCCATTTAGTATCAATTCTCTTGAAGCCGGCCCCACTGACCATGAAGTCAAGACTTGGCCTGCATGGGCTCGATGGATTGTCGATAAAGTCGGCCTGGAGATGGTGCAACGTTGGCATCCCACCGGCTGGATCAATCAGAATTGGCTTAGTCATGTACTATTCTATTGGCTCACTACTGCTTTGGGCTCTGAGCAAGCCCCCTATTTTAATGCTCTTCTATACTTGAAATTTGCTATCTACCTGCTCACAGTTGTGTGTCTATACCGAATTGGAAGAACATTGGGGGCCCACCCTGCATTGGCCGCTTGGTTTACCTGCTTTGCTATGTTCGTAGGGGTAAATTTCACGGGGCTACGACCGACAGATTTCTCAAATCTGCTAGTACCAACCTTTCTGCTTATCCTCGTGTTGGCGACTTATCGCAATATCCTTTATGTATGGCTGATCGTTCCATTGGCCCTTCTCTGGGGAAATCTACACGGGGGCTACATTTACATGTTCATCATGTTAGTACCCTTTATAGTGCTGTATTTCGTTGCAGCACTGCCCAGACGCTGGTGTATGTGGCTCTATTCCACATTGGGTTGGCTTTTCTTGTGTACCTTTACTGCACGGATTAGTACTCAGCAGTCTCTGCCTATGAATTCTCTAATTGGTCCGCAAATAATTTGGTATGTTGTACTTTTTCTCGGTATCGGTGGGCTGGTTGCGGTCTTGATACAAAGGTTTAATGATGGCGGTTTGTATGCTTGGCATGTACTCTCATCGTTGCTTGTCTTTGTTGTAGCCTTTACCAGGCTATACACTGGTACTGGAGGATTCGCCAATATCAAGGAACTCACAAGCATCAATGGCAATCAGCTTATCTTGGTGGTGTTATTTATTGCCTTCATAGCTCTGGGCGCAGTGCTTACATTTGCCAGGCAACATTTGACTTCCTTAGAACCTAAAGCCCTATGCCACGTTTTAGGCAGTTCCGTTGTAGCCCTCGTGGCTATGGTCATGTTCAATCCGTATCATTTGACCAACATAACCCATATATATGCCATTAGCTTGAGTGAGGCCGGCCCTCATTGGAGAGAAATAAACGAATGGAGATCGATCTTTGACCGTGTTGTTCCCTGTAGGCACTTATGGCCATTTCTTGCTATGATTGCATTTGCTTGTACGATTTTCATCGTCTGGCTGATAACACAATTCATTGTATACCACCTACAGAAACAGACACAAAACCAATCCAATCAGGAGCAGTATCAGTGGCCTCGCTTAGATATTCCGTTGTTGATCATTGCTGTATTGACAATCGTAATGGCTATTCGTTCTAGGCGATTTATTTCTATAGCAGCCTTCGTGTCTTGCCCCCTCCTCGCAGGATATGTGGGACAGATTGTCAGGTCTATCACCAAAGCGACCTCTTCAAGGAAGTGCCTGGTTATAACGAAACCAGCAACATTACATACTCTAGTTTGCGCAGTAACTCGTGGGATAGTTGCCTTCGTCATTTGTCTCGGGGCGATCTCTGGGTACCTCTTCAACCGTCACTATCTCGCCGCCAGACCTTATTTCACCATGGACTATTCAGTGTTTGAACGCATTCTTCGCTCGTATGCCCAGCCTTTCAAAGCGTGCGAATTTATAAAACAGAATGCACTTAGCGGCCAAATGTTCAACGTGTGGACTGAGGGCGGATTTATTGCATGGAGTCAGGATCCTCATCCTATCACGGGGAAAACACCTCTACAGGTGTTTATAGATGGCAGGGCACAAGCAGCCTACAGTGATCGTGCCAATAGGCATTATGAGGATACGGCGTACTGCATCCCAATATGCCGTGAGTTAGAACTTTATGGGCGCGAGCCGAATGATGGTGACTGGGATAAGATAGCGCAATGGGTATCCGAAAGACTCAAACATCGTGGGATCAGTGTAGCCTTGTTACCACATAAGCGGTACTGGTACTACATCCTCGAGGCATTGATAAAGCATCCTGATTGGTGCACTATTTTCATCAACGACAACCATAAGGTGATCGTGGATGTTTCGACACAACAGGGAAAGATGCTGTTCAAGGGTATACTAAACGGTACGACAGTCTATCCGGATGAACACACAAGACTGGTGAATCTTGCATATCATCTTCTCGAGTACGGCGGAACGATTGAGGCACACAAGCAAGGCCTTGCGTTCGCGGAGGCAGCCTGCCGCAAAAGACCCTCGCCCCTTATTGTACAACAGATCACTATATCGGCGGCCAAGTATGATGAACTGGTGCCTGAGATCCGCAATTTTTGTCAGGAGTATTTGACACAGTTTGAAGCACATAGGAGCGAATTTGGGGCACAGCTTGGTACTGTCGAACGGATTCGCGCAGCGATAGAAACTTCTGGCTTCCTAAACCATCACGAGCAAGCATGCAACAACGAGAAGGCTGCAACTGTGTATCTCAAGAAAGCTGAGGAGTATACCAAGGCGCTCCACGAAATGTTGAGTGAATGAGGACTGTTAAATAATTATCCTGAATATTGATGGTGTAAGCTCGGTCAAAAAAGTTGGGACTGAGTCCTATAGAGTTATGCAAAGGTGTCAGAAGTAATTGTGCTCATATCTCTGTGGTACTGTCGTTATGACAACGTAACGAACGGAGAGAGTATCGCATTGGAAGATGTTGAGTCTACGATAATTAATATAATGACTACCTAAAGAAAGTGAATTACATAAATAGAGAATGTAAAGTACACAAAAACAATAAATGGAAGTAGTATTAGCATAGATAGAAAGGAGGTGGTAGTCATGTTACTATATCTTGATGATTGGTGACGACACAGCTAAACGTGACCGAGTGACGAGAATGTAGAAGAGATAATTTAAATATGAGAAAGGATTCAAAAAATGTATAGACTAAAGAAATACTCACTAGCATTGCTATCCGTGCTAATAATGCTGATAGGAAGCTATGCTGGAGCGGAGACAGGAGATTGCGTTTTTGGGAGCGACGTTAAAGCATATAAAGATGGCCGTGAGGTTGACAATGCAAACTTCGGTGCTTGCGTCACCAACTGTTCGTACGCAAAATGTATAGAATGCCCCGGCGACACAGGTTGCGATCAAGGATTATTAAATGGCAAAACGTTCTGCAAATGCACGCCCAGTGGGAAAACCGTCGGAGGATCGTAAGTTCGTTAGTTAAGGTTCCCGAGCCACTGTACTTTATGGCAGTGGCTCGGACGCCATTACTATAGGAGTTATAAGCATGAAACATCATCGCCTATGGACTATGATCCTAGTCTTATTACCTTGCTGTATCATCCCATGCCTTCTGTTCATTGTCATGATAACAAGCAAGAACGCTTCTAGTCACCACTTGGCTGATCACGAGATCCCCCCAACTCCTAGCCTGGATTATGACTCAGGATGGATCACAGAATTAAAGGATTTGAGCACCACATTGGGCAAACCCACGGAAGATATACTGTCTATGAGATGGAACTCGCTCCAGATTTCGGTAGACTTTACGGAGCACGCGGAGGTGGCGAGGTTCGTTCGAGAGATCCCCGTAGACGGCAAGGATATTCTCACAGAGGATCAGTTGAACCTTTTGCACACCGCCATAATCGAGTGGTTGTTTTGCAACGGCAAGAACGACAGGGAGAGCTACTATAGATACTTATTTGAATCCGGAGAAGTACTCACAGAGTTTGGGAAAGAGACCATTCATAAGCTTGCCTTGAAGCAGGGCAGACCTGAGGTGCTGGACATAGAACCTCTGCAGCAACTCGTGTGGATGAACCACATATTGAAATGCGATATTTTCTTCCAGAGCCTCGTCAAGGAGGGAACAAGGATTAAAGTGTTCGAGACGGCGACAGAACATCTCCTTAGGCCCGGGCTTGCTATTCGTCACATCAATGGAAGTTCAGTGACATATTTCAGGTACACTACTCCACCGGTGTCTTTCGAAGATACATTGAGGAATAAAGGCAGAGTACTTATGGCTGATTTTGAGGTCTACGTTGCCGGCGATAAGTATAGAATACAACCTTACTTCTGCCGCTTTTGGTTTGACTCAGAGAATTTTGTTTGGAGACTGAAACTAGTGATGTGTTATCCCAATGGGAACGCGCAAAATTTGCACATTGTATCTTAGCGTCCTGACGTGATAGGTTGCACAATGTAGGCACTATATATGGAGGTAACAGATGATATCATGGAGTGATAGAAAAAAAAGTTTTGCAGCCAAATTCTGGTGGTTTGGAATTATCTTCGCTGTGTTACTTGGAATTGGCTTGCTGACCATTTTTGGGACGTCTGTACCAAAAACGCTTATTTTCCATAGCGATATTGGCACCTTTGTACCCTTCAGAGCCACAGAGAGGTCTATTATGATTGAGAATCCCGGCCGACGGCTCATAACCATAAAAGAGGTCCATACTTGTTGTGGTATATCATTACCATATGGATTTCCAAAGACAATTCATCCTCAATCTACGGCAGCTATGGTTGTCCGCGTTCATGGTTCTGACTCACCGTTGGAAAAAGCGATAACACTAAAGACAGATGATCCGGCTCATTCTGTAGTAAAGTGCGTTATCCGAGGGAATCCGGATTACTCGGTGCCATATGCACCGGGATACGTAATGACTGGAAAAGTCGTCGCTGGGCAGAAAATAGCGTCTGTCTGGAAGATTTTCAAAGGGAATGGCCCAGAGTTGGCATGTAATGTCTTCAGCAGTTCAAAATACATTACTCCAGTTGTCCAGGAGATAGACCAGCACGGGAATGTTGAAATCGGCATCAAGGTGAGCACCGATGCGCCCCGAGGGAAATTGGCTGGATTTTTATTTGGCATAACGGGCGTGGAGGCGTGCCCCACTTTTACGGCCCGATTTGAGACCGAAATCGCGCGAGGGCTGTGGCCCCATCCAGAAAATATCTTTTTTGGTAGAGTCAACGATAAGGCTGTTGTCTCTCGTAGCATTGACCTTGAGGTGATTGAATCTGGATGGAATACCGTGGAGGTTGACCGCCCTTCAGAGGAATGCCTTAATACCCAGATCATTCGAGTTGGCCAGAATAAGTACAAACTCCATGTCTCGCTAAACCCGGAGAAGATGCCGCAAATCCTTAATACAGTACTGACCTTACACGATCATAACGGTGACAGTCTTCAAATACCGGTTATTGCTGCCCAAAGTACTACCACGAAGACAACAGAAATGGCTGCGAAGCAAGGTCATTGAGTGTTAAGCCGATTCTTGGCAAATGAGATAATTGGTTATTTGGCTTTGTTAAGCTGAGTTTAAGTGTGAAGATGGTGCAACATATGTGACACTGGCGAGATACTGAAGCTCTGTAAAACGATAGATGTGTCAAACTTAGCTTGACAGATTTGCGTAGATATTGTACAGTCAAGTTATCAATGTGATATATACAGTAGCAATGGCCTATGTCCAGATGTTAGGTAGGACCAATGTTTCGCACGCTGGTTGGCAAAGAGATTGCCGAGATGATGCTTGGCCTTCGTTTCGCTATTGCGACGCTTCTCTGCGTGGTGCTTATTCCACTGGGGATGTACGTCAGCCGGAAAGACTACGAACACCGCCTGGCAAGCTATCAAAGAGAGCTTCAGACATACAGGCAACGTTATGGTACGCCGACAGAGGCGCTCAGTAATATGGAGGTTCAGGGCTTCAGGCCGCCGTTGATTCTGAGTATTTTCGCCTCAGGGCTCGATCCTTTTATATCTGACAAAGTATTTACTTCGCGGTCTGGCTTGTTCCGCGCTGCCAAGAAGGCCGGCATCGACAATCCCCAGTCCCTTCTGTTCGGAAAGGCAGATTTCCTCTTCAATGTGATGTTCATTATCTCATTGATTGCCCTGATATTCACCTTCAACTCCATATCCGGCGAAAGAGAAAAGGGGACATTACGCCTGATGATAGCGAATTCCATCCCGCGCAACCGGATTCTTCTAAGCAAAATCGTCGGCAGGTATATTGTCCTTTTGGTTCCATTTATGATCTCGGTCTTCATCGCCTTGCTTATCCTGGAGACCTCGCCCGTTGTGTCTATCGGCTCACCGGAGGTCTGGCCTGCATTACTGGTTATACTGGTGGTGACAGGCCTGTTCATTTTTGGCATGGTGAGTTTGGGTGTCTGCATATCCACATTTACGTTACACTCGATGGGCTCGATTGTGCTGCTGTTCTTCGTATGGGCTATGTTCATAATTGGTGTGCCCAGGATGAGCCCCATGATCGCAGAGAGCATCTACCCAGTTGAATCAGGAAGCGTCTTTAGCTTTCGCAAAAGAATGGTTCGTGACGATATTGAAAAACAGTTTGAGCAGGTAAAGAAGGAAACAATCGATCCGAAAAGGGATGCGGAACGGGGACCCTTAATCGAAGCAACAAGGCTAAAGTCGATAGAGATAGCAGAACGTGAGCGTGCGGAGGGTAAAGAGCCGTCAATTAAAGCCGTCGAAGAACTAAACAAGAGATTTAACGAAAGGCTTCGAGAGATCGAAGCCAAGTATGAGCCTCAGACCCAACATCTCTTCGAGGAATGCCAGAGGCGCATCGCGAGTGAACTCAACAGAATCGAACAGGACTATAGAAACCGCAGAAATATACAGTTTTCTATCGCCATGAACCTGGCGAGGATATCTCCTGTTAGCTGCTACGCATATATTGTGTCGGGGCTTTCGGGTACTGGGATTGCCGAGCCGGACAACTTCGTCAGGAATGCCCGGATGTTTCAGGACCAAATAAAACAAATCTTGTATGACAAAGTCTATCACAGGTTTGACAAGTCCATCATTGTTGAAGGGTTCGACTATTCTAATCCGCCTTCTATCCCTGATATGAACTATCGTTATTCTACTCTGACGGAAGCCCTTCAGATGCATTGGCCCGACATCCTTCTGCTATGTCTGTTCAATGTGATGTTTTGTGCGCTGGCCTTGATGAGGTTTAATAGATACGACGTGCGGTGAGACGTTATTTGATTTTCGAGATGCATGCGGGAAAGTTCGTGGGAAAGTTTAATGCTTAAAACTCTGATTAAGAAAGAAATCACGGCGGCGATCTTTGATTTGCGTTTTGTGATTGCCACGCTTCTTTGCGTCGTGCTCATTCCGTTGGGGATGTATGTCAGCAGTAAAGACTACGAGCATCGTTTGTCTGCCTATCAGATAAAACACCAGGAATACCGGCAACGTCATGGCAAAGGCGTGGAACCACACACAGAGGCGCAGGCTTTCAGGCCGCCATCAATCCTGAGTATTTTCGCGACGGGCGTCGATCCTTTCATGCCCGACAAGATCACGACAGCCAGATCGGGGCTTTTTCGCACCACCAAAGAATCAATCATCGACAATCCCAACTCTCTTCTGTTCGGTAAGGTTGATTTTATCTTCAGCGTAGTGTTCATCGTATCGTTGGCGGCTCTGATCTTCACCTTCAACTCCTTCTCCGGCGAAAGGGAAAGGGGAACATTATGTCTGATTATCGCTAATTCCGTCCCTCGCAGTCGGATTCTTCTGGCTAAGGTTGTGGGAAACTACGCGGCGCTATTGATCCCCTTCATCATTTCGATTTTAGTCGCCTTACCCATCCTCGATGCCTCGCCCGATGTGTCGATTATATCATCCAATGTTTGGCCGTCTCTCCTTGTCATCATGGGGGTGACATTCCTGTTCATGCTGTGCATGGTGAGTTTGGGCCTTTGCATCTCCGCGTTTACCAGAAATTCGATGGACTCTATTGTGCTGGCCTTTTTTGTATGGGCGATGCTTGCGCTCGGAGTACCCAGACTCAGCCCGATGGTCGCCGATGTGCTCTATCCGGTTGAAAGCGCCAATGTTTTTGATACCAACAAGAGGCTGATTTCAGAAGATATCGACAATGAGCTTGTCGAGGAACGTGAGGAACTCAGAAGAAAGTGCTTTGAAGAATACGGAGTGCCTGAAAGTGATAGGCTCTGGAGTCCACCGCGAACTGAGGCGGGCAAGAAAGCGATTGCCAAGTTTGACAGGGAACTGCCGCTTATAGCTGAAAACTATCAAAAACGCCTTGCAGATATGCTAAGAAGGCTCGAGCGGGACT
>Ga0265594_1002970_pt1 | contig 11588 bp, 7 predicted proteins | sample saktaG_11_FD_190147 | JGI IMG/M metagenome (GOLD analysis project Ga0265594, IMG submission 190147) | Saline water microbial communities from Sakinaw Lake, British Columbia, Canada - sak_2011_5_24_80m | ecosystem: Environmental > Aquatic > Non-marine Saline and Alkaline > Saline ... | reverse complement strand
AGATCCAGAAGGTAATATTTCCCAAGTGCCGGGTATCCCTTTTTGAGTGATTCGTTTAAGAAGTTCGTGACTTCAACAAAAATAGCAGCCGCCCCAGGTTTCGAATTCCAGTCTGCTATGGCCTGTGCATCAGACATTGCGACTATGCTTGTTGCAAGCAGGGAATCTCCCATTTGTTTTTTCAAGAGTTCTATGCATCCGTTTAGCTTTTCAATATTCATTTCCAACTCCTTTCTGATTAATATTATTTATTTTTAGGCCTTCTTCCATGCCTTTATCTTTTGTCTTGTTATTTCTCTTGCTTCTTCTTCAGCCTTCAGTTTTGCCTCTTTTTCGGCCTTCAGCCTTGCTTCTTCTTCAGCCTTCAGTCTTGCATCTTCTTCAGCCTTTAGCCTTGCCTCTTTTTCGGCCTTCAGTCTTGCATCTTCTTCAGCCTTCAGCCTTGCCTCTTTTTCGGCCTTCAGTTTTGCATCTTCCTCGTTCTTCAGTCTGTCCTCTTCTTCAGCCCTCAGTCTTGCATCTTCCTCAGCCCTCAGTTTTGCCTCTTTTTCGGCCTTCAGTCTTGCATCTTCCTCAGCCTTCAGTCTGTCCTCTTCTTCGGCCTTCAGTCTGTCCTCTTCTTCAGCCCTCAGTCTTGCCTCTTCCTCAGCCTTCAGCCTTGCCTCTTCCTCAGCCTTCAGTTCTGCCTCTTTCTCGGCCTTCAGTTCTGCCTCTTTCTCGGCCTTCAGTTCTGCCTCTTTCTCGGCCTTCAGTTTGGCCTCTTTTTCGGCCTTCAGTCTGTCCTCTTCTTCAGCCCTCAGTTTTGCTTCTTCTTCAGCCCTCAGTTTTGCTTCTTCTTCAGCCTTCAGCCTTGCCTCTTCCTCAGCCTTCAGTTTTGCCTCTTTTTCAGCCTTCAGCCTTGCTTCTTCTTCAGCCCTCAGTTTTGCTTCTTCCTCGGCCTTCAGTCTGGCCTCTTCCTCGGCTTTCAGCCTGGCCTCTTTTTCTGCTTTTAGCCATGAGTCTTTCTCGGCCTTAAGTTTCGCGTCTTCCTCCTCAGTGGCCATAATGGTCTCATCTGCAGCCTTCAGCCATGCCTCCTCCTCTTCCCCCAGCTTTCCTTTTTCTTCCCCTTTTTCAATTGCTTTTGCTTCTTCTGTAATTGCTTTTGTTTCCTCTTTCGCCTTTTGTTTTGCTTCCTCAAATTCGGAAGCTTCTGCTAACAGTTCGCGAATACTCGAATTTATATTATTTTCCTTAACTTCACATGTAAAATTTATATCTATCTCTGCATTATTCCAGTTTAGGATATCCAGTACCGCAGCCTTACCCTTCAACTTGCCTACAGCAGAATCCATTATCTCGCCATTATCGAAAGACAGGTAACCAGCTTCCCTGTCTGATTTTACCTTGATGGTACAGGTCATCTTCTCCATTTCTATTAAGTGCAGGAAAGATGCAAGAGAAATGCCCCGACTGTAACCATTAGCAGAATCGTCATTCAGTGCAGCAGATATGTTGGTCACCAGGATGTTGATATCCAGAGGTTTCTCCAGATACCGGAAGGTACCCATATTACGAAGCTTATCCTCTATTTCCAGCGTGCCGAAGGCGGTCATTACAATAACAGGTATATCCGAATGATTTTTACTCATCCATGCCAAAAGCTCAAAGCCATTCATCTTTGGCATTTTCAAGTCTGTCACCATCAGGTCGATTTTGTTGGAGTTCAGGATATTGATGGCTTCCTTACCGTTCAAGGCAGTAAGGACATGAAATTCCTCAGCATAAGCTTTTAGACCATCCGAGATGCTAAGGAGAAGAGGCTTTTCATCATCTACAATCAGAACACTTTTAACAGTAGAATTCTCTTGGGCCTCGCTCTTAAATGAAAATAACTTGCGCCATGTGGAAGTAATATCAGGCTTATCAGACATGATTCCCCTCAAAACGCCTTAAATTTTTGTTGAAAGATCTTTGGAAATATGGTTTTTCGAACCATATTTTTCAGTTTTACAAAGCTTTCATTATAAAAATGAGAGCAAGGATCGTGCCAAATATAAGCGATTCTGAGTTTGCTTGTTGAATAAATAACTTGTGCTGGTAATGGCAGGCAGGTGAAATTCCGGATGGTTCATAATGGGTAGTTCGTTTTGAACTAGTGTGTCGTTTTTGACCCTGCATGGGCAAGATTGTAGCGCTTAATTTTTCTCTTAAGGGTAGACAAAGATATGCCCAGTGCCTTGGCGGTTCGGGTATAATTGCCGGAGAATTTACCTATAGCTTGTCTTATATGGTTTTTTTCGATTTCTTCTAACGTTGTGGTATCATTTTCTGCAGGCAGTGAAGGTGTGGAAAAAGAAGAAGTGCTTACTTTCAGGAATTCCGAAGGCCTGAGAACATCTTCCTTCTGAATGATGAGAGATCTTTCTATCACGTTCTTTAGCTCTCTTACATTGCCCGGCCACTCATATTCCATCAACCGCGAAAGCTCTGAATCCGGAAGCATTGCCTTACGGTCCTTTGCAGTTTTGCGGAGAAAGAAATCACACAACTCCGGTATATCATGTAATCTGTCTCTCAGAGGAGGGATATGGATTCTTATCACGCTTAGACGGTAATAGAGGTCACTCCGGAAGGTTCTGTTCTTTACCGCAGCTTCCAGATCGGCATTGGAGGCAGCTATTATGCGCGCATCTACAGGTCTTATGGATTCTCCACCGACCCTTCTTATCTGCTTGTCCTCCAGAACGCTCAACAACTTCGACTGTAAATGAAGCGGCATGGCCCCTATCTCGTCCAGGAAAAGCGTTCCTCCTTCTGCCAGCTCAAATATGCCTTTCCTGGCAGTTACGGCACCTGTAAAAGCCCCTTTTTCACAGCCGAAGAGTTCTACCTCAATCAGATTCTCCGGGAAAGCCGCACAGTTTATACTGATAAAGGCCTTCCCTCTGGCAGGACTTTTATAATGGATGGATTTTGCAAAGATATTTTTGCCTGTGCCCGTCTCACCTGTGATAAGAACCGGAGCATCCACCAAGGCTGCCAGATCCACAAGCTTGAGTGTTTCTTCCAGACCTCCCTGGCCACGGATCAGTATGGTTTCCTCGCCCTCCTTATCATCTTTATAACTCTGGATCTGCTCTATCATCTCTAACTCCAGCGTCCTTAATGCTTTCTCGATAGCAATCTCCATTTCGTCCAATTCGAAGGGTTTGGAAAGGTAGTCGTGAGCCCCGGCCTTTATAGCCCCCACAGCGTTGTCAAAGCTTGGGTATGCCGTAATAAAAATTATTTTGGTCTGGTCGTTCTGTTTTAAGATAGACGGGCAAAGAGACACGCCTTCCGCGTCAGGAAGTTTCTGATCCAGGAGAACTATTTCCACCCTCCTTTGGGAGCAGATGGCAAGGCCATCTCTACCCGTATTGGCCGTAAATACTTCCATTGTTTCACTGGTCAGATAGTCCTTGACTGTATTGCAGAACACCCTGTCGTCATCTATGACCAGTATGTTCCTTTTGTTCTTATGTGTTTTCATCAATTAAGCCTCCGGGATGGATACGGTTGCCGTAGTTCCCACGCCTTCCTGACTTTTTATTTTTATGTGCCCATTCATCCTGGTCAGCATCTTTCTGGTTATCACCAGGCCAAGACCGGTACCGTGGGGTTTGGTTGTATAAAAAGGCCTGAAGAGATTTTTCAGGCGTTCATCTGATATACCGCAGCCGTTATCCTTGACGTTTATACATATCATGTCATCTTTTTTGAGTGTGCTGACAATTATTTCAGCATTATCTTTGCCTGTCAAGGCGTCAGAGGCATTGGTAAAGAGGTTTAACATGACCTGTTGGAGCACCCTCGGGTCTGCTCTGATCCATTTTGCCTCCGGCGATAATGTGACAGTTATCTTTAATCCAGTCTTTTCTAAATCCCCTGCCACTAAGAACAGAAATTGATCCAAAAAGTCGGGTAGGTTCACCTGCTGTAAGATCGGGTTCTCAAACATGCTGAAACTCTTCAGCGATTGTAGAAGGTATTCTACTCTCGATATTTCAGTAAGGGCGCGGTCTACATATTCCAGGATTGTATTATTGGAATATGTATCCAGATTTTTTTTGAGAACGCTCAAAGTCATCTTAATTGAGTTGGTGGGATTGCCTAATTCGTGTCTGATACCGGAGAAGATGTAATTGATGTTTTCCATGGTATTGATTTCTTCGGCTATAGATTCAAGTCTTGCCTTTTCTGTAATATCACGTATTACTATCCAGATGTGTTCATCGGATATTATATATGCCGTATAACCCAAAAGTCTGTCTTTGTAACGCAGGGTTCGGGACTTGCCAGATCCCTCCGAATAGAAACCTTTGTCAAAGCCTGGTAGAAGAAGGGAGATAAAAGCATTATAATCCATGGGGTTTGTTGTTACCTTAAAAATATTCATTGCAAATTTGTTCTGGAAGACCAGCTTTTCGTTCCTGATATCAAGAACAATTATTCCAAGATCAATGTGTTCCATTATGTCGGCGTATATGCATCGGCCAGGACATCGGATCTTGCTTATCGGGCAGATATTGCTGTTGTCTTTTTTAAATATAAATTTTAGCATTTTATTATTTTACTCCTCGTCAGCAACTCCTTTAAAATAATAATCTTTTAGCGTAGTATATTTGTTGCAAAAGTCATGCCTCTTTTATATTCCTAAAATCCGATATTGATTTTCACGGATTTACTTAAAAAAATTTATCCTTGACAAAATCTTCCGACAAGATTACGAATTGTTGCTTCCCGGACGTCCGCTATAGCGGTACGGGAAATTCACTCGCCATGCATTTTCAGGGGAAAAATGAAACCAGACAAAACGATTGAAAAACTCCTGTCCGGAACACCTGCAGTCATCGTGGCTTTAGGCGATTCCTTGACCTATGGCTGGATGGTGAGTAGGGGATATCTCGATTATTTTAAGGAAAAGATTTACGATAAGTTTCCGGAAAGAAAATTAAACCTGATAAACAAGGGTATACCGGGTGATACCTCTCAAGGGGGGAGACACCGCTTACGGGGAGATGTCCTTCGTTACGAACCGGATTGTGTATTAGTCCAATTTGCCCTGAATGATGCTTTCTCAGGATATTCACCGGAACAGTTCAAAGGCAATATCGAAGAAATTATAAATGGGATAAAAGAGAGTAGTAGTTCTGAAATTGTACTTGTCAGTTCAGTATGTCTGGGAAGTGACAGGGAAAACGCTTTCATAGAAGTGTTTTATAGTCAACTTGAAGAATTGGCCCAATGTTATCAATTGCCTGTAGCCCGTGTCCATGAATACTGGAAGAAAAAAATATCAGAAGGAGTTGATTTCGAAAACCTGGTACAATCCGATTTTGTCCACCCTACTTCTGAAGGATACAGGCTTATGGCAGAAGCTGTCATGGAAGTGTTCTGAAGAGGAACAAGGAACAAGGAACAAGGAACAAGGAACAAGGAACAAGGAACAAGGATAAAGGTGCACGGTTAGAATTTTTATTCACAACAACTGCGTTTTTTGCGCAGATGTTGGCGGAAAATAAATTCGAAATCCGAAGTACAAAATTCGAAACAATATCAAAACCTCAAACTCGAATGTCCAAAACTGTTTCGAAAATTTGTTATTTGACTTCGACGTGAGCGCTCAGTCGAAACGCTCAGCCGAACGATATTCGAATTTCGTGCTTCGGATTTCGGATTTTCAGTTTATCATGGTCAGTTGATTTCATTTTGGAAGCGACATCCTGCATCATACATTCTGTATTTTTTAACTTGTCTCGTTGATTCGTGACGCAATAGCACGGGCAGCCAGAATTCCACTGGCAGAGGCCTGCAGGAGGCCTCGTGTGATACCTGCACCGTCACCTACAGCAAAGAGATTCGTTACATCTGTTTCCAGATCCTGGGACACATGGATTCTGTTTGAATAGAGCTTCACTTCCACACCGTAGAGAAGAGTGTGACGTGAGTTTACTCCGGGAGCAAGACTGTCCATGGCCTGAAGCATTTCTATTATACTTAGTAAATGCCTGTAAGGGAAAACATAGCTCAGGTCACCGGGAGTAACGTTATCAAGAGTCGGATTTGTCAGGCAGCGGTCAATCCGTGCCTTTGTGGAACGTCTGCCGGCCAGAAGGTCACCCAGTCTCTGAATGATCGTGCCGCCACCGATTAAATTTGCCAGACGTGCGATATAAAGACCGTATGCTATGGGGTCATCAAAGGGCTCTGTGAAAGTACTGCTGACCAGAATGGCAAAATTGGTATTTTCACTTTTTTTCGCAGCATGACTGTGACCGTTAACAGTTATAATCCCGGCATTCTCCTCATTGACCACTTCGCCGTATGGGTTCATGCAAAATGTACGAACCCTGTCGTCAAATGTTTTGGAGTAGTAGACGAGTTTGGACTCGTAAGTAATATCGGTGATTTCTTTCAGGATTGTTGCGGGCAGTTCCACCCGCACACCGATATCCACCGGACTGGCCTTGGTTCTAAGGGAGAGTGATTCTGCTTCCTTTTTCATCCAGCTGGCGCCTGAACGTCCCGGAGCCGCCACCACAAACCGGCTGTTTAGTATCCTGCCGTTATCGAGTTTGACTCCATTAATCTTTTTGTTTTCAGCCAGAAGACTTTCAACTTTACAACCAGTCTGTATTTCTATTTGATCTGAAAGGGTTTCGTACATGCAGGCAAGGACATCACGGCAATTTTCAGTGCCAATGTGGCGGATCCGTGTCGGAATCAGTTCAAGATCGGCCTGCCGGGCTCTGTCCGCCAGTGCTTCCACTTCGTGTGAAAGATCACCGAATAATCGGTCCGGAGCTCCATGATCAACAAAGGCTCTGTCAGCTTCGATAAGAAGCTGATAAAATGATTTTTGGTCGAGGAATTCTCCGAGATGACCCCCAACTTCCGTGGAGAGGGTAAGTTTACCATCGCTGAATGCGCCCGCTCCTCCCCAGCCGCAAAGAATATCCCGGGAGTCATTACGCTGCCGTTCGCCGAGATCTTTTCCCTGCTCAAACAGGATTACTCCGTCAATGCCCAGTTCTTTCAGTGTCAGCGCAGTAAATATACCAGCGGGACCGCCACCGACTATAATAACCTGATACTCCATTGGATGCCTCCAAGGGAAAGGAATAATGACATATTACAAGATCCAAAGTTGATGGTTTCGTAAAAAGTTGAATTTCTACCCTTCCCCGATCAGGTCGAGGACAAGCTTTGTCATTCCCGCGGAAGCGGGAATCCAGTTTTTCAAGCACTTATGGACTCCCGCTTCCGCGGGAGTGACTCGATTTTTGACTTCCAAGTAACTCGTTTGGTCGAAGTGGACATAACTTCTTGATCTCTCTGGACAATATCCAGATGTAGGGGCCGATGCCCCCATCGGCCTTAAACACGCTTTGTGAAAGTTACTTTCCATTATAATGCCGCAAAGTGGCATAGTGGCGCTTTTTACGAACGCATCAAATTTGACATTTAGTCATTTGGATTTAATCCGGTTTTGCAACGGTCCCGAAGTTAACTAAACAGGTCTGAATTTATGGAACGCTGCCATAATATCTTTAGGCATTCTAAACACTTCTTAAATGTATCTTAGGAAACATAACCGACAAAGGCAAGGGATTTATTTAATATTCCATGTTTTCGAGATGCTTGTAACCCAGAATCATGGGGATGGCACCTATAATCACCGTTACAATCATGTTTATGATCCCGGACGCAGTTATTAAAAGATAGAAAGTCCGCTCAGAAATCGTATGGTGCACTTCGTAACTGAAGATGGGCACGGCAAAGGAAATAATAGTAAAGATTACATAAACAAGAGCGATAATAAAGTTTAAAGTTCCTCCGAAACCGGAGACGATCTTCGCAGAATTATCTTCCCTGAAATTTGGATAGATGCTTCCCAAACCTATTGATAACCCGACAAGACCCAAGCTGATCATGACTGCTAAACCGCAGGATATAAGCATGAGAGATAGTTTTGTATTTAACATAATATTCGTTGAAATCATTAAAAATTCACTGACGAAGAGAATTCCGAGAAGACTGATAATAAATTTCTGAAATAAAAGATGTCGGAAAGTTACAGGAGCGAGGCCCAATATCCAGATCTTGTTTCCTTCAAGGCTCATTAAAGGAAAGAGAAATCTTACCGTAAGACCGGCCAGGACCAGCGCTGTAGCTGAAAGGTTAAGAAAGGTGATAACAATCTTCCAATACATATCATAGTGAACATTATTTAATGAAGGCGGTATGTTTCTCAAATTCAATATGTAAATTGCAAGGATGGCGAAATAAATCAAAAACTGAAACCACTGTCCCGGATCTCTGAGAAATACCTTTATGTCTTTAATGGTCATAGCCGTTGTTAATCTCGGCAAAAATGAAAGATACTTCACCGTATTATTTATGATTCCCCTGGTCGCAGGGAAGTTTTTTCTGGTGTGCCCTCCTCTTGAAGATAACCAGCCCGAATAAAAAGTTCTTTCCGCCATGATCCAGTTTATCTGCAGACAGAAAACCGTTGTAAGTGCAAAGACCAGAAAATAAAAGAACCCATTGCTGAAATCACTAATACTTGAATGGATTACAGACTTTGCTATCCAGTATCCGGGGGAAAGGGGATATTTAAATATGCTCAAATGGTGGAGAAGGTCATTGAGAAAATAATCGATTTCACTCTTTGCAAACAGGTCAGGCCTAATGTTTATCATATAGTAAGTATAGGAAGACGCTGCAATGATACCAATGCCAATTATGAGCATATTCTTGATTTTTCGGTAGCCTATGAACTTGATGAAAATCAGTACCGTGATGGATGCAACAGCGGCAGGTAAAATAATAAAAAGGACAAAATAAAGGGGGATTAACAGGTAAAACCATAAAGGCGCGTGTTTTACGAGAGCGTATGCTATGAGAAACGGGACTCCAAGAAAGAGGAATGCCCATGAGCTGAACATTATGGACTGTAAAAATCGATAGAAGAAAATAACCGTATCATTAATCGGTCTGGAAAACAAAAAGTCCACTTCTCGTGAATTATAATAGGTAACATAACAGATAATGATGCTGCTTAGTGTAAGCATGATGAAAAGGGCGGCAAAGAAAAGATATATAGATTCATCAACGAGAGCCGGACCCACTATAGAGAATTTGCTGAAGAAATACAATCCTTTATACAGGAGTGCAAGTGCGCCAAACCAGAAAATAATGATTATGCCGGATATAAAGGCAATCTTTAGCTTTGGTTCTTTACGGATGCCCAAAATATGGTTTTTGAAAATCCATATCTGGGCCTTGGCAATTCCTTTTAGTCCTTCCATTCGCTTTTCCTGATTGATGAGTCTGTTGATTAATGGTCTTTTCGCCCAATTTCTGCGTTATGCTCAAAAAATAATCCTCGGAATATCAACTATATGCCTGCGGTTATTTTTTTCGCATGCCTTGATCTTGAACGAAAATCCTCATAAATCAACAGACTCATTGATAGGCTAAGGGCTGTCCTGCGTACGTTGCCTTTCACCTTTCACCTTTCACCTTTTGCCTTTAGTCTTTAGCCTGTTCTTTATGCCTCGGCAGTCAGTTTCAGAAAGACATCTTCTAATTTTTGTCCTTCCTCGGCGGTCCTTTTTATTTCATCGACCGTTCCCAGACTTACCAGTTTACCATTGTGAATAATACCGATACGATCCGAGATCTCCTCTGCCAGATCAAGGGTATGGGTAGACATAAATATGGTTGTCCCCTGATTGGCACGTTCCCGCAAGATATCTTTTACAAGACGTATACTTTTCGGGTCTAATCCTACCATGGGTTCGTCGATAAGAATTACACCGGGGTCGTGGAGAAGGGCTGAACAAATCACTACTTTCTGTTTCATGCCATGAGAATAGCTTTCCAGGAGCTGGTCACCATAATCCGTCATGTGAAATAAACCGAGCAGTTGTTCAGTTTCCTTTTGATAGCGGCTTTTATTCATTTCATAAAGTTCGCCGATAAAGTGGAGAAATTCTCTTCCCGTCAATTTTTCGTACACGAAAGGAACATCAGGAATGAAACTTATCAGCTTTTTTGCGTGAATTGTTTTTTCAGCCACATCATATCCCCCGACGAACACCTTACCCTCCGTCGGTCTTAGAAGTCCTGCAACAAGCTTTAAGGTCGTCGTTTTACCGGCGCCATTAGGCCCGAGAATGCTAAAAAATTCTCCCTTTGGGATAGTAAGATCAAGTTTATCCACGGCAATCGTATTTTCAAACCTCTTCGTTAATTGTTGAATTTTTATCAAAGTGTTACCTCTCTTGAGTTTCGAGTTTCGGGTTTCGAGTTTCAAGTTTAAAACATCCAGTATCCAGAATCAAGCATCCAGCATCAATCCTTAGCTTCTAAAATCTCTATCTGAATCTTTCCTATTGTAGTGGCAATTCTGGTCTGGTCTGAAAAGTCGCCGGATATGAGTTCAAAATGGGTGGCATCGGCAACAGGCTGACCGAAAGTCGGGTCAAGATGCACCCATTTGCCTACGAATACCTTTGGCCACGCATGGTAATAAAACCCGTCATTCAAATATACCAGACCAGCACACATCTCTGCCGGTATGCCGGCGGCCCTGGCCAGGGCAATGAAAAGAACCGTGTGTTCATTGCAATCACCTTTTTTGTTAAGCAGAACAGAAGTAGCAACAGGTATGCCGGGGCTGAAGACCTTGTCGATGTTTTTAAAAACCCATTTGGAAATCTTTTGTGCAGCAAGCCAGCTGTTTTTCTGATAGCCGACAATCTCAGCGGCTTTTGCTTTAATCTGTGAGTCCTCACAGTCTATCCACGTTGATGGTTCAAGGAACTTTCTTAATTTGTTCCCCCTGTATGGCAGTTCCATTGCTTCTTCAGGATTGGTGAAAACGGAAGAGATCTTTACAATACTTTTAATCTGATCGATAATCTTTTGCCTTGTTCCGTCAAGAGAAAATTTACTGATATCTATTCCTGTTACCTTGATCAGCAAAGATTTTACATGACGAGGATCTTTAACCTCTCCTTTTGAGCGAACGGAGGTTTCTCTGAGAATATCAACAGCTGAGCTTTTCGACTGTATCAAATATTGGTCGATTGCTTCTTCACTTACACGCTTCATAACCCAGCCGTTCGGAGTTTCTTCACGAATAACAACACCGTTCTGATCTATCCAGGATCGAGAGGTGAGGCCGGCAAATTTTGTCTCCATAATGAGGTTGTCCTCGTCTTTTCCCACAACTTCAACTCTGATTTGCTCGGCATTTATTGTCAAGGGGTTTAGGATATTCAACGTGTAAGAATCACCTATTTTCAACCCCTTGCCCCGGTAGATTGAGAGTATGCTCTGTTCGAGGAAGAGGTCGTCACCAACATCGAAGACCTTGCTATATCTGTTCCTGTCGTGATAAATATCAAGGTACACCTTGTCTCCCAGCCTTTTTCCCTTGAAAAAAATATCAGCTATGCCCAATACTCTGACATTAAAATTAATCATACGAAATTCAGAATCAAGCTCCTGTAATGCATTTATAGCCAGCCCTGTCAATTGATTGAACATCT
>Ga0265594_1002968_pt1 | contig 11591 bp, 11 predicted proteins | sample saktaG_11_FD_190147 | JGI IMG/M metagenome (GOLD analysis project Ga0265594, IMG submission 190147) | Saline water microbial communities from Sakinaw Lake, British Columbia, Canada - sak_2011_5_24_80m | ecosystem: Environmental > Aquatic > Non-marine Saline and Alkaline > Saline ... | reverse complement strand
TTGCATTGGCTAGGAATAACAATATTTTATGTTTAATTGATCCTAAGGGAAATGATTATTCAAAATATAGGAACTGTCATATCATTACACCGAACAAAAAAGAAATAGCCCAGGCTTTAAATATCCCAATTGAGCAGATGGGTGACAAGAGCAAATTTTTGCAAGCAGGCAAAATGCTTCTCAGTCATGTAATGTCTGATTACGTTCTGGTGACCCAGGGAGCAGAAGGTATGACTTTATTTGGAAAAAACGGCAATATCTTTTATCACCAGGCTGTAAATAAGAAGGCAATTGATGTTTCTGGGGCCGGTGATACATCTATTGGCACTTTTGCTTTGGCCCTGGGAGCTGGAGCTGATTTAAAACAAGCGGTAATTCTAGCTAGCCACGCTTGCGGAGTTGAGGTTAGTAAAGTGGGTACGGCCGTTGTTTTCCCTGAAGAATTAGAAGAGAGTTTAAGAAATTTAACTTATGAGGAAAAGCAAGATTAAGGGCCAAAAAGAAATTGTTGGCATTGTTCAGGCTCTGAAAAAGCAAAGAAAGAGCATCGTTACTTATAATGGCAGTTTTGATCTTTTACATTTGGGTCATATCAAGTCTTTGGAAGAAGCGAAAAAACAGGGTGATGTTCTTATTGTGCTTTTAAACAGCGATAAATCTGTTCGTTCTTACAAGGGGGCCCATCGGCCAATTGTTTTGCAGAATGAGCGCGCTCAAACTTTAGCTGCTTTAGAATGCGTAGATTACATTACTATTTTTAATGAAATTAATCCAAAGAAAATCTTAGAGAAAATTAAACCAACCATTCACTGCGCGGGAGCTGATTGGGGAAAAAATTGTATTGAGAGAGAGGTGGTGGAAAAATACAAAGGAAAAATTCATATTTTAAGATGGACTCAAGGCTATTCAACCACTGAACTAATTAAGAAAACCTCAAATGCTTATTCGAAACCTGTTATTAAAGCTGTATTTTTAGATAGAGACGGGACAATTAATATTAATCAGCCAGAATACCTTCATAAAAAAGAAGATTTTAAATTCACGCCCTTTGCTATTTCAGCTCTTCAAAAGCTATCAAAAAGCAACTATAAGATTATTATTACTACCAACCAATCAGGGATTGGCCGGGGCTATTTTAAACTTAATGATTTAAAAAAATTACATCAATGGCTGCTTAGCTATTTGAAAAAGAAGAAAATCAGGATTGATAGAATTTATTATTGTCCCCACCATCCTAAAGATAAATGTTCTTGCCGTAAGCCGAAAACCGGCATGATCGAAAGGGCAGTTAAAGACTTTGGAATTAATTTAAGTAAAAGCTGGATAGTAGGGGATGATATAAAAGATATTATTTTGGGCAGAGAAGTTAATCTAAAGACTATTTTTATTGGCAAAAAATTTAAAAGTGGTTTAAAAATTAGGCCTCATTATCAGGTTAGGGACCTAAAAAAGGCAATAAAAATTATTCTCCAATCTAACTAAAATCTCTAAAATGCGAGTTTTATTTATAACCAAAGATTTTATTATTGAACCCCTGGGCATAATGTATTTATCAGCGGCTTTGAAATCAAGGGGTCATCAAACCGATATTGTCAAGGCTGATTTAGAAAATGTTGGAAAGAAAGTTAAGGATTTTTCACCAGATATTATTGCCTACAGCGTTACAACTGGCGAGCATAAATATTTTCGCGATCTTAATTTAAAACTAAAGAACAAATTCAATTTTATTTCTCTTTTTGGAGGATCTCACCCCACTTTTTTCAATGAATTTATTAATGAAGAGGGAATAGACATCATTTGTCTTGGCGAAGGAGAGGAAGCACTTGTTGATTTAGCTGATCGGCTTAGCCAAGGTAGAGATTATCGAAACATCCCTGATTTATGGGTTAAAAATGGGGGAGAGATTATTAAAAACCCAGTTAGAGTTCTAGTGAGTATTAATTCACTTGCTTTTCCTGATCGAGAACTAATTTATAATAGATATCCGAAATCTCATCGTAACCCCATTAAAAACTTTATAGGAGGTAGAGGTTGTCCCTATAATTGCCCTTATTGTTTTAATCATTGTTTAAGAAAGATTTATCAGGGTAAGGGGCAATATGTTCGCTTTCGTTCCATTGATAATTTACTTGAAGAAATATTAGAAGTGAAAAATAAATATCCCTTGAAGATGCTTTATTTTCAAGACGATACCTTTGGCACCAAGATAGAATGGTTGGAGGAATTTGCTGAAAAATACCCCAAATTGATTAACTTGCCTTTCCATTGTCATGGCAGAGCTAATTTAGTAGATGAAAGAATTGTCAATTTACTTAAGAAAGCAGGCTGCTCGGGAGTAACCTTCGGTATTGAAACAGCTGATAATTACTTGCGCAATCAAGTTTTAAGAAGAAACATGAGTCAAGAAGAAATTATTCAGGCAGCCAGATTAATTAAAAAAGCTGGCATGAAATTAAGAATTTTTAATATGCTTGGTCTACCTGGTGGTTCACTTGATGTTGATCTCGAAACTTTAAAACTTAATATTTTATGTAAACCAGATTTGGGCTGGGCCTCTATCTACCAGCCATATCCCAAGACTGAATTAGGGGACCTTTGTATTCAGCAAGGAATTTACGATGGTGATATTGATAAAATCTCGGAAAGCTTTTTTGAAGAAAGTGTCTTAACTATTCCAGATAAAGATAAAATTAATAATTTACAGAGATTATTTTCCTTAGCTGTTTCTTTTCCTTTTTTGATGCCGCTAATTAAAACTTTAATTAATTTCCCTCCCAATAATTTATTTAAAAAAGCTTATTCTTTCTGGAAACAAAGGTTAAATAAAAAAATTTATAACATATAAAAAATAGATTTCCAAATTTATGTATATTTATCAGCCGAATAGAATTTTACTAGATAGACAGATAAAAAAATATAGCCATTATATTAAAGGCAGGGTATTAGATGTAGGAGCAGGTTCTTTCAGTCGCTACGTGGGTTTCTTTAATTATCGAGAATATATTAAGATGGATATTCAGCCAGGAAAAAATATTGATGTCGTCGGCCAGGCAGAAAATATTCCTTTTGAAGCAGAAACGCTTGATGCCATTGTTTGTACTCAGGTCATAGGCGATTTTAAAAATCCTTCTCAAGCGATTAAGGAGTTTTATCGAGTTTTAAAACTAGGCGGGACAGTTTTATTAACTGAATCTTTTATCAATGAAATACATGATGAACCAAGAGATTTCTGGCGATTTACTAAATTTGGCTTAGAACACCTTTTTCAGGAAGCGGGTTTCAAGATCGTTGCTCTTGATCAGCGAGGCGGATTTTTTTCAGTTCAGGCCCAAAGTAACATCCGTTATTTAATTAATAAATTTAATCTTTATTCCCATAGCTGGACCAGAATATTTAATCCATTTTTTAGAATTTACAGCAAGATAATGTTTTTTTTGGATAAACTAGACAAGAATCAAAATAATAGAAAATTCGCCCTTGATTGGTGTATTATAGCTCAAAAATGAAAAAGATAATTAACATCATTAAACGGTTTATATATATTCCATTATGGATTATTGTGCTATTGATGCTTTTCGGACTGAGTTTTATTGAATGGGCTTGGGTAACGATTAAAAAAAGAAAGATAGCAAGGAAAATTATTTATTCTGATTTGGTACAAACTCGGAAGGAAAAACTGACAGGTCGTCCAAAAATAATAATTAAATGAATTGAAAGATGAAGAAATTTCAACAAACTCGGGAAGTTATTCATTATAGTAAAAAATATATTTCAGGAAGAACTTTAGACTTAGGGGCTGGTTCAGCGAAATACCGCGAGATAATTAAGCAAAGTTCGTCAGAATATATAACTTTCGACATGATAGCAGGAGAAAAGATAGACGTAGTGGGCGATGTTTTGAATTTGCCCTTTAATAACGAGAGCTTTGATACGGTTATTTCTACTCAAGTCTTGGAGCACTTAGAAAAACCTTGGACAATGGTTAAAGAAGTCCGCCGAGTATTAAAAGAAAATGGAATTTGTATTTTGACAGCGCCCTTCCTAAATCCTTACCACGCTGATCCCCATGATTATTTTAGATATACCGTAGAGGGAACGAGATCATTATTTGAAAATGAGGGCTTTAAAATAATAGAATGTGATAGTTATGGACAATTATTCTCAGTTATTTCTGAATTCATTAGATTTTCCTGGTTTAATCCTTATAAAAAAAGAAAAAGAGGCAGTTGGAAGATAGTCCATTTTATGGCCAAAATAGCTAATTTTTTAAATAAGTTTGTTAAAGCAGATATTATTTACGCAAATACTTATATAATTGCCAAAAAATGAAAATTCTAATCTTATCAGATGATTTTCCACCTCAAAGTTTTGGAGGAGCTGGTTTTTCCACCTTTTATTTGGCTCGTGGCTTACACAAAACAGGGCATCAGGTTTTTATTATTACAGCTTGCCAGAAAAAAGAAGACGAAGGAATTACAGATTATCAGGGGTTGAAGGTTTTCAGAATTTTTACCAATTATCATGAAAGATGGCGAGCCTATTTGAGTCTTTATAACCCTCAAACAGTTAAAAAAGTTAGAGAAATAATCCAAGAGATAAATCCTAATATTGTTCATGCCCACAATATTCAGTCTTATCTTTCCTACCATTGTTTAAAAATAGCTAAAAAAATGAAAAAACCTGTTTTTTTCACTGCTCGGGATGTCACAACGTTTAATTACGGAAAATTAGCCACCAAAAAATATTTAGAGAAATTTGATTATCGAACCAACTGGTGGGATCATTTAAAACAAGCCAAGAAAAGATACAATCCTTTTAGAAATTTCTTCATCAAAAGATATTTAGGATATACTGATAAAATTTTTGCCGTCAGCCATGCCTTAAAAAATGCTTTGGAGCAAAATGGAATAAAAAATGTAGAGGTAAGTTATACTGGGATAGATGTTGATGATTGGCATGTTGCTCCTGAAAAAATTGAGGAGTTTAAGAAAAAATACAACCTTCAAGGGAAAAGAGTAATTTTTTTTGGTGGTCGAATTAGTGGCTTAAAGGGTTCAACACAAATTAAGCAGGCAATAGCCAAGGTTAAAGAAAAAGTGCCCGAGACAGTTCTATTAATGGCTGGTACAAAAGGAATTGGCTGGTTGCAGGAAGATGAACTAAAAGCAGCTTATGGTACTGCAGACATAGTGGTAGTACCTTCTATTTCTTGCGATGCTTTTCCTCGAAGCAATTTAGAGGCTATGGCTTGTGAGAAACCAGTAATTGGTACGTGTTTTGGGGGAACACCAGAGATTATTCAAGATGGTGTAACTGGCTACATCGTTAATCCTTTTGATACTGAATTAATGGCAGAGAGAATCATTGATTTATTAAAAAATCACCAAAAAGCAAAGCAGTTCGGGGAAGCAGGTCATGAGAGAGTAAAAAAATATTTTAGTTTAAATGCTCATGCTGCTCAAACTATTGCTTGGTATAAGAAATTGACGTTTGATAAAAAATAATTAAAATACATATGAGTGAAATTTTCATGTTTAACTAAATTAAGCTTGAAATATAAGCTCATCTTATAAGAACATGAACATCATCGGTATTATCCCAGCCAGAATGGGTTCAAGTCGGTTTCCTGGCAAGCCCATGGCTAAAATTTTAGGCGTGCCCATGCTCGGCCACGTTTACTTCAGGAGTAAAATGTCTAAGGCCATGAAAGAAGTCTATATTGCTACGTGCGACCAAGAGATAGTGGATTATGCTAACTCGATTGGTGCCAAAGCCATTATGACTAAAGACACTCATGAGAGAGCTTCAGATAGAACAGCTGAAGCTATGTTGAAGATTGAAGAGCAAACCGGTGAAAAAGCAGATATCGTTGTTATGATTCAGGGCGATGAACCAATGGTTTTTCCTGAAATGATTGACATGGCTATTAAGCCAATGGTGGATGATTCTTCTATTATATCAGTTAATTTAATGGCTCCTTTAAAAACTAAAGAAGAGCACGAAGATCTAAACGAACCTAAAGTAGTAGTTGATAAGCAGAATTTTGCCTTGTATTTCTCTCGAGAGCCAATCCCTTCAAGAAAGAAATGGGATGGTAAGGGCAAATTGCCAATGTTGAAGCAGGTTTGTATTATGCCTTTTTCCAGAGAAGGACTTATAAAGTTCAATGAATTGGAACCTACTCCTTTGGAAATTATTGAGTCAATAGATATGAATCGTTTCTTGGAGCACGGTTACAAAGTTAAGATGGTTTTGGAAGACTACGAAACTTACAGCGTTGATACGCCAGCTGACCGTGATCGGGTAGAAGAAGCAATGAAAAATGATCCTTTGCTCAATCAATATAAAAAGTAATTAAAAATGACAGATTTTATTAGGACATTAATCAAAAGGGTTTTTCCTAAAAGCTTAATTAATTCTGCTAAGCAATTTATGACTATGGAGAGAATGGATATTTTTGAGAAAAATTCATTGACGCTTCTACAAGAAACCTACAAGGAACTTGCCGGAAATGTTGGTCAAAAAATAGCTTTTTCCAACCACGAATTTAAAGTTTATTCTAAACATGGCGGAGACGGCTTAATACTGTATATTTTTTCCAAGATTGGCGTAACCAATTATAGTTTTGTCGAAATGGGGGTTGAACAAGGCAAAGAGTGCAATACGGCCAACTTGTCTTTAAATTTTGGATGGCGAGGTATGATTATTGATGCTAATGAGGAATGGATGAAAATTGCTCGAAGTTTTTATCAAGAGAAGTTGGGCAAAAATGCTAGTAACGTTAAAGCCATTGCTTGTTTTATTACAGCCGAAAACATTAACAAGTTATTATTAGACAATGGTTTGCATGGCGAGATTGATTTATTGTCAATAGATATTGACGGCAACGATTACTGGGTTTGGAAAGCGATTGATGTTGTTCAGCCGCGAGTAGTTGTGGCTGAGTATAATGCGGCATTTGGTCTTGAGCCGAGAACTATGAAGTATAATCCTAATTTTAATTATCAGAAAACTTATCGAGAAGATCCTTTATATTTTGGTGCTTCCTTGTCGGCTCTAGCGAAATTAGCCAAAGAGAAGGGTTATATTTTAGCAGGTTGTGACTTGCACGGACACGATGCCTTTTTTATCAGGAAAGATGTAGCTGAAGGCAAATTCAATGAACTATCGCCATCAGAAGCTTTTTATCCCAATCCGCACAACCTTAAGACAATCGGTAGTATCGAAAAGCAGTTTGAGCAAATTAAGCATTTAGATTTTGAGTATATTTAAAGATTATGCCAGAAACAAGCATTATCATTCGAACATTTAATGAAGAAAAACACATTGGCAATCTTCTCCGGGCAATTAAAGAACAAGATCATCGTGATTACGAAATTATTGTCGTTGACTCTGGTTCAACGGATAATACTTTAAAGATTGCCAAAAACTTTACTGATAATATTTTAGAAATAGATAGTAAGGATTTTACTTTTGGTTATTCGCTCAATAAAGGTTGTCAGCAAAGTCAGGGGAAATATATCGTTTTGGTCTCAGCTCATACCTTACCGGTTGACAATCAATGGTTGAAAAACCTTTTAGCACCTTTTGAAGATGAGAAAGTGGCTATGGTTTACGGCCGTCAATTTGGCGCTCAAGAGAGTAAGTTTTCTGAAAAAAGGGATTTTCAAAGACTATATAGTGCCTCTTCTTTTAACTCTGAGCTTTATCCATATTTTGCCAACAATGCTAATTCAGCCATTAGAAAGGATATCTGGCAAAAACATCCGTTTGATGAGTATTTGTTGGGCTTAGAAGATATTGAATGGGCAAAGCATGCAGCTGAGAAAGGTTTTTTAATTCACTATAAGCCGGAAGCTGCCATTTACCATATTCATACTGAAAAATGGTATCAGGTTTTTAACCGTTATCGGAGAGAAGCAATAGCTGCTGCCAGAATTGGCTTGCCTCATCCGCCCCAGGCTCGGACTAATTACTTCTGGCTTATTAACAATCTTTTTCAAGACTTTATTGCCTCTTTGCCTAATGTTTCTTTAGCCAGAATAGAAGAGATTGTCCGTTTCCGCTATTATCAGTGGAAAGGTACCAGGCAAGGCTGGAATTATGATAAGGATATTGATCTAGAACGAGAGAAATATACCCTTTATTATCCAACTAATAAATAAAGAATTTTAAGAAAATGACAAACTTAACTAAAAAATGGAAGGTATTAGTAACAGCTCCTTATCTGCAGCCGGTAATTCAAAATTACCAGCATATTTTTGATGAGCATCAAATTGAAATTATTGTGCCCGAGGTCAAAGAAAAAATGTCGGAAGAAGAGCTCTTACAGTATATAGGAGATATTGATGGTATTCTTTGTGGCGATGATAAACTAACTGAGAGAGTTTTGGTTCAAGCACCTCGTTTAAAGGTAATTTCCAAATGGGGTACTGGCACTGACTCAATTGACAAAGAGGCAGCAGCTCGACGTGGCATACCGGTTAAGAACACTGTTAATGCTTTTACTGAGCCAGTGGCTGACACTGTTTTGAATTTTATACTCTGTTTAGCTCGGGGCACCTTTGATTTGAATGAAAAAATGCGTCAAGGAATTTGGGATAAGCGAGTTGGTTGGGCTTTGCATGAGTGCACACTGGGCGTGGTTGGAGTAGGCAATATCGGCAAAGCGGTCGTCAAAAGAGCCAAAGCTTTCGGCATGCGGGTGCTCGGTAACGATATTAAGGAGATCCCGGCTGGTTTTGTTAAAGAGTACGGGCTGGAAGTTGTTTCATTGGAACAATTGTTGGAAGAAGCTGATTTTGTCAGTCTGAATTGTAACTTTAATTCAACTAGTCGTCATTTAATGAACCAAGCAAGGTTTGATTTAATGAAACCAACTGCTTATCTTGTTAATACTTCTCGCGGGCCGGTGGTTGACGAAAAAGCCCTGATTGAAGCTTTGTCTTTGAAGAAAATTGCTGGCGCTGCTCTTGACGTATTTGAGGACGAACCCTTACCAGCCGACAGTCCTCTGAAAAAGATGCCCAACGTTATTCTTTCACCTCACAATGCCAATGCTGGTTTGGCTGCTTGGAAATACGTTCACGAAAACACCATTAAGAATCTAATCGAGGAGTTAGTTAAACATGAAAGAAATTAAAAAAGGATCAGTTTTGGTGATTTTTGGGCAAAATCTGCCTAGAAAGAGTAAAAAGTGGTGGCAACAGTTTGAGAAGGTCATTGGTCCTGAAATCCTTGAAGAAAAGATTAGAAATAGGGGAGTTGATTTTATTGCTATTGAATCATTGACCAGCCCTGGCAGTATCCAGGAGGCTCACCGTCTGGTTAGCGAACTTCCTCATTTAACCCAGGCCGATGGCAGAAGGATTTCAAAATTAGTTAATTGGCAAGGTTACGAGCTGTGGTGGATGCATTTCGACGACTTAATGTATCAATTTTGTTTACCTTATACCCAGTACCGTACTTTATTATTATATTTAAAAGATTTTAACAAAATCTATCTTTACCAGGTTATTTACTCTAGTCTTTTTCAATATTTCTTGAACGCCCATAATCGGCCATACGTCATATTCGGTAAGTTTCGATTAAGGAACTTGTTACCGCTTCCCTTCGGTGTTTTTGTCCAACTGGTGCTTTCTCTCGGATTTTTACTCTGGCTCAAGATTACCAAGCCTCGATTAATGGTTTGGACGAGTGATAAGTTTGACCATCCTCATGACTATGATTTTAGAATGAAGTTCGTCTATGAGGAGTTGAGGAAAAGAAAGATTCATTTTGTAGAGTTTATCCGAAGTCTGGAATCTTGGCCGGTTGTTTTGAGACACGCCTGGCGGCGCAAGAGACCAGTTGTTTATTCTGCCGCAATTATCAATATTCTGCATTTTTTAGCCAGTCATCTCGGCGGAAATAAAAATAAGGAACTGGACGATTTATCTTTATCATCAGCAGCTAACCCAGAAGAGCACTTCTGGTTCATGGTTGTCACTCATTATCTTCACAACATCAAGGGAACTGTTTGGTCTATTCGAACGATGGAATTTATTTTAAGATGGACCGGGGTAAGGGTAGCTTACGTTAGCGCAGGATGCAACCGAACTTTTCATGAAGTTCTGGGCTGTAAATTACTCGGCATAAAAACAGTAGGAATCCAACACGCTGCTATCCCAAAGTACGCTTTTATTGCTGATTTTATGCCCGGATTTGATGGAAAATTACCACTTTCTGTTGATGGATATGGTCTTTGGAGCAATTGGTGGAAAGAATATTATCTTTCTCATAGTCGAGCATATAGACCAGAACAGCTTTATGTTTCGGGGCCAGCCCGTCCCTTAGAAAAAAATACAGTAGTTACTCAACCAATCGTATTGAAAAATAGACCTTTGAAGGTACTCTTTGTGTCTGAACAATTAGCCGACCCTTCGGAAGTTATGCCCTACCTTTTAAAACTTTTAGAGATAAAAGATTTTATTCTGTCTTTAAAAGCCCGGCCCTACCGAGATGGTTTTGAGGAATGGTTGAAGGCGAATCGGCCCGAGATATTAAAAAAAGTGAGGGTTTTTCGAGACACCCAACAAGCTATTAGTCAATCAGACGTAGTGGTTGGTTCCCACAGTACAGTGGTTCTAGAAGCATTATTACAACTTAAGCCTTTAGTTTTTTTCTGGACAAACAAATGGGGAGATTATTTTGACATAAAATCTTCTGGTACTAAAGGTCGGTATTTTGCCAATAACCCAGAAGAACTGGTTGATTATATTAGAAAAAGTAGCGAAATACCCAAAGAAGTTTTAAAACAATTACAAGAGCAATTTTTTGGCGATCCTCACCAAAATGGGGGAAAATGGGTGGTGGAGCAGGCAATGAAATATTTAAATGAATACAAAAAAGATGGAACAAGATAACAAACCATTTCGAGTATTACTTGTGTGTCCCAATATACCAGGCATGCTTGTTTTGCCTGGTGCTATTGGTATTTTTACCACCATTCTCAAAAAAGCAGGTTTTGAGGTTGATTTATTTGATGCCACTTTATATGAAGCAGCCGTAAGTGTTTCTCCAACCAAGAGAGTGGACTATCTTCAGGCTCGTAAGTTTTCATACAAAAAGAACCTGGGTATTGAATTAAAGCCAGATTTAATTAGCAGTTTTCGAGCTAGGGTAGATTCATTTAAGCCGGGCTTGCTTGTATTTTCAGTGGTAGAGGATGCTTTTAAACAAGCTATTGATCTTTTAGATACTGTTAAAGACAAAGATATACCTCATATTATTGGGGGTGTTTTTACTACAGCCGCTCCCAAGCAAGCTATTGCTTATCCTCAAGTAAAAATAATTGGTCTTGGAGAAGGAGAAGGTGCTGTGCTGCAGATGGCCCAGAGATTGCGAGACGGCTTGGCTTTTGATGATGTCCCTAATACCTGGGTTAAAAAAGATGATGGCACGATTATTAAGAATTCTATCGGTCCTCTGGTGGATATTAATGAGGTTATGCCTGATTATAGCTTATTTGAGGAAACTCGTTTTTATCGTCCAATGGGTGGCAAGATATTAAAAACAGTGCCCTTGGAAACTTGCCGGGGCTGTCCTTATCA
>Ga0265594_1002965_pt1 | contig 11603 bp, 9 predicted proteins | sample saktaG_11_FD_190147 | JGI IMG/M metagenome (GOLD analysis project Ga0265594, IMG submission 190147) | Saline water microbial communities from Sakinaw Lake, British Columbia, Canada - sak_2011_5_24_80m | ecosystem: Environmental > Aquatic > Non-marine Saline and Alkaline > Saline ... | reverse complement strand
AGGGAATCCTTGAGTATCATGAGTCATACCGGCGATTAGAGTGACCGATCTTTTTTCTGGCCAGTGGCTAGAGCGTGCCACCCTGACACGAAAATCAGGGTCTAGCCAATTTTATTCAGTTTTGGATGAAGTTGGTTTGGTAAAAAATTTAGAGATATAAACACCTCGGTTTTTCCGAGGTTTTTATTTTATAAACGTCATCCTGAGCGGAACCATGAGAATACATGGTGAAGTTGAAGGATCCCATACTTTAATACTACTGAGAAAGGGATTCTTCCTGCCTGCCGGCAGGCACGGCGACTTCACCTCGCACTTCGTGTCTAGGTTTCGCTCAGAATGACGTTTGTAATTATCCACCGTTGACCAGACATTGCCAAAAGAGTAGAATATATGTAATTAGTCATTAATTAATTTATATAATTATGAACAATCCATTTGAAAACGCTATGGAGCAGTTGAATAAGGCTGCCAAAATAATTAATTTAGACAAAGACATCCACGAGGTTTTGAGACAACCAGAAAGAATTTTAACAGTTGCTATTCCAGTTAAAATGGATAGTGGTGAAATAAAAATTTTTACTGGCTATAGATCACAATTCAATAATGCTCTGGGACCTTACAAAGGTGGTATCCGTTATCATTGGAATGTGACATTGGATGAAGTAAAAGCACTATCATTTTGGATGATGGTAAAATGTGCAACCGTTAATATCCCAATGGGTGGTGGTAAAGGTGGTATTATTGTCAATCCAAAAGAATTATCTGAAGGCGAATTAGAAAGATTATCACGTGGCTATATTCAAAAAATCTGGCGTGATATTGGTTCAGACAAAGATGTTCCAGCCCCGGATGTATATACTACACCGCAAATTATGGGCTGGATGCGTGATGAATATGAAAAATTGGTTGGGCATAGTGATCCGGGTGTTATTACTGGTAAAACGATTGAACAAGGCGGTTCCGAAGCTCGGGGTTATTCCACTGCTCAGGGCGGGGTTTATATGACTCGTGAGTTAGCCAAAAAATTAGGTTGGAATCCAAAAGAAACTACTGTGGCGATTCAAGGTTATGGCAATGCCGGTGCTCACATGGCACGAATTTTACAAGCAATGGGTTTCAAAGTGGTGGCTGTGTCTGATTCCAAAGGTGGTGTTTACAATGAAGATGGAATTGATCCTGACAAGGCTTTGAAAATAAAAGAAGACGGTGGTATGCTTGGTTGCTATTGTTTGGGAACAGTTTGTTCCTTGGAACAAATGCCAACTGATGGACCTTGTCGTCATATTTCCAATGAAGAATTATTAGAACTCCCGGTTGATATTTTGATTCCAGCAGCTCTTGAAAACCAAATTACAATTGATAATGTTAATAATATTAAAGCCAGAGCAATTGTTGAGTTGGCCAATGGGCCGACTACACCTGAGGCTGATGAAGTTTTGAAGACAAAAGGTATTACGGTTGTTCCTGATGTGTTGGCTAATGCTGGTGGTGTGACGGTTTCATATTTTGAATGGGAACAAAATGTCAAAGGTGAACATTGGACAGAAGCTGATGTTTTGGAAAAATTAGAAAAAATCATGGTGACTGCTTTTGATGAAGTTTGGGAAACCAAAGAAAAATATGGAATTGATATGCGTACAGCAGCCTTTGTTAAGGCGATTGAGCGTGTTGCAGAAAAGACAAAATTATAATATTAGTTATTTTTTAAAATCACCCGACAGTAAAATCGGGTGGTTTTTTTATTCACAATATTCAGTTGACGTTTTTTTTGTAATATGTTAATATTCTTTCGCTGGTGACACCCACACTACTTGGATAGTGTGTCCGACGCCGTCAACGACGTGGGCTCTCTCAGGACTTCGAGAGTAGAAGCGGTGGTGTCCATCCTGTTATTCAAGGGAATATGTTATTGCCTTGTTTGGCGGGGAAGTCAGCATCGTGCGGTGGGTGGAGTATGTTCTTCGTCGTGAATATGTCACGCGATAGAATGTGCTTCGCCCCCGCACAAATTTTCCAATATAATATCAATGTATCGATGTACTAGTACACCAATACAGCAAATTAATATAAAAAAACAGACTATTCGATCTGTTTTTTTATTAGTCTCAAAATATTATAATTAATATGTTAAGGGAAGGGGAGCCGGGGCTCCAAGGTGGGAAAGAGCGAGGTGGTTTTGTCTGCGGAGACTGAATTCATCGCAGTGGCCAATCATTACCAGTTAGTTTCTCGTATAAGATTCCAACCGGTATTGACCAGAGTAAGGCGAGAGTCAATATCAGCTCAAAGACGTTAGCGGTTTCCCATCCAGTGGTGATTTGTGCGAATTGATTTTGTACAAATCTCAGCATTGATTGGTAGTTGGGAAACCATCCGGGCAGACTCAGCATTTCACCAAGAGATGGTATGCCGAACGAAGAAAGGCTACCGGTCATTTCGGACATTGCTTTCCTCCCAGTGTTCAGTTTATTTTATTTAACCATATTTGGTTGGAGTTGTCAAAAAATACTGTAGCTTGCTTTTTTTGTTGATTTTTAGTAGAATAAATGTATTATTATAAAAGATTTTTATGCTAGAATTTGCTAAAAAAATGGCCAGAGAAGCTGGAAGTTTAGCTTTGGGTTATTACAAAGAGGGGATGAAATACAGTGTTAAAACAAAACCAGATGATTTGGTTACCGAAGCTGATTTGGTTGTCAGTAATTTTATTATAAATCAAATTAAAAATAATTATCCAGATCATGGTATTTTGTCTGAGGAAGAGGAAGAGATAATAAATGACAGTGCACAATATGTGTGGGTAATTGATCCAATTGATGGAACTAGAAATTTTGCCAAGCATATCGCAGTTTGGTGTATTATGATTGGTTTAGAAAAAGATGGTAAACCATATATTGGTGTGATTTATGATGCTGTTAATGATGAATTGTTCTATGCTGAAATAGGAAAAGGTGCATTTTTAAATGACCATAAAATTGAAGTGAACAGGCAGTCTGATTTGGATTATTGTTTTTTGTCTTACAGTGGGGGAGAAAATAGATTAAATTCCCCTTACAACATACCAAATGATATATTTGATAAATATAAGAGATTTTATGTAAATCTAATTGGAGATAACGGTCACTGGGTTAGTAATTATGGTACATTATTATCAATATCTCATCTTGCAACTGGTAGAATTGATGCTGTGGTGAATGATGCTGGTTTATATCATGATTATTTAGCATCAGTAGTAATAGCTAGGGAAGCTGGAGCTTTGGTGACCGATAGTGATGGAAATCCTTGGAAAAAAGGTAGACGAGATATTGTTATTGCTAATCCACTTTTACATAAAAAATTATTAGAATTATTTTAATCTATGAAAAAAAGTTTGGAGGATTTTGTTCGTTGGACAAAATTAAAAATTAGAGTTCACCTTTCAGAACCCAAAATATACTTTAAAGAAAGAGAAATCTGGTGGGCATGTCTGGTTTCTAATATTGGATTTGAACAGGATGGCAAGCATGAGACGTTTGAAAGGCCAGTATTAATATTAAAAATATTTAATCTAGATATTTTATGGGTATTGCCGTTGACGAGTAAAGATAGGGTAGGAAAGTATTATTTTCAAATAGAGCATGGTGATAAAAAATATTCTGTTATTTTATCACAATTGAGATTAGTAAGTAGTAAAAGGTTGTTGAGAAAAATTAGGAAGATTTCTCCGGAAGAGTTTATAAAAATAAAAAGTAAAATAAAAAATTTAATTTAAAAAAAACGATCTCCCGATTTTCATCGGGAGTCTCGGAGCTCTTGCAAGCAAGAGCATTTGTAAGTTAAGTATATCATAAAAATAACAATTGTCAAGTAATCTATACACAACCTATGAAAACATACCCCGTCTCCACTGCGTTGCGCCGGGTAAACTATTAAAATTATGAAAAATAATTATCAAGACTTTCTAGATAAAAAAGGCGAAGGGAAATGGCAGAAGTATTGGGAAAAGAAAAAACTTTTCAAAACTCCCGAAAATGTCACGCTAGAAAATAAATATTATATTTTACCGCAATTGCCTTATCCATCGGGGTCTGGTCTTCATGTTGGCCATGCCGAGGTGTATTCAGCTTGTGATATTTTTGCACGTTACAAAAGGATGACTGGTAAAAAAGTTTTGCAAGTAATTGGTTGGGATAGTTTTGGATTGCCAGCCGAGAATTATGCAATCAAGACAAATGTGCATCCTCGTATTAGTACTGATAAGGCGATTGATAATTTTCGTCAACAAATAAAATCTTTGGGAATCTCTGTCGATTGGGATAGGGAAGTGGGAGCTCACAATCCAGATTATTACAAATGGACACAATGGTTTTTCTTGCTTTTTTATAAGCGAGGTTTGGTTTATAGAAAAAAACAATCAGTGAATTGGTGCGAAAGTTGCAAAACAGTTTTGGCAAATGATCAAGTAAAAGAAGGTCAGTGTGAGCGTTGTGATACGGTTATTGTGCAACGCGATATGGAACAATGGTATATAAAAGTAACAGAGTATGCTGACAAATTATTGGAAGGATTAGATAGAATAGATTGGCCAGAAGAGACGAAGAAAAGACAGAGAGATTGGATTGGGAAGTCTGAGGGGGCGAGTGTCTCGTTCAAAGTGAATTATGACACAGATGACGCGGATAAATATGCGGATGACACGGATAATGCGGATGGTTTTGTAATTGAAGTATTTACAACTAGACCAGATACGCTTTTTGGAGCCACGTATTTAGTATTGGCACCCGAACATTCTGCAATCCAAAATCTAAAATCTGAAATTAGTAATTGGGACAAAGTAGAAAAATATATTGAAGCAACAAGTAAAAAAACTGATCTTGATCGTCAAATTGAAAAAGAAAAAACCGGTGTGGAATTAAAGGGTATAAAAGCAATTAATCCGGTAAACAATGAAGAAATTCCAATTTATATCGCGGATTATGTTTTGGCGAGTTATGGCACTGGCGCAATTATGGCAGTCCCTGCTCACGACGAAAGGGATTTTGAGTTTGCAAAGAAGTTTGGGGTTGGTATAAGATGTGTTATAAAACCACGTGAACCAGATTTTTTAAATTTCTTTAATGGTGATATTGTTCATGCGGAATATGTTGATGCAATTTTAAATGGTAAAGAATGTTTTACCTGGGATGGTACTATGGTCAATTCTGACTTCTTGAATGATCTCACTGTAGACGAAGCAAAAACAAAAATGATTGAATGGCTGGAAGAAAATAATTTCGGAAAAAGAAAAGTGCAATATAAACTTCGCGATTGGTCTGTTTCAAGACAGAGGTTTTGGGGAGCACCTATACCCATGTTGGAAAGAAACAAGAAACAAGAAACAAGAAACAAAGATATAATTTTATTAGTACATGGTATTTATGGTCATTCGCAGGAAAATTGGTTTCCTTGGTTTAAGGAACAAATGGAGTCCAAAGGTTATAAAGTTTTGATACCAGATTTGCCAAACAATGAGCACCCAACAATGGATGAATGGATTGGGTCGTTTAATAATTTAGATATTAAAGATGACGATAATTTGACAGTTGTCGGACATAGCCTGGGCGCGCCAACTGCTTGTCAGTTTGTTTTAAGAAGAAATAAAAAAATTAATAAACTTATTTTAGTTGGTCCAACAGGTCATAGCCAAAATGAAACGAATTGGAAAAATTTAATTAAAGAGGGGTGTGATGAAGAATCTTTGAATTGTATTCGCAGTTTTAATGATTTAAATATTGATTTGGACAAATTAAAAAAAATATCTGTTCAAAATGTAATTTATCTTTCTGATAATGATCCTTATATTCCTTTGGAAATTGAAAATGATTATAAAGAATTGGGATCAAAAGTGAGGATTTTTCATAATCATGGACATTTTAACGAGGGGGCAAATATAAAAAAATTACCAGAAATTTTAGAAGAATTTGATACTATTGCTAATTTAGAATTAAAACCTGTTCCAGAATCAGATCTTCCTGTAATTCTTCCCGATGATGTTGATTTCAAACCAACTGGTCAATCACCACTTACATATTCAGAAAATTTTAATGCGGGAGTGGAAGAAAAATATGGAAAAGGTTGGAAGCGTGAGCCAGATACACTCGATACTTTCATGTGTTCGTCTTGGTATTATTTCCGTTATCTTGATCCAAAAAATGATGGAGCGTTTGCAAGTCCAGAAGCTTTGAAAAAGTGGATGCCAGTTGATTTTTATTTGGGTGGACCAGAACATGTGAATGGACACTTATTGTACTCAAGGTTTTTTACCAAAGTTTTGTTTGATGAAGGTTTAATTGACTTTGATGAACCTTTTAAAGTTCACCGTCATCAAGGTTTAATTTTGGGACCAGATAATCGTAAGATGAGTAAACGTTGGGGTAACGTGGTCAATCCGACTGATGTGGTAAATGAGTTTGGTGCTGATACTTGTCGTATGTATGAAATGTTTATGGGTCCTTTGGCAGATGATAAGCCATGGGATACAAATGGGGTGAAAGGGGTGAGAAGATTTTTGGATAAAGTTTGGAACTTAGAGTCAAAAGTCCATAAAGTCGTAAAGTCAGAAGCCAGTTCTGAAATTGATAAATTAGTACACAAAACAATTAAAAAAGTTACAGAAGATTTGGAATCGCTTGGTTTTAATACTGCAATTGCAGAGATGATGAAATTGGTAAATGAAATGGGTAAGCAAGAAAATATATCAATTACTAATTACCAATTATTAATTATTATTTTAACACCGTTTGCTCCACACATGGCAGAAGAATTATGGAGCAATTTGGGTCATAAAGATTCTGTTTGCATACAAGAATGGCCAGAGTATGATGAGGAACTTATAAAGGATGATGAAATAACTATTGTTGTGCAAGTAAATGGAAAAGTTCGTGGTGATATGACTGTCTCAGTAGATATCTCAGAAGAAGATGCCAAAGCACAAGCTATACAAATTAAAAATGTAGTGAAGTGGTTAGAAGGAAAAGAGCCAAAGAAAGTTATTTATGTGAAGGGTAAATTGGTTTCGATAGTGATTTGATGATAGCACACAGATTAAACTGATTAAACAGATTTGAACAGATCAGTTATAATCAGTTAAATTTGTTAAATCAGTGTTCTATAATCATAAAGGAGGTATGTTCAAAAAAATAATACAATCAAAAAGCAAGACGTTTCTTACGTTTTGTTTTTGTTTTTTACTAGGCGTGACAATAGCATCTTTATTGGAAATAAAATTTGATTTAGTTTATTTATATTTTTTATTATTTGTTTGTATTACATTTCTGATCATTTTTTGGCAAGACAAGAATAAAAGGTTTGTGTTTTTAGGATTATTGTTGATTGGTTTGGGAGTAGGGAGGTATTTATTTGTTTTCCCTATTTTAGAAAATTATACAGATCAAAAAAAAGAAGTGGTGGGATATATAAGTGGTGAGCCAGATATCCGGTCAGATGGAGTTAGGTATCTGATCACCTCTGAAGATGTAAAAGGAAAAATTTATCTAAAACAAGGCCTATATCCGCGTTATAAGTATGGTGAAAAATTGCAACTCAGTTGCATTTTTGAGAGACCCAAAGAATTCGATGATTTTCGTTACGATATGTATTTGGCGCGTTATGGGGTATTTACTATTTGTCAGCAACCAAAAGTGGAGAAAATAGGGGAGGGCGAGGGCAATTTTTTGTTTAGAGGAATTTTTATTTTGAAACAGGTGGTGGCAAATAGAATAAATAAATTGTGGCATGAGCCCCAAGCTAGTTTTATGGCAGGACTTCTCTATGGTTACCGTGGTGGTTTGGGAGAATTAAATGATTTATTTAGTCGAACCGGCATAACACACATAGTTGCAATATCTGGATATAATATTAGTATCATTGCAACAGTCCTGATTACAATTTGTGTTCAGTTGCTTATTCCACGTAAAAAAGCTTTTTGGTTTATTACTGGTGGAATAATTTTATTTGTTTTATTTGCTGGGGCCAGTGCTTCGGTGGTGCGAGCTGGTATTATGGGAATTATAGTTTTGCTTGCCAAACAAATGGGTCGAACATCAAATGTTGGTAATGTTATGATTTTGACAGCTGTACTTATGACAATACAAAATCCCTTAATTTTAATTTGGGATGCAGGATTTCAATTGTCTTTCGTGGCTACCTTGGGTTTAGTCTATTTATCGCCAATAATAAAAAAATATTTTATAAAAATTCCAGAAAGTTTTGGTTTGCAAGAAAGTGTTGTTTCAACCCTATCGGCAATTATAGCTACTTTGCCTTTGATATTATTTCAATTTGGTCGTTTGTCAATTGTGGCGCCGATTGTTAATGTCTTGATTTTATGGTTGATTCCCTTTATAATGTTATTTGGGTTTTTGTCGCTTGTGTTTAGTTTTGTATTTTTTCCAGTGGGTGAAGTAATAGCTTGGATTGCTTGGGTTGGGTTGCAGTATATAATACTAGTGGTTAAGTTTTTTGCTGGATTAAAATTTTCAGCGGTTGATCTGACAATTTCTTGGTGGATGATGGTTTTATTGTATCTAGGTTTGTTTTATTGGATTTATAGAAAAAATAATATTAAATTTAAATTAATAGAACGCGAATTGAACTAATCTAACAAATTTAAACGAATTCGTTTTAATTTGTTTAATTCGTTAGATCTGTGTTCTATTATCACAAAATTATATGCCTAGAGTAAAAATTTTAGATTCAAAAGAAGGTTATAGTTTAACAGCTGATTATTATGATAAAAAATCGGCTTATTGGGATAGCTTTGAAAAAGATAAAGTGTTACTTTTGTTTGGTAATTTAATGGGAAAGAAGATTTTGGACGTAGGTGCTGGTACAGGGCGTTTATCTTCAAAATTAGCTGAACAGGGTGCAGAAGTGACAGCTTTGGATGTTTCAGAAGAGATGTTAAATAAAATTAAAAATAAAAAAGTAAAAAAAGTTATTGGCGATGCGGAAGATTTGCCTTTTGATGAGGGTATTTTCGATATTGTAATAACGACTTTTTTAATTGTTCACCTGAGAGATTTAAAAAGATTTTTTGACGAAGTATATCGGGTTTTAAAACCAGGTGGATTATTTCTTTTGACCAATATAAATCAACGCAAAGCCCCAGCTGTAAAAACCAAAGAAGGTTTGGTTGAAATAGAATCATATTATCATCGTCCCGAATTAGTTGTAGAAGTTTTAGAAAATTTAGCTTTTGGAATTGAGAGAGAAGAATTTGTTAGAGAAGGGGAGACGTGGGTGAATCAAATTATACTTTCCAGCAAGTAAGCAGATTAAGTTATAAGCAAATTAAGCACTCCATTTAAGAAGCTTATTACTTAATCTGCTTATTCTGCTTATTAGCCATGATATGCAAAAAGCAATCGTAGTCATTTTTATTTTACTCCTAATAACACTAGGATTAATTTTTTTTATTAGAAAAGGCGAAGTAAAACCAGATCATAAACCAACTTTAGAGACAGCAGAGCCTGCAAAGTTAAAAATAACTTTTTTGGATATTGGCCAAGGTGATGCAACTTTTATAGAGTTTCCAAATGGTGAGCAGATGTTGGTTGATTGTTCAATTGATGCGCGGGTAATAGAAGCCTTGGGACGAGTGATGGAATTTTGGGATCACGAAATTGATTATATGTTAGTCACACATCCTGATTTGGATCATTATGGTGGTTGTGAAGAAGTTTTAAAGAGATTTGACGTAAAAAATGTTGTTTATAATGGTTTGCCAAAAGATTATGATGACACTTGGAATTCTTGGTGGCAGGCAGTTCAAGAAGAGGGGGCTCAGTATACTGAAATTTCTAGTGAAGAAGTTTGGCAAATAGGTAGTTCTACTTTACATTTTTTGTATCCTGATCATCCAATTGCCGTTGATAAAAATATTCCTGAGTTAACCAAAGAAATAAGTGATAACAATACTTCAATTGTTTTTGAAATTGAATATAATGGCAAAAAAATTCTAATGATGGGTGATGCTGAAATTGAATTGGAAAAATATTTGTTAGATGTTTATGGAGATCAGATGGATGTAAATTTATTAAAAGCGGGTCATCATGGCAGTGCCGGTGCTTCTTCTCAAGAATTTATTAATGTGGTAACTCCAGATAATACGGTTTTTTCTTGCGGTTTGAATAATTCTTTTGGGCATCCTTCACCTCGAGTTGTGAAGCGTGTAGAAAGGGCTTCAAGTACAGTTTGGCGGACAGATTTGCAGGGAGATATCAGATTTGAAGTTGGAGATAAGATTGAGGTTGCAAATAATTGATTATTTTGGTAAAATGAAAGAGTAATTAGTAATTAAGTAATTAGTAAGGCTCTAGACTAGTAAAAACACTAAAATTAAGTGTCATTGCGAGTGCGAGCGAAGCGAAGACATACGGCAATCCCCTGCTTTACTCAAAAAAGACTGGGATTGCTTCGTCATTGTTTCACATTCCTCGCAATGACACATAATAAAATATTTTTTAAAAAACAATTTTATGAATCTACTATTACGTTGGGTAATTAATGCTGGTACATTGCTTTTACTAGCCTACTATCTTCCAGGCATAGAAGTGTCTGGTTGGTATGCTGCGCTTATAACAGCTTTAATTTTGGGTTTGGTTAACGCAATTTTAAAACCAATCTTGGTGATACTAACTTTGCCAGTAAATATCTTAACATTAGGTTTATTTACTTTTGTTATCAATGCCTCTTTATTTTGGTTCGTAGCCAGTTTTGTTGATGGTTTTTCTGTGGCTGGTTTTATGCCGGCCTTCTGGGGAGCGTTGATTTTGAGTGTGGTTAGTTGGCTAGTGAGTGGTTTACTCAAAAAATAGTATTATTTTGTATGTTTATTAGTCCATAATTATCATAATAAATGATAGATGATAAGTGATAAAATCGTATATGAATTATCATATATCATTTATCACTTCTAATTTAAGTTAAAGAAATTAAATATATCTTATGAGACAGAAATCTAAATATAAAATAATCTCCGTCGGCGGTTCAATCATTATTCCAAAGACTGGTTTTGATATTAATTTTTTAAAAAAGTTTCGTGCTTTAATTTTGTCACACGTAAAAAAAGGTGAGAAATTTATTTTAGTGATTGGTGGCGGGGCGACTTGTCGTAATTATCAAGACGCTTTGTCTAAAACAATTAAAATTAGTAATACTGACTTAGATTGGTTGGGAATTTATATCACTTGGTTTAATGCCGAGTTTGTGCGACTTTTGTTTGGTAAGCATGCTTACAAAGAAGTTGTAAAAGATCCAACCATTAAAATTAAGACTAGTAAATCAATAATTATTGCTGGGGGTTGGAAACCCGGTTGTTCTACTGACAAAGATGCCGTTTTGTTAGCACAAAATTTTGGTGCTAAAGAATTGGTAAATCTATCAAACATAGAATATGTTTATGATAAAGACCCCAATAAATATAAAACTGCTAAAAAAATAGAAAAAATTAATTGGAAAGATTTTAGAAAAAATGTAGTTGGTTATAAATGGGTGCCGGGTAAAAATGTTCCATTTGATCCAATGGCTAGTGCCTTGGCTGAGAAGTTGGGTTTAAAGGTGAGTATTTTGAAAGGGACTGATCT
>Ga0265594_1002964_pt1 | contig 11604 bp, 14 predicted proteins | sample saktaG_11_FD_190147 | JGI IMG/M metagenome (GOLD analysis project Ga0265594, IMG submission 190147) | Saline water microbial communities from Sakinaw Lake, British Columbia, Canada - sak_2011_5_24_80m | ecosystem: Environmental > Aquatic > Non-marine Saline and Alkaline > Saline ... | reverse complement strand
ACGATCGCCCCAGAAAAATACATGGGTTTTATACTCCACATGAGGTTTTTGGCAAACTGTTGCATTAGGAACTTGAATCTGCCCTGTCCCTATTTAAAAAGACGAAGGACAAGGGGGAGTGGATATGAGGAATAGGAAGGGGTTTACACTGATTGAAGTTTTGTTTGTTGTGATCATAATTGCCGTGATAGCGGCTATTGCTATGGGCCGGATCACAACTACAACAGCTGTCGCGAAAGCGAACGCATGTAAAGCCAATCAATCGATCATGAATTTGCAGATTGAGCAATATAGACTGGATACCGGAGATTGGCCTGCGACATTGGCAACTATTACCGGAGACACCGATTATTTTCCTGACGGTGAACCCGAATGTCCCTCAAGCGGCACCTATACAATGAGTGGAACCACGCATAGGGTGGACTGTAGTGTCACTAGTCCTGAAGATCATTCTTTGCACGATTAAAAGCGTTAGTTTGAATAATGGAACGAATCATGAATGACAAATCTTCGGCGGCGGCCGGGCACACTCTGATTGAATTAGTTTTTGTGGTTATTGTTATCGCGCTCATAGCCGGGATCGTAATACCGAGAATGGGGTTGACGTTTACCGTTAAAATGAAGGCGTATAACGTTTCTCGAAAATTAGTTTCAAACTTGAGATACGCGCGCCGTTTGGCGATAACCAATAATGAAAATTATCGGCTTCACGTTAATTCAGCCGGGAATGAATATACGATATATGATTCGGGGAATGATCAAGTCGGTAATACTGAAACAATAGATTCGAGTATTACGGTGAGCGCGGATAAAGATTTCATTTTTGAACCGTTCGGTAACGCTGACGCGGCGAGTGCTACAAGTATTTCGATTTCCGCCGATGGAAATCAGTATGATATTACAGTGACCGTGGCTACGGGGAGAGTGGAATTAGTAGAAGCTTAAGAGCCGTATATCGTATGTCGCATATAGTATATTGAAGAAAAATGGTAAAAATAGAAAGTTTTAAACAGTTAGAAATATTGCGGAACGGAATTTGAAAAAGTGTCAGAAAAACTAAACCATATTTCTAAAATGATAACATCTCTAAAACGTAAGTTAAAATAATTGCATACGATATGAAATATACGACATACGACATGCGACATACGATATACGATAAAAAAGGTTTTACTTTAATCGAGGTTTTAGCGGCTATCATACTTATAGCCGCCGCGCTTATCCCCATAATGATCATTACCTCTCAGATCATTGAAAAAAGTTTAAAGGATGAACACCTCACCAAAGTTATATTTCTGGCGGAAGGAAAAATAGAAGACGTCAAACGAAGTGTTATAGATAGTTTCAGCACTTCCGCCGACGAAGCTGTTACTTCTTTCGATTCACCGGACGAAGATTACAAATATACGGTTTTCGATGATGAAGCGTCCGGCATAAAAGTGATTCAAGTCCGAGTGTGGTACGATGAGAACGATGATGACGTTCTTGATTCGAATGAATCAAATATAACGCTGGATACGAAGGTGGCGGATAGAGGGTAAGAGTCGTATATCGTATATTGTATGTTGTATATTGAGGGTAGATTATGAAAATAGAGAGTTTTAAACAATTGAAAATATGGCAAAAAGGGATTGAGGTTGTAAAGGATGTTTATGCAATTACACGGAAATTTCCCAAAGAGGAGTTATATTGTTTAACTTCTCAAATGAGAAGAGCCGCAATTTCAGTACCATCAAATGTCGCAGAGGGGTTTAAAAGGTTTTACAACAAAGAGTATAGACAGTTTTTAAACATAGCACTTGGGTCATGTGCTGAACTTGAAACGCAACTTATTGTTTCAAAAGAATTAGGATACATTGGTGCAATGGAACTTGAGAAGGTATCAGAAAAGTTAGACCATATTTCGAAAATGATAACATCTCTAAAAAACAAGCTAAAATGAGGGCCGTATATCGTATGTAGTGTATCGATGTATGAAAAAAGGCGACATGAAATATACGACAAAAAAAACGACATACGATATACGACATACGATATACGACGGTAGTGGTTTTACTTTAGTCGAGGTATTATTTGTGATCGCCATAGTCTCCGTGCTTTTGGTGGCTATAACGCCTTATCTTCGGGCGTTTCATGTGAGTTGGGAATCGGCGGACAAAAGAAATGAAGTTGTGCAGAACGCGCGCGCGGGAATGGATAAAATGCTTAAGGAACTTCGCGAGGCTGATGAATTTACTGCAATTAGCAAGAGATCGGTCAGTTTTAACGATGTGGATGACACAAATATTACTTACACCGAGATGAACGATTATTTGACGAGAAACGGCGAAATTTTGGCCGGTATGGTTGCCGGAGTGAACGATCTTGGTTTTGACTTTTACGATATAACCGGTAAAAAAACATCACAAGAAGAAGATGTAAAAGCGGTGGAAATATCTCTTACTATTTCAGACCCGGATGATGCTGTTAGTCCGGTTGTCATAACATCAATGGTTTACATCAGAAGTACACCGGTTTCGGGTGAAGGATATATTTTATCGAAAAATTCCGATTTTTCGACGGAAGATACGGTTTTCAGCACATCCGATATATTCTATATCAAAGTATGGACGGATCAGGTGGATTATACAGATTTGGATTATGCCACATGTCAGCTTAAAAAAGGCGGAACGAAGGTTAATTTCAGTTTAACCAACAATGGAGACGAGACTTATACAGGTTCTCAGGATCTATCGGGGTTTGCTTCAGGCTCATGGGCTGTGAATATGAGTATTAAAGATAATGATTCACCGGCTGGAAGATATACCCCAACATCAAGTATAACAATAGGATAAACGGTTAGCCGGTTGATGATTTGTTAGGTGGGAAAGAAATTCCACCTGCGAGGTGGAAATAACATGAAGCTGAACAATAACAAAGGTGCTGTTTTATTGATCGCGGTGTTTGTGATAATGGTGGGGGCTATTTTAACGATAGGTTTTTTAGACGCGGCGACAAGCGAGACTGAGATATTGCGCAATCAGAAGGGTGACGTCATCGCGACGTATATCTCCGACGCGGGAGTGGAAGCGGCTATATATGACTTATTGAACGGCGGTGACGGGAATATAGCCAGGACAGAGTTCCCTGATACCGCGGATAATAATACTTTTTACACTGTTGCCCAGACAGCAGTCTCCGTGAATGTGTATACCGTAGAATCTACCGGCGAATTCGGAGATTTCGAAAGGGTGATTGAAGCCAAAATAAAAATCGTGGGGAGTGCCGCTACCCTGCAATACTGGAAAGAAAAGTAATGCGCAAAAACTCAATAATAGCCTTAGATATAGGTCCGAACGAGATCAGGGTCATGACGGAAGAAATTGACGCGCCTGTGAGGCTTCCTTTGAAAGAGGCTGTTTCTAAGGATTGTGTTATATTTGATCCCCCGAAAGCTGCGAATGCGATCAAACGTCTCTTGAGCTCTCAGGGGATCAAGTCTAAAGACGCGGGCGCGGTAGTCTGGGGCAAGGGTGTTATCCTGCGATTAATGAAAGTGCCGCCGCTCGGAAATGAGGCTATAAACCGGATAATAAAAGAAGAATCCTCTAAATACATGGTTTTTGCCGGCAGTGATCTTTTAACCGATTTTCATACGATAGAAGAAATAAATGAGAACGGCGCCCGGCAGTTAAAAATTTTATCGGTCGCGATAAAAAGAGAAATAATAGATTCATACGTTGAAACTATGAAATTGGCGGGCTTGAATCTTCGCGTGATAGAAACAAGTTCAGTGGCTATCGCGAGAGCGCTTTTTTTGAAGGATACTTCCTTACTGAAAGGGAGTGTTGTTATGGCGGCAGTGGAATACGATAATGCCACAATATTTATTTTTAAAGACGGGAAAATACATTATTTACATAAAGCTGATACGATAGATGAATTGCAAACAGAGATGGAATCCATTACGGCCTACTGCAAGAATGAGTTTAATGAAGAAGGTGAGGTCAAGGAAATAGTATCCTCGGATCTGGGAGAGGTAATCGCGGCGGAGGGGCTTAGTTTAAGGGAGTCAGTTAAAAACAAATTTTCCGCTAAACTTAACCTTTTACCTGTGGAAGAAATAAAAGAGTCAAAATTTAACCTGCAGTTTACATTTTTAAAAAAAGCTTTGGCGATTTTGGCCATAATGATAGTGGCATATTTTTCCGTACTGTATTTTAATATGTGGAACGCGCGAAGGGTCGCGCGAATCATGCAGAAAGATTTAAAAAAACCCATAAAAAGGCTGGAGGAATTGCTAAGTGTCGCGAAAATGGACAGTGTGTATAATAGCGAAAAGAAACAACAGCAAAAAATAATGATGGAAGCCGCGAGAGAAGATTGGGTTGAAATCTTAGGAGAGATGAAAAAAATCGTTCCGAAAGATACTTATTTGATCAGTTTGGTCAGTAACAAAGAGGGTATTCTTCTTTTCAAGGGTGAGGCGGCTTCTCAGGGCAGTGTTTTTGATCTGGTACGCTCTTTAAAAGAATCAATATTTTTTGAAAACGTAACATTGGAAGAATCTAAAGACAAAGAGATCGAAGGCGGGCTGATACGTGCTTATTTTGTTATAAAGTGTGAAATAAAAGAAACGAGTGAAGAAAAGTGAAGTTTAATTTAAAACCGATATATGATTTAAACATCCGGGAAAAACTGATAATAGCCGGGACAATAATACTCATTTTCGGGTACGCGCTATACAGTATTATCATTCCTCCGATAGCTTGTCAGCATAAGATCGCCGCGAGACAGCTTACGGCGCAGAAGAAGCTGATGAAAACCCGGGGAGACAAAATTAGGAGTTTACAGCGTTTAGAAAGCGCGTTTAAAGCATTAAAGACGAATGTGTTAGAGACGAGAGCAAAGTTTTTTACCGAAGAAGAAGCGCTTACTTTTTTAAACGGACTTGACTCATGGGCGGGTGAGATGAGAATTGATCTGGAAAGAATAAAGCCGAAAAGCAGTGAAATAATTTTCAGTTCCGACCGCGAAGAAAAGATAGATTATAAGATCAACATTGTGGAAGTTATCTTAAGCGGTGGGTATAACAATATTTTGAAATTTTTGAGAAAAATTAATTTGAGCGGTAAAATACTGGGTATAAACGAAGTTGACCTGAAGCACATGAAAGATGATCCGGGACTTTTAGATATGAGGTTTAACCTGAATGTATATACGGTGGTGGAAAATGATGTCAAAAATTAACGCGTATCGCGTTTTTAGCGCGGGTATAGTTATAATTTTGTTTACCGCCGGATGCGGCGGAGCGAAAAAAACAGCCGCTAAACCAATTCCGGCGGCGCCGGCAGATGTTAAGCCTGCAGATCAAAATGTGCCGGCAAAAAAAACAGCCGCTAAAACGGTTTTATCCAAAACGAAATACGGCCGTGAAGACCCTTTCGCTCCGAACGTTTCTAAGAAACAGAGTCCAAACGAACCGACAAGTTTAAATCTGCAGGGTATTGTATTCGATGGAGACGCTCCGCGCGCGATCATAAATAACCAAATCATAGGAATAGGCGGGAAAGTTTCAGGCAATACTGTTAAAGAGATACGTGAAAATAGTGTTATTTTTGACGATGGGACGGAAGATTTCGAAATTCGCCTTATGAGCAGAAGATAAAATATCTTAAAATCCATTACGCACCCACATCTTCGTAGGGGCGGTCCCATGTGTCCGCCCTAATGGATTGAACAATGAACGAAGTAATCGTAACGTGAATGCCGACGAAAAAAAAGGGCGGACACGCGGGTTCGCCCCTACGGTGGGGATGGTAATGCAATGAATATTCCGCCGAATCATTTTGATCGGGTAATCAAATTTCGTAAGGGCGGACCCATGTGTTCGCCCTTTACAATTTTATTTTAGAAGGAGATAAAAGATGTTAAACCTATTTTTATACATGACAGTTGGCTTATTCGCCGGTATTGTAAGCGGGCTTATCGGGATAGGAGGCGGGATCGTGATCGTGCCGTGTCTTATTTATATCTTTAAGTTCTCCCAGCACGCGGCGCAAGGAACCACGTTGGCAATGCTTGTTCCGCCCATAGGAATTTTGGCGGCGGCGGCTTATTATAAGGGAGGGCATGTTAATCTTCCCGTAGCCGGACTGCTTTGTATAGGGTTTGTGATCGGCGGATATCTCGGCGCGAAGTTCGCTCTTCCCATCCCGGAAATTATCCTGCGAAAAATTTTCGGTGTATGTCTCATAGTAGTCGCGGGTTACATGATAGTTAAATAAGGGCGGACACGCGGGTCCGCCCCTACGGTGGGGATGGAAATACAATGAACGAATATTCCGCCGAATCATTTTCGTAGGGTGCGGCCCCATGTGTCCGCCCTGATGAATTGAATAATGAACGAAACAATCGTAACGTGAATGCCGACGAAAAAGGGCAGACACGCGGGTCCGCCCCTACGGTGACGTTGATTTGTTTGTCGGGTTATGCTAAAATACCGGAATTATGAGAAGTTTATCAAAGTGTGTACGCGGGGGATTTATGAAGGGCGGACGTTTGGGTTCGTTCCTAATGTGCGTTTTTTTTATTATGTGTATGTTTTTTGGATCAGGGGACGCGTATACGGAAGAACTGATCACATGGGAAGAATGTCTGCGTACCGCCCGGCAGAGCAATCCGGATCTAATTTCAGCGATAGAACAAATTAAACAGGCAAATAGAGACATTGGCATAGATTTAAGCGGGATCTTACCGCAAATAGACTCAGAAGTTAGAGGTAAAAGAGTAAAATCCAACACTAAAAAACCCGCGAACACCTATACCTATACAGTAAGCGCGAGTCAGCTTGTTTTCGACGGATTTAAAACCTCCAGTGAAGTTTCAAACGCCCTAAAAACCTTTAATGCCGTGTGTTATAATTATGATGTTGTTTCTTCCGATGTGAGGCTGGCATTAAGAAGCGCTTTTACAAATTTGATGAGAGCCGAGGCGTTAATTCTGATCACAGAGAACATTTTCTTGAGGAGAAAACAAAATCTTGAACTTGTTAAATTGCGGTATGAAGGCGGGAGAGAACATAGAGGAGCGTATTTAACCGCTCAGGCGGATGTGGCGCAGGCGGAATTGGATATCGCCGAAGCCGAAAGAAGCGTTTTACTGTCTCAAAGAGAATTGTCAAAAGAACTGGGGCTTGAGAAAATGAAGAGCATGGTTGCTGAAGGGGATTTTTCTCTTAGCGGAGATTACAGCGCGAAACCTGACATTGATTATCTTGCCCGCGCGACCCCTTTTCTTAAGGAACTGATATCTAAAAAAGAAGCGGCGGTATACAATGTTAATTCCAAAGAGGCGGATTTTTTTCCGAAACTTTATCTTGATGGATCTTTCGGCAGGACAAATAATGAGTGGCCTCCGAAAAAAAACGAGTGGTCAGCCGGGGTTTCAGCCTCTTTGCCGCTCTTTGAGGGCGGGAGCCGCGTGCTCGAAGTTTCAAAGGCTAAATCAGAGCTAATTCAGGCGAAATCCGAAGAAAGAAGCGGCAGGGACAGCGTTTTGGTCACGCTCGAAAGATCATGGAAAAACCTAAAGGATGCCGTTGCCGACGTTTCGGTGAAAAATAAATTTTTAATTGCGGCAGAGGAACGCGCGAAAATATCCAGAGCTCAATACGCGACGGGGCTTACGTCATTTAACGATTGGATAATTATAGAAGACAATCTTGTGAAAGCCCAAAAGGCTTATTTGGACGCTGAAGCGGAGATGCTTTATGCCGAAGCGTATTGGATCCAGGCAATAGGAGGGACGTTGGCATATGATGAAGCATAAGGCGAAAATTTTTTTTGTTATGCTCCCGTTAATAATTATCGCGGCGGTTTTTTTTCGAGGGTGTATTTCCGGGTCCAAACGCGGGATAAGACAAACTGTCATAAGTCCCGGCAGAGGAGAAATTCTCGTAACGGTCGCGACAACGGGTGTGATAGAGCCGCAGAACAGGCTTGAGATCAAGCCCTCCATTGCCGGCAGAATTGACAAGGTCATGGTAAGGGAAGGCGACATTGTTTCGGAAGGAGATATTTTGGTATGGATGAGTTCAACCGAAAGAGCCGCGTTAGTGGACGCCGCGCGGTCTCAATCGGATGAAGTGTTAGCGTATTGGGAAGAAGTATATAAAAAAACACCGATAATATCTCCGATAAACGGCGAAGTAATAGTCCGTTCTGTTGAACCCGGCCAGACCATTACGGCGCAGGACGCGGTTTTAGTTTTATCCGACAGACTTGTTATAAGCGCCCAGTTTGATGAAACGGATATCGGAAAAGTTAAACTGGGACAGAAAGCTTTTATTACGCTGGACGCGTATCCCGATGTTAAAATAGAAGGAAATGTGGATCATCTCGCGTATGAATCGGAAATTGTAAACAACGTAACCATATACGATGTTGATATTCTTCCGCGCGAGGTGCCGAAATTTTTGCGTTCAGGGATGAGTGTGATGGTTGAAGTCGCGCGAGAAGCGAAAAAAGATATTTTAGTGATCTCATCAATAGCCGTTCATTATGACGGGAAAAAGCCGTTTGTAATGATCAAAGGTCAAAACGGCGCGCCGCAAAAACGTTATATTGACGCGGGGCTGACTGATGGAAAAAACACGGAAATAATATCGGGTATTTCCGAAAATGATAATGTTTTGATCCAGACTGACGAGTATCTCCCCCAAAAAAAATCTGCCGGCACTAATCCGTTTATGCCGCGAAGAAATAATAAAAAATGATTGAAATAAAAAACATATCCAAAACATACGGCAAGGGCGAGGCGCGCGTAGAGGCGCTGAGCGGCGTATCTCTTACAATAAACCAGGGCGAATTTGTCGCCATAATGGGCGCGTCCGGGAGCGGAAAGTCAACCCTCCTGCATATATTGGGTTTTTTGGACCGCCCCGATGCCGGGTCATATAAGATTTTCGGGACAGACATATCAAGCTTGTCTAACGAGGAATCGGCATATCTAAGAAACAATCTGGCAGGATTTGTCTTCCAGCAGTTTCATCTCTTAAAGAGAACCAGCGCTATGGAAAATGTGGAACTTCCTCTTATCTATTCGGATAAAAAAAACCTTATTCAGCAAGCTGAAAAAAAATTATCGGCAGTAGGCTTAAAAAATCGCGCGAAACACCTGCCCAACGAACTTTCCGGAGGGGAACAGCAGAGAGTAGCGATAGCCCGCGCGTTGGTTAATGAACCCGTTATAATTTTAGCCGATGAGCCCACGGGTAATCTTGACACAAAAAGCGAAGAAGAAATAATGGAAATTATCCGCGGTTTAAATAAAGAGGGAAAAACCGTTGTGATGGTTACTCATGAAAAAGAGATCGCCCTCTACGCGAAAAGAATAATAACAATGCGTGACGGCAAGATCATATCCGATGAAACTAAAGTGAAAACTCCCCCTTCCGATGAAGGAGATAAACCGGTTCGCGATATATTAAACCGGACTCATTCCGCTTTTGCCAAAGTGGAATTGGTTGAACATGTGAGGCAGTCCCGCAGGGCGATCTTCGCGAACAAAATAAGATCGTTTCTTTCCATGCTCGGCATACTTTTCGGGGTTGGCGCGGTTATCTCCATGCTTGCTCTCGGACAGGGAGCGCAAGAAGCTATGGAACAATGGATCAAAACGCTTGGATCGAATCTCTTGTCAATACGCGGAGGCGCTTCAAACGTTAGAGGGGTTTCTCACGAGGCAGGGGCCAATACACGTTTTACGGCAAGTGATGTTGACGCGATGAGAGAGATGACTCCTTTGATCAAAAGAGTAAGCGGTACCGTTAACGGAAACGCGCAGGTTGTTTATAAAAGCGAAAACTGGAATACAAGAGTCGAGGGTGTTGGTTATGATTATGGGAAAATGCGCGCGTCGGTACCGGAAATCGGCAGATGGTTCACTCCTGAAGAAATTTCCCTTCGCGAAAAAACGGCCATACTCGGGACAACAATAGTCGAAAAGCTTTTCGGCAGGATAAATCCCGTGGGAGAAATAATAAAAATAAACCGTATTAACTTCAGAGTTATAGGTATCGCACCCGAAAAAAGTTCAGCCGGCTGGCGAGACCAAAACGAAGTTATTTATGTCCCCGTGACAACGGCGATGTACCGGCTGTTGGGTAAAGATTATCTTGACGGAATCGATGTTGAAGTCTCTGATATGGAATCAATGGAGCAGGCGAAGGAACAAATTAAACAGGTGATCGCGAAAAAACACCGCATATATAAAAACGCGGACGATTATTTCCATATACGCGATATGAGCGAGATACAGGAAATGTTATCGAGCACCACGCGGACAATGAGTGTTCTTTTGGGTTCTATCGCCGCGATATCTCTTCTGGTAGGCGGTATAGGCATTATGAATATTATGTTAGTTTCAGTTACTGAAAGAACGCGGGAGATAGGTCTCAGAAAAGCCCTCGGCGCGCGCGCGAAAGACATTATGACGCAGTTTCTTATTGAAGCGGTGATTATGACGCTAAGCGGCGGTCTTATGGGGGTACTTCTGGGCATAGGAATATCACTACTATTATCCTTTTTCGCCGGATGGGCGACAAAAGTAACATTATCAAATATTATTCTCGCGGCAGGTTTCTCAATCGCCGTCGGCATATTTTTCGGCCTCTGGCCGGCTCAAAAAGCCTCCGAACTCAACCCGATAGAAGCCCTAAGATATGAATAAAGGCATAGGGGAATCAAGTCCGTAGGGGCGCACTCATGTGTGCGCCCTAATGGATTGAACAATGAACGATACTTTAATAACGTGTATGCGACAGAAAAGGACGGACACGCGGGTCCGCCCCTACGAATTTAATAATTTTGTAGAAGCTCCGGGAAGGAACATTATGAAAGTTTATCGGTGTCAGATTTGCGGTGAGGTTTATTTAGGTGAGGAGAAACCTAAGAGTTGTCCGTTTTGCGGCGCGCATGAAGAATATTTTGTTTCGGCTGAAGATTGGAAACTGCTTCATAACGGCGATTTATCGGACGTGACGAAAGCAAATTTGAGAAAAGCCTTGGATCTCGAAATTAATAACACGAATTTTTATAAAGCGATTTCCGCGAAAAGTAAAGATGTGTATGTTTCGAGTATGTTTAAGGGGCTTTCAAAGGTTGAGAGGGAGCACGCCTCGGCGATATGTAAACATTTGAGAATAGCAAAACCGGATTCTTCCGAAGGGGCGGATAAAGCGGTTGATTCTGATATAGAAAACATAAAAGAAGCGGCGAGAAGAGAAAAAAATGCCGTTAAATTTTATGGTGAGGCAAGCGCCCATACGCCTGAGAAGGAAATTAAGGAATTTTTTCGCGCGTTAATGCAGATAGAGTCTGATCATATAATATTGACCGAGCAGAAATAAAAAAAATAGGTTAATCATAAAGTTGTTTGTAATGCTTACGTATTTATATGAGCGTGACGCAATTTTTCCCCGACTGCCGATTGATCTTATACCAATTACGTTAATTAATTGCACATTTTAAACTACGAAATAAGTGCGTGTATTTATGTGTTCAGACTGTTTCTTGGGGACATACGAGATCCCGGGTCAAGCCCGGGGTCGGCTCATGCTACATG
>Ga0265594_1002961_pt1 | contig 11608 bp, 13 predicted proteins | sample saktaG_11_FD_190147 | JGI IMG/M metagenome (GOLD analysis project Ga0265594, IMG submission 190147) | Saline water microbial communities from Sakinaw Lake, British Columbia, Canada - sak_2011_5_24_80m | ecosystem: Environmental > Aquatic > Non-marine Saline and Alkaline > Saline ... | reverse complement strand
GTTCTAGCATAGTCAACTAGTCCCAGCTAGGTTCAGAAAATAGGCAAAAAATTGACAATAATTAGTTTTTGCTTGACGAACATAATCTAGAGAGATAAACTTTAATTGCAGAAAATTTCTAACCTAATTTAATCTTAAAAACAAATGAAAGAAAAATGGAAACCCCTATGTGAAACACCTAATGTTAGTACTTATCAACATCGTGGTACAACTGTAATTTTTGGCGAAAAAGAAATAACCTTCCAAACATCTAAAAAGGTGAAGAAAATAAAAAGAAATTCAATAAATAACCCCCAAGATAAACAAAATAAAAAATCCACCCTATGAGTATCTTGATTTAACGCTTGTGGTTAATCAGAAATTTTCGAGATAAACCTACTTAGCTAATCAAGTAATCGTTAAAAATTGATTTACCTTCTGATAAATCTCTCTTGGATAAGGAATACTCTTAGCCTATTCAAAAGTTCGGAAATCGTTCATTAGTCCCAATAAACTCAAAAAAAAAGACAAAAAAATTACCCCCTGCTTAATAATCAAAAATCTTTTTAAGATTTTGCTTGATTATCAAACAAGGGGTTAAATAGCTACAAAAATTATTCTAGAAATAAGCAAATTTTTATTAGAGTAAATTTTTTCTAATATACTTCAGAAATAATTCATTAGCTGCCACTTCCAATTCGTCTTTATCTAGACCACATCTCTTTAATAAGCTTAATTCTACATCTTTAGAGTTTTTATACTTAATTATTTCGAGTGTAAAAAGCTGTTCCTTAGAATCTAAAGAAATCCTAAAATAAAGACCAAAAGGAATAGAAATTTCGCATCTTTGAAAAGTCTTAGAAGGCAGAGAGAATTTAATCTTTTCATTGACATTATTTATCTTCCTGTTTTTCTGCATAAGAGCTTTAGCCAACGGTTTCATTACCTTTACCATAAGTGGATTATTTCTTTTAAAAAATTCTTGCTCCTCTTTTACTTTTGCTTTTTCTGACTTCTCTCCTTTTACAACCGTTTTTTGCATGCCTTCTTTGATTTTTCTAGTCAAGAGTCCTACTTCTTCATAATAATTGCTCATTTCCTTACCTCATCCTTTCTTATTTTTTTATTTGTTTTGTCAGGCTTACGAAGATAAGTAACTAAAATAATCCCAAGCGCTAACACCAATACTATTCCCCCTATTAAATATGTTGTTAAATTATACCCTTCTATCATCTTTCTCACCTACCTTTTTTCTTCTTTTTTTACAAATTTCGATAATGAGGTAAAATATAACAATTGCAAATAGTATCCACAGAGCAACCAAATCAAAATAGCTATACCAATGAGTAAAACCCTTAATAACATAATCATTGGTATAAACAATTAAAAGAGGGAAACCAAAAATAACAACCAGAGAAAGAGCAACAATTTGTAAAATTCTTTTCACTTTCATTTTTCTTCATCCTTCCTTTTATAAATCATTTTTAAACCGTTCATAAATCTTATCAGCAAATTCTTTTCTTTTTTTTCTCCTTTCTTTATACCCTCTTCTTTTAAGTCTTTTCCTAGTTTTATTTCTTCTCTTCTTGGTTTTCCCATTTACCATTCCTCTTATCCTCTCTCTTAATTACTCAAAAATTTATATTTAGTTATTAATGTTCTGTGACAGATAGCCAGAATTATATTCAAATAGAGTAGGGAAGTCAAATTATAGGGTAATTAAGCAAGTTTTGAGTTTTTTGATAAACCTCCTTCGGATAAGGAATATTCTTAACCCATCCAAAAGTTCGGAAGTCGTCTATGACTCCTAGCTAGTATGGGAACTCAAGCTAATCTATGCCTTGGTAAAGATTGAGTTGGTTATTAAGTTCTTCTCTAAATGAATTTATGAAATTAATAGTTAACCAACTTGTTATCACAATCGAAGCTATGGTTAAAAAAAGTGCTGTTAAACCAATCTTTTTTGATTTTTTATCCTGTTGACGCAAATATTTAATAGCTGGCCAAATTCCCAAAGGAGGTAAAAAGACACTTAAAAGATAAACTAATAACTGTCTTCCAATGGTTGTTGATAATGATTTCTCTTTTATTTTCTCCCCACAATTCGGACAAAAATAGTCAGACGGAGAAATGTTTCCTTTACAATAGATGCATGTTAATTGAGAATCCATACAATTTTAATATTTCCATTATATTCTTTATTTTATTTTTAAGGTATCCTCGCAAACTATCTTCGCAAAAAATTAATCGTCTCTTAATAAACTCCCAAAATAGCCAATTTCACAATTAGCCTAGCTATAATATCCGATAAGATGTATAATTCAAGAAGTTAACCACATAAAAAATATTTCTTTCTCTTCTTAAATATTTATTTTGTGTTTTATTAAAAAGATTTTATTATGGATCAAATCACAACGTTTGACTTATTGGTTGTCTATTCTGAAAAAATTGCCACAAGTGCCAGTTCTTTATCGAAAGACGTTATCGCGCCGTTTTCAAAAGAATCTGGTAGTGAAAGCTATAATCTCGTTTATAGTTATTTTTTAAAAACCTGTCAAAAAAGTAATTTAAAAGCAGCTTTTACAACATCTGCCGATATTATCGGGGCAGGGAAATGTAAAAGTTATTGGCTTTTCGAAAATGAAATTTGGATAAAAGTCCCAAAAAAATGTTTTTCAAAACAGATTTTTGACAAATTCTCTCCGACAAGCAAAGACATCAAAACAAAACGTAATTTATTCTTCTCTTCAAAAAGGATTAAACCTTTCAATAATCCATACCTTTTTAATCTTTGTTTTGACAAACAAAAAACTTATGATCGACTCCACGAATTTTCTATTCCCACAGTCGCCATTGATGACAATACAAAAGAAGAAATTAATAAAAAATGTCAGCTATTAAAAGAAAAAATAGCTAAACATCCACATAAAGACGATTTTACCAATGAAATCATTATGAAAGATAGATTTGGAGCTGGTGGAAAAAACGTCTACAAATTTAAAGCCACTCAATCTAATATGATGATCGCTTCAATAAAGAAACATCAAAGGATCTCATTTATTATTCAAGCCTTTGTAAAATTTGATCAAGGTTTTAATTATAAAAAATCTTCGGTTCCAACCGATATCAGATTGATATACCTTGGGAAAAAAATTATTCAAACATATATCAGAATGGCCAATAAAGGAGAATTCGTCTGTAATGAACACCGAGGTGGAACATTGAAATACATGCCAAAGAATAAAATCCCTTCGAAAGTGGTAGCAGTTTCTAGAAATATTATTGATATTTTAGGTAAAAGATCTTCCTTGCTTGCTCTTGATTATATTATTAGCAACAATGGCAATCCCTATCTTTTAGAGGCGAATACCGGACCGGGATTGGATTGGAATTTATCAGCCAGAAAAAATGAAATTGAATCCAAGAAGTTAATAAGAATTATTGTCAAGAAAATGGCAAGAAGAATTAATTTGTCAAAAAATACTTCTAGAAGAAAAGCTATTGTCGTTTCATTAGATATTCCAGTGATTAGTGAATACCCGGTATTAACAAATAGCTTAACGATAGCAGAGACTGATTAATTTTTATTCTTCCAATTTAAGTGAACTAATAGAGGCTTTCAATTTTTCAAGACTATCCCAATCATTAATAGATATCGGTAAAACTCGTTTTTTTGTTTTCTTCAGAACATTAAAGCAAAGATCTATCTCTTCTTTTGATTTCAGGTCTGTTTTAGTAAGGAGAATTATTTCTTGTTTATCCATCAATTTTGGATTAAATTCTTTTAGTTCATTTCTAATCGTTTGGTAATTCTTTAAAAGATCATTAGTTTCGCAGGAAATACAATGAAGTAAAAGAGAAACCCTTTCAATATGTTTCAAGAACTTAATCCCCAAGCCTTTGCCTTTAGAAGCTCCTTCAATAAGTCCAGGAATATCAGCGATAATCTTTCCGTCTAGATCGCCAAGATTAGGCTCAAGAGTTGTAAAAGGATAACTGTCAACTTTAGGTTTAGCAGAAGTAAGCTCTTTAAGCAAGCTGCTTTTGCCAGCATTAGGAAAACCGATCAAACCATAATTAGCAATCAACTTAAGATTAATTTCCAAATCTCTTTGTTGGCCTTCAAATCCTTTTTGAGCATATAATGGCGTGGTGTTGAGACTAGACCGATATTCAAAGTTTCCTAAACCACCCAAACCACCATCACATAACCGAAGATGATCATCTTTATTGATTATTTCAAAAACTTCTTTAGTATCTTTGTCAGTGATAACCGTACCAATAGGTAACTTTATTCCTAAATCACCGGCGTTTCTTCCATTCTTTTTATTGTCCATTCCATCTTGACCATTTTCAGCTTTGATTTCAGCACTTTTACTTAGATTATTAAGAGCGTAAATATCTGAAGTGGCGGAAATATAAATACTTCCACCTTTACCACCATTACCACCATCTGGGCCTCTTCTGGTTTTAAAAAAAGAGACCTTACCATCGCCACCATTACCGGCCATAAACTTAATGTTAATTTCTGTAATAAGCATAATTAGTTTACTTGGTTACATTTTACATGATTATTTAAACTAAACTAGGTTCTAACTTTAGACTTTCTTTACTTAAGAGCTAAGACTATAGTATAATAATTCCAAGAGTTAGGTGCTTGGCGACGGGCATTTTTTTTGATTATGGAAATTAGAAATATAGCTATCATTGCCCACGTTGATCATGGAAAAACCACTTTAGTGGACGCTCTTTTGCGGCATTCAAAGACTCATCTCAATAAAGAAGTTATCGATTCAAGCTGTATTATGGATAGTAATGAGCTGGAAAAAGAAAGAGGCATTACTATTTTTTCTAAAAATGCTTCTGTTATCTGGAAAAACGTTAAAATCAATATCATCGATACCCCTGGTCATGCTGATTTCGGCGGTGAGGTTGAACGTGTCCTAAAAATGGCTGACGGTTCACTTTTACTAATTGATGCCCAAGAAGGACCAATGCCTCAAACCCGTTTTGTTTTAAAAAAGGCTTTGGAGCTAAAACACAAGATTATTGTTGTCATCAATAAAATTGATAAACCCAATGTCGATATTCTGGAAGCTTTAAACAAAACCTTTGATCTCTTTATTGATTTAGGGACTGATGAAGAAACTGCTGATTTTCCTATCGTTTATGCTTCTTCCAAACTGGGTAAAACCGGGATGGAGCCTGATTTGGAACAAATGAAAGACAGTACCCCTCTTTTTGAAACTATTGTTAAAAACATCCCTCAACCAAGCGGGGATCCTGATTTACCTTTACAAATTCTGGTTACTTCCATTAACTATGATAATTTTAAAGGTCGAGTCGGCCGAGGCAGAATCGCCAACGGCATAATTAAAGCTGGTCAGGAAGTTGTCCGAATTAACCGTGAAGGACAAATGAAAAAATGTCGTTTAACTTCTCTGGTCACTTTTGAAGGCCTAGGGCAAAAAGAGGCTAAAGAAGTGCAGGCAGGAGAGATTGTGGCTTTCTCCGGAATTCCTGACATCATGATCGGAGAGACAATCGCCGATGTTGATAATCCTCAGGCTTTACCTTTATTAAAGATCGAAGAACCAACCGTTAGAATGACTTTTAACGCCAATTCTTCTCCTTTTGCCGGTAAGGAAGGACAATTTACCACTTCAAGACAAATCAAAGAAAGACTTTACAAGGAACTAGATAACGATGTCGCTTTAAAAGTGGAAGATAACCCAACCAGTGGCTGGACTGTTTCCGGAAGAGGGGAGTTACATTTGGCAATTCTTATCGAACGACTAAGAAGAGAAGGCTATGAATTCCAGGTCAGCCAACCTCAAGTGATTGTTAAAGTTATTGATGGGCAAAAAATGATTCCTTATGAAGAAATCTTTATTGAAGTTCCGGAAAAAGATTCGGGCGTAGTCATCCAAAAATTAGGCAGCCGATTTGGAGAAATGATAAAAATGAAAACCAAAGAGGGAATCGTTTACTTGGAATTTATTATTCCTACCGAAAGCCTTTTTGGCTATCGGTTGGAATTCATGACCGATACCCATGGTCTGGGAATTATGAACACTCTTTTTTATCAATACCTTCCTTCTAAAGGAGAAAAGAAAGAAAGAAAAAGGGGTTCTTTAGTTGCTTGTGAAACCGGTATAACCAGACTTTATGGATTAACTAATATCCAAAACCGAGGTGATCTTTTCCTTGGTCCAGGGGCTAACGTTTATAAAGGCCAAGTTATTGGTCAAAATGCCAGAAATGAAGATATGTGGGTTAACGCTTGTAAAGAAAAACAATTATCCAACATGAGATCCAAGGGGGATGGAGCTATGGAACATTTTAATATTCCCAGATTGATTACTCTGGATGATGCCCTGGAATATATTGATCAAAGCGAACTGGTTGAAGTTACCCCCAAGTCGATTCGTATCAGAAAAATCATTTTAGATGAGCTTGAAGAAAAAAGAAGAAAAAAGGGATTAACAAAATAAAGCGCTTTAAAATTTTAAAAAGTCTGGTTAATAAACTAATAACCTATAGTTGCTTGCTTTCTTGATCTCTTTGTAGTATAATGACTATTACCTTAGCAGATTGAGGCAATAAATCTGTTTAAATTAAAGTTTATTTTGAGTTCTTGAGTTTTATAAGATAAAGGATACCCCGGTATTTACTTTTTTATTCGTATCTTTTCTTCACTATTCATAATTCATTCCTTCATTTAAGCAGTTCTATTTCTTTAATTTGTTTTTCTATGTATAGAAAATTTAATAACAATCATCGTCGTGGCCGTAATTTCTCCCGTTTTAACGGTGGGGGTTTTCGTAGCAAAAAAAAGGGTAGATTTTTTAATCCTACTGAATTTATAAACAAATTTATCTCTGAAGGAATCAATAATTTTCAGGGAAGAGATGAAGTTGGAGAACAAACTATTTCCCATTCTTTTGCTGATTTTAAAATTTCAGATCAATTAAAAAGGAATATCATTGAAAGAAAATATGAAAATCCAACCCCAATTCAAGACAAAGCCATCCCATTTATTCTTGAAGGTAGAGATCTAATCGGAATTGCCAACACCGGCACCGGCAAAACCGCCGTCTTTTTGATCCCTCTTATAGATAAGGTACTGAAAGACAGGGAACAAAGAGTATTAATTGTCGCTCCAACTCGTGAACTTGCAGCTCAGATTAGAGACGAATTTTTAGCTTTTTCAAGAGGTCTTGGTATCTATTGTGCTCTTTGTATCGGCGGGTCTAATATCGCCAGACAAAAAAATGATCTAAGAAGGAATTCAAATTTTGTCGTTGGAACTCCTGGAAGAATTCAGGATTTAATTCGTTCCCGAAACTTAAATCTATCTAATTTCGGTTCCGTTGTTATCGATGAAGCAGACCGTATGGTTGATATTGGTTTTATTAACGATATTAAATATATTGTTTCCCTTCTTCCTCAAAACCGTCAATCTCTTTTTTTCTCAGCCACAATTGACGGCAAAGTAAAAGAAATTTTAAGTAGCTTTGTTAGAAATCCCGTGACGATATCTGTTAAAACAAGAGACACTACTAAAAACATTGAACAAAAAACCATTAGAACTATCGATCGAAATAAAAAAATCAATCAACTCCATGATCTCCTTATTCAAAAGGAGTTTGAGAAGGTTCTTGTTTTTGGGAGAACAAAACATGGTGTCCAAAAACTTTCCGACGAACTTGTTAAAAGAGGCTTTAGGGCTGACGCCATTCATGGTAACAAAAAACAAAATCGAAGAGTTATGATCTTGGAAAAATTTAAAAGAAGTGAAATTCAAATTCTTCTGGCCACAGATATTGCCTCCAGAGGTTTAGACATTCCTAACGTTAGCCATGTTATCAATTATGATCTACCAGAGTCACAGGATACTTATGTTCACAGAATAGGCAGAACCGGAAGATTAGATAAAAAAGGTATAGCTTTAACTTTTATTGATTAAAATAGTAATCTTCTATATAAAAATCAGCTCCAGAACTGACAAATGCTATATTTTCAAAACACAAAAAGGTGTTATAATCAACCAGATTAGGTCTTTTTGAAAGGAGGTAAATATGGGAAAAACAACTGCTTTTGTGCCTCTTATTATCTTTTTTGGATTTTTTGGTGTTCTAATTCTAGGGTTTTTTACCTTAATCTTTAAATTAATTAAAAAAGGTAAAAATAGTTCCTGGGAAGGGAAATTAGTAGACAAAGACCATATTGAAGTTGACGATGACGATAGCTCCTATAAAAAAGACTATTACTCATTAGTTTTTGAAACTAAAGAAGGTAAAAAAATAAAAGTTGGAGTTACTAAAAAAGTCTATGGTGAATACAAAATCGGGGATAAAGCCAAAAAAGAGAAAGGTAAATTCCATCCAGAAAAAATCAAGTAATCTTTTAAAAAAGTATCCCTAACTTATGAAAACCAAAAAGTTCACAATTCTTCATTCCAATGATATGCATGGAGACTTTTTAGCTGAAGTTGCTGGCAAAAAAGGTAAACTTATCGGGGGGTTATCTTTATTGTCTGGCTACATCAACAAAGTCAGAAAAGAAGAAGAAAATGTTTTGTATATTATCTCCGGAGATATGGTCCAGGGATCTTTGATTGATTCAGAATATAAGGGTATTTCTACCATGGAAATTATGAATTATTTGGCTCCTGACGTCGTTTCTTTGGGCAATCATGAGTTTGATTATGGCTTACCCCACTTGTTGTTCTTAGAAAAAATGGCTAACTTTCCGATTGTTAATGCTAATTTATACATCAAAAAATATAATAAAAGACTAATGCAACCCTATATCATTATTAAGAAAGCTGGTTTTGACATCCTCTTTACTGGCATTATCACCGAAAAAGTTATGGACTCTATCAATATGGATAAGTTGGTAGGTAGCTTTATCACCCTCGAAGAAGCTGGACAAGAAGTTGGTAAAATCTGCAATGCTTATAAAAATGATGATATCGATTTAACTATTTTATTAACCCATATTGGCTTTGAATCAGACATCAAGCTAGCCAGAATGTTAAAACCAGAATGGGGAGTTGATATGATTGTTGGCGGTCATTCTCATACAATCTTAAAAAAACCTAAAAAGGTAAATAAAATTTTAATTTCCCAGGCTGGGGTTGGGACTAATCAAATCGGTCGTTTTGACATTGTAGTCGATGATGATACCAACAGCATCATTGATTACCAATGGAAATTAATCCCTATTAATGAAAAATTGGCTCAACCTGACAAAAAACTAAAGGAGTTCATTGACTCTTTTCAGGCTGAAGTAGATCGCAAATATGATACTATCATCTGCAAATTTGCCCAACAATTAACCCATCCTCAAAGAGAAACAGAAACTTCGCTTGGCAATTTGGTTGCCGACGCTTTTGCCCATTCAGCCCAATGTAATGTAATGTTGGTTGGTAGTGGCTCCATTAGAATTAAGGAAATGGGACCGGTAGTTACTTTAAAAGATTTATTAGCCTGTTTCCCATATGATGATAGTCTAAAACGTTATACTGTTTCTGGAGAAAAATTAAAAAAGATTTTTGCCCACATTATGAGGTCAGAAAATCGCAACGGAGAAGGAGAATGTTATCAACTAAACAGCGGTGTCAAGGCAGTTTATAATGATAAAGAAAAAAAGTTGGCTTCTTTAACCATTAACGATCAACCAGTCTCTGATAAAAAGCTCTATGGCATCTGTATCCAAACTTATCATTTTAATCAATCAAAAAAATATCTTAATATCTCTAATAAAGAGTTATTAGAATTAGAAGAGGGCAAAGTGGTTACCACCTCAGCTCAGGAAATTTTAGAAGAATTTTTAAGAAACAATCAAAATATTGTTAAAAAAGTCGAAGGCAGATTAACTTTTATTTAATAACGTAGTTTATTTTCTTAATATCTTTTTTAAAAGATTACCAATTATTCTTTCTAAAAAAAATTCTTTTGGTTTTAAATCGTTTTTCTGACCGGGATAACGCGACCAACAAGATAAGATAAGCCATTGGTTCCTATCATTTTTCTTAGCCACCACTTCAATCTTTTGTTCTCCATAATTTTTACAAAACTTTTTTGATCCTAAGATAGTTCCTTCTTTAACCTCATCATAATTTTTTAAAGTATCATAAGCATCAGATTGGCTAATGCCACGATTATAAAGACGAGTAATGGCATGATTGGTAAAAATAATATCTAAATATTTATTTTCCATTAATGATGTTTTTATTTGCTTTTAACAATATCTTATTTTAACCTATTTTGCCAATTTTTTTAGAACTAACTAAACTTGACAAACTTAATAAATTAAATTAATATGGTGGCAAGGGACTGCACCCTGGGAAATCGACATTCAGGAAAGTATGAAAGCATTTCCTCAATAGAGTGGATTCTTCGTTGGCGCCAGTCATTTTTGGATCCACTCATAAGAACTTTAAAAGTTTTAGATACATCTTTGAATGCGGAGAGTTCGTTTTCTAAAACATTAATATAATAAATTTTGGTGGAGTAATAACTTTGATTCTTTTTAATCAATATTAATAAGGGCCAAACAAGGGGAAGGAATAATAATGAAACCTCCCTCCATAGAGGCAAGAGCAAGATCACCTGGTTAGGTAGGAAATATCTAAATTGAAATATCTAACTTATAGTCGGAAAATTTCGACTTAAGCCAGATCTATTTGGCTTAAAAAACCAGGTTATCTAGGCTAAACAAAAAGAGAAGGATAGTTTAACTATCCCTCTCAAAAACTATTTTACTTTACATATAATAGATTTATCACTCTTGGGGGACTTGTAAATTGGTTTTGTTTTATTGTGGTTATAGAAGTTAATTAATAAGAGAATCTAAAAAGGTAATGATTTTATTGCTTAAAACAAAAGTCCCCCACCAAATTTTTATTTTGTTGTTTATCAACAACAAAGAGAAAGGCTGATGATATGGAAAATTTCAATTTTGACGGATGGTAATGTTAAAAAAAGAGGATGTTGTGTAAAAGCTAAAAAAAGAAAGGACTAAATATGTTTTATCCTTTCAGAAGCGCAGAGATATTGGCTCTGGTCAGCTTCAAACATTGTTAAGTTGACATTTTCGTGTCGTACCTTTCGACGGAGCAGCGTTATTGATAGAAGTTAGACTTTTGGTCTAATAAAAAACCTTATCAATGACCTGCTCCATTTCTTTGCCTAAATTTGCTATAATAGAAAACATTCAGCCGAGGTGGCGGAATTGGTAGACGCGAGAGACTTAAAATCTCTTGATGGCCCTCCATCATGCGGGTTCGAGTCCCGCCTTCGGCACTGAACGGGGAGTAGCTCAGTTGGCTTAGAGTGCGCGCTTTGGGAGCGTGAGGTCCCGGGTTCGAGTCCCGGCTCCCCGACATTAAGTAATTTAAAATCTGCGGGAGTAGCTCAGCTGGTAGAGCGTCTCCCTTCCAAGGAGAAGGTCGCGAGTTCGATCCTCGTCTCCCGCTCAAATATTTAATTTATTTTGCGCCCGTAGCTCAATGGATAGAGCAGGAGTGTTCTAAACTCAAGGTTGGGGGTTCGACTCCCTCCGGGCGCACTAAACAATTTCTTCTTGACAAAAACTATAGGTTAAAATATAATTAAGGCCT
>Ga0265594_1002960_pt1 | contig 11608 bp, 12 predicted proteins | sample saktaG_11_FD_190147 | JGI IMG/M metagenome (GOLD analysis project Ga0265594, IMG submission 190147) | Saline water microbial communities from Sakinaw Lake, British Columbia, Canada - sak_2011_5_24_80m | ecosystem: Environmental > Aquatic > Non-marine Saline and Alkaline > Saline ... | reverse complement strand
TTAGAAAATATCTGCATAGTACTACATCCTAATTCCTCTGCTCTCTTCACAGAATTATCTATTCCTCCCGCGATAGAAACATGGCATCCAATCTTCAAAAGTTACTCCTTTTTTCTTATTATGTTTCTCGGGGTGAGTTACAACTATAGACCTCACTCCTTATCTTTGTTTTTTTGTTATATTTTTTTAGAAAAGCTTTGTAAATTTCTTTTTCTGAAAGCTTATAATCCATATCGCTTTCGAATTTATTTTCTTTAATTGATTTCTTGGGGAGTATCCTTATGTTATTTTTGTAATTATAGCATATCAAGTCAACCTTATAAATATTTACCCATATCTTACTGCATCTTTTTTATTTCTTCATCTTTCTCTTTTCTCCTCTCATATTCCCCTTCATCTATTATAGAAATAACGAGAAGGGATTATTATATGTCCCTCAGACAAAATTACCTTAAGGGTAAGGAAGTAGAAGAATTGTTAGAAGTGGGGAAGTTTATGTTTAAGGCTTAAACGCAAAGCCTTCAATTCGGGCACACATGGGGTATTAGAATTCAGGAAATTTACAAATTTCTTATGATTTTTTTGGCTTCAGGAATTTTGGATGGGGACATACTTAGTTCGTCAATTCCCATTTCCACAAGTTTTGGAATTGCTTCTGGGTCACCTGCAAGTTCTCCGCACATACCTGTCCATTTTCCTTTTTTATGAGAAGCATCAATTGTCATTTTTATAAGTCGCAGTATTGCGGGATGAAAAGGCTTATATAAATAATTTAAATTTTGGTTTGTTCTGTCTGCTGCAAAGGTATATTGTATGAGATCATTTGTACCAATACTGAAAAAATCTACATAATCTACAAGTTCTGTTGCATTTAAAGCAGTGGATGGAATTTCTACCATAATGCCTACTTCAATATTCTTGTCAAATGGTATATTTGCTTCAATTAATTCTTGCTTTGCCTCTTCTAATATTTTATTTGCCTGTTCAATTTCTTCTTTTATTGCAATCATGGGGTACATAATTTTTACTTTACCATAAGCGCTTGCACGAATAATTGCTCTGAGCTGTGCTTTAAATAATTCTTTTCTTCTTAAGCAGATTCTTATGGCTCGGACACCTAAAAAAGGATTCAATTCTTTATCCAAATTAAGATAAGGTATTTGTTTATCTCCTCCAATGTCTAATGTACGTATGATAACAGATCTACCTTTAAATTTCTCTAAAACCATTTTATATGCCTCGAATTGTTCTTCCTCTGTTGGAGGAGTCGCTCTACCAAGAAACAAAAATTCTGTTCTAAAAAGCCCCACTCCCTCCGCTCCTTCTTGAAGTGCAATGTCTGCATCTTCAGTTTTTCCTATGTTTGCAGAAACTTCTATTCTTTTTCCTTCTTTTGTTATGGTATCTAAGAATTTTATTTTTTCTAATTCTTTCTTTTCTTTTTCTATCCTTATAATCTTTTTTTTATAATGCCTTAATGCCTCTTCATCTGGTTCAATTATTATCTCTCCGTCATTTCCATCTAAAATTAATATATCCTTATCTTTTACCAAGTCTATTATTTCTTTGGCTCCTACAACTGCTGGTATCCCAAGTGCTTCTGCAAGGATAGCGGTATGTGAGGTTATTCCACCAATTTCCGTCACAAATCCTAAAACGTTCTTTTTATCTAAGCTTGCTGTATCTGAAGGTGTTAAATCTCTTGCAACAACAATTGCAGGATACGGAAGGGAAGACAGATTTGACTTCGGCTTATGCAGGATAGATCTTATGAGTCTTTCTGAGACATCCCTTATATCTTTCGCTCTCTCTCTAAAATATATATTTTCCATTTCTTCCATTGCATCTGCGTTTTCCTCAAATGCTTTACTTACAGATGCGGTTGTCGAAAAACCCTGTCCTATTAATTCATTAATTTTTTCTGTTATTATCGGGTCCTCTAAAAAGAGAAGATGTGCCTGAAAAATCTCTGCCTCTTTTTTTGCACTTTTCTTTACTTTCTTGTATAAACTTTTTATTTCAGTTTTTGTTTCTTTTATAGCCTTCCCCAATATCCTTTTCTTCTCCTTAAAAGACAACGAGTCCTTTTCGTTAACATTAATGTCGACGTCTTCAAAGATATAAAAGTAAGGCTTTCCTATTACTATTCCTTTTGACGCACTGATACCATGAAGACTTTTCATTAGTCCTCTCCAAACTTATTTTCTATCAGTTCCTTAATCTCATGTATTACCTTTTTTTCATCTTCACCTTTAGCTTCAATGGCTATATGTGCACCTTTTTCTGCACCCAAAGACAGAATCCCAAGTATGCTCTTTGCATTCACTTTTTTCCCATCCTTTTCTACGGTAATATCTGATTTAAATTTCCTTGCAGTTTGTACGAAAAGGGCTGCTGGCCGTGCATGTAAACCTACTTTGTTTTGAATAACAAATTCTTTTTTCAATGCTGATCTCCCATCTATCAAATTTTTCTTTTCCGCAATCTTTACAGTTATGCTTATTTAAACACTTCGCTTATTTTTGCCTCAATTGTTTCCTTTAAACTTTGCATAAATTGTGCTGCAGTTACTCCATCAACAATTCTGTGATCACATGAAATCGCTATATTCATCATTTTTCTAATAAATATACCACTATTTATTAATATAAGTTTTTCTTGAATCGTTGATATAGCAATTATGGCTGTTTGTCCCGGGATAAGTAATGGTCTAAAATAACTCACACCAAACATTCCTAAATTTGAAATAGTAATTGTCCCTTCCTCCATATCTGATAGGGTTATTTTTTCGTCTTTAGCATTTTGGATAAACATATTAAATTTCGTAAAAAGCTCTTTTGTACTAAGAGAATCAACATCTTTAATTACAGGCACAACAAGTCCTTTTTTTGTTTGCACAGCAATACCTATATTTTTATGGGCACTTCTTATAATTTTTTCTCCATCAAAGTTTAAACAAAATATTGGAAATGAATCCATAACCCGTGCCAGAATTTTTATAAGTATAGGAGTAATGCTTGATTTTAAGTTTTCTTTCTTAAATTGATTATTCAAATTAATAAGATTATCTGCACCTATATCATAGTAAAGTGTAAATTGCGGAATCTTTCCGCTTTCAGTCATCTTTTCTGCCATAACTTTTTGCATTGGAAGAAACGGTATTTCTTCTTTGTCTGAAGTTATTTTAATCTTGTTTATGGATTCTCCTGTGACTATTCCGTTAGTATTCCTGGGTGCTTTTCTCTAAGTCAATTCGTTCTTTACTAGCTATGTACCTTGCAAAAGGTGTAGTGGGTATTTCTGTAGTACTAATAATATTTTTCTTATTGGTTTTCTTTGTAACTTCTTTTTCTACTTCCGTTCCCAATTCTTTTTTTCTTTCTTTGGCCGTGTTGAACTTTGCCAGCTCTTCCTTTGAATCTGTTGTAAGTTTTATTACTGCGATTACTTTTCCTACTTCTATCTCTTCTCCTTCTTTTGCAAGGACCTTATATACAATTCCTGTAGCAGGTGATTCAACGTCCATAACCACTTTATCCGTCATTACCTCTATAAGAGGTTCGCCTTCATTAATAAAATCACCTTCTTTTTTACACCATTTTACAATTGCCCCTACTTCCATTGTCATACCTAATTTAGGCATTTCTACTAATTCTGGTATACCAATCGCCCCCTACTATCTCTTTTACTTTAGAAACAATATCTTCTGTTTGTGGTGTTGCTTTTCTTTCAAGATTTAAATTATATGGTATAGGAACATCTAATCCTCCTAATCTAAATGGAGGAGCGTCTAAATATAAAAACGCTTCGCTTTCTGCTACCTGAGATATAACCTCTCCGCCAATCCCACCTGTAATACACCCCTCATAAACAACGAGTAATCTATGCGTCTTTTTTACTGATTCAATTACAGGACTTAAATCTAAAGGTTTTAAAGTTCTAAGATCTATAATTTCTACTTGTATTCCTTCTTTTCCTAATATTTCCGCTGCTTCTAAACTTCTTTTTACCATAATAGATGTAGCAATAATTGTGGCGTCTTTCCCACTTCTTACTACCTTCGATTTTCCTAGGGGTACTCTGTAGTCCTCTTCTGGTACTTCTCCTCTCATTGAATAAAGAAGTTTATGCTCAAGGAATATCACAGTATTATCGTCTTCAATAGAAGATTTTAGAAGACCTTTTGCATCATAGGGATTTGATGGTACAACTATCTTTATTCCTGGAATATTAAGTAACCATGCTTCAATATTTTGAGAGTGCTGAGCAGCAGCTCCTGCTCCAGATCCCTGAGGAGCTCGTACCACAAGAGGCATTTTTAATTGTCCGCCTGTCATAAACCTAAGCTTTGCTGCCTGATTAATAATCTGATCGGCACCGAACGTAAGAAAATCTGAAAACATAATTTCTACAATGGGTCTCATGCCCATAATTGCAGCTCCGACGCCAACACCTACAAAACTTGCTTCACTCATCGGTGTATCTAATATACGTTCTGGCCCAAATTCCTCAAGCATACTTAAACTCAATCCAAACGCACCCCCATACGCACCTATATCTTCACCCATCATAAACACATTTTCGTCATCTTCTCTCATCTTCTCTATAATAGCTTCTCTTAATGCTTCTTTGTTGTTATTACTCTCATTGTTCTTCACCTTCCTCCGCATAAACATATTCAAGTAATGCATCGGTTGAAGGTTCGGGACTGTTTAAGGCAAATTTAACACCCTCTTCAATGTCTTTTGCTACATCTTTCCTAATTTTTTCTATTTTTTCATCGTCTATTTCCCCGGATTCTGTTGCCTTCTTTATAAACCTTATAATTGGATCTTTCTTCTTCCATTCTTCAATCTCCACTTTTGTTCTGTATAGATTTTTATCACTTTTAGAATGACCTGTATATCGATACGTTTTTGCTTCTATAAGTGTTGGGCCTTTGCCTTCTCTCGCTCGCTTTACGGCTTCTCTTACAACTTCGTATATTACAATTACATCCATCCCGTCTACGGTAATACCAGGTATACCAAAAGCAGATGCTCTATCAGATATATTCTGAGTAGGAATAAATTTTGAGACAGGTGACGACATTGCATACATATTATTTTCACAAATAAAGACTTCTGGAAGTTTCCAGATTGCTGCCATATTCAAGGATTCATAAAATGTACCTTCATTTGCTGCTCCATCACCAAAGAATGCAAGCACAATATCTTTTCTTTTTTTCATTTTTAAAGCAAGGGCAGCACCAGTCGCAATAGGAATACCTGCTCCCACAACTCCATTGGCTCCTAAATTACCGAGACTAAAATCCGCAATGTGCATAGACCCACCTCTTCCATGGCAGTATCCTGTTTCTTTTCCTAAGAATTCTGCAAACATTTTTCTGATATCTCCGCCTTTTGCAATCATATGGCCGTGGCCCCTATGAGTGCTTGTTATATAATCTGTTTTTTCTGCTGCAAAGATTGAGCCCACCGGCACAGCTTCTTCTCCAATAGAGAGATGCATTGTTCCGTAAACGAGGTTTTTCATAAATAGTTTTTCTGCTTGTTTTTCAAAGGCTCTGATAAGCATCATTTTATATAACATCTCCAGCTTACACTCTCTACTTATCTCACCCATTTTTCTCCTCCTTTATGTTTTAAATACGAATATGGGACCATACAAAGAAACCTCAATATATTTTCACCTAAATTTTTAATACTATGAACTTCCCCTTGAGGTATATACAAAGCATCTCTTTTTCTAATAATTTCACTTCTTCTTCCTAATTTTACTGAGCCTTTACCTTCCAATATAAATATTTCATGTTCATATGGATGCGAATCTTCTTTTGTCCCAAACCCAGGTAAAATTTCGAATAACCTCATAAAAAAATTGCTCGCACCTGCTCTCTCATCAATAAGCCATATTCTAAAAATTCCCTCACTTATTTCTTCTTTAACAAGTTCTTTATAGTTCATTTTCATATCTTAACCTTTTGGTAAGGGATGGGGTAGCCCCATCCCTTTTTAAAATTATTCGGATTTTTCTAAATATTCCTTTGAAGCTCCTGCAATTTTTCCCCAACCCTTTTCGTACTTTTTATAGAAGTAAAGGAATAAGAAGAAAATAGCAATTAGTATAGCTATGCTAAAGCCATTATTCATAAGTTTTACAATGAGCCAACTCAATGGGTTAGAACCGTCACATATTGAGCTAATCTGAGTTACTCCGCTCGGCATATTGAACTGGGCCTGAATTGCTGCTTTAGTAAATAATGGTGAAAGGTTGGTTCCAACTAACAATCCTCCCGCGATAATAACCGTCCCAATAATAACGGTTTTAAATATATTTCCGCGTGTTACAGGAATCGTCATAACAACCATAAACGGAAGTACTGCAAGATCTACGGCAAGAAGAATCTGATTTTGAGGAATAATTACCATAAGAATAACAGCAATCGGTACAAGAATCATGGCAGATGCAATAGCAGCTGGGTCTCCAACAAGAATAGCGGAATCAAGCCCAATATGAAATTTTCTCTTAGATGCTCTTGCCTTCATAAATTCTCTTACGCCTTCGGAGATTGGAATTAGGCCATCCATAAGAATTGCAACCATCTTGGGGAAAATATACATAACGCCTGCCATAGACATACCGAGTTTTAAGATATTAAACCAAGCCTGTATAGATCCGAGATCCTTCATGTTACCAAGGAAGCCAACAACAATACCGAGCGCAAGACCAATAATGATAGGGTCACCAAAAATGCCCCATTTTTTCCTAATTGTAGCAGGATCCGATTTAATTTTATCAAAATGTAATTTATCAAGAACCCAGTTCAACGGAATAGCAATTGGTAGATATGCAGCAGAAAAACCATGTGGTATCGAAATCCCTGGTATCTTGTAGTATTCCTGAACTGCAGGTGCAGTCCAATCTGCTAAAAGTAGTACCAAAGCAGAATTAATAGCAGATGCAAAAACTCCTAACCAAACGTTGCCTGTTAATGCATAAACTAATCCACCCGTAAAGGCAAAATGCCAGTAATTCCAGACATCCACATTTATTGTGTTTGTCCAGCGGAAAGCATACATTAAAAAATTTACAAGTACTGTAACAGGTATTACAAATAATCCTACCTTCCCTGCAAATGCAATTGCAGCAGCAGCAGGCCACCCCACATCAACAATTGGAAGATTCACACCCGTGAACTCCACCATTTTGCCTGCAGCAGGGGCAAGATTGTTTAAAAAATAACCTAAAATTAAGTTAATCCCTATAAAACCAATTCCGATAAACACTGCAGATCTAAAAGCCTTTTTACTATTAATTTTAAACACTAAAGCCAAAACAAATATGACAATCGGTAGTAGAACGGTTATACCTAAACCGCTAATAATGTCATTAAAGGTCATTATAATTCCCTCCTTTTTACTATAATTTTTCTTTACTTTTCACTATTTTTTACTCATTACCCCCCCTTTTTTTTAGCTTCTTCGTTATTTCTTCTATAGCTTCGTCCTCACCAATACCTGTTAGAAAAGCAAGCGTCCTTACAACTGGAACTTTAATATTATCCGGAACTGGAGTGGTTGCGACAATAAGATCAACCTTTTCGAGCATACCTTCAACTTCTGCTACCTTACACTGTCTTGTTTCAATATCAATTCCTTTTTCTTCAAGTTTTTCCTCCAATTTCCTTGCAACTACTGTTGATGTAGCAATCCCCGTCCCACATACAACTAAAATCCTTTTTCTTAACAACTTATCACCTTCCTTTCTCTTATTTGATCATTTTTCTTATTGATTTAACGAATCTCTCTGTATCGTTAAGAGAATAGATTAAGGAAATAAAAGATTCGTCACTGAAACTTCGAGTAAGACTAGATAAAAATTTTACATACTCATTTGGATCGACTAATGCAAGAAGAAATACAATGTGAACAGGAATAGTTAGTGTTGGGTCATCCATTTTTCTAAACGAGATAGGTTTTTGAAGTGTAGCTACCGCCATTCCCGGTTTATTTACGTATTTTATATCTGCATGCGGAATAGCCACATTGATCTTCCCCAGATATAACCCCGTTGGGTGTTTTTTTTCTCTTTCTAATACCGCATCACAAAAACTTTCTTTTACAAAACTTCTTTCTCTCAGCTCTTCAGAAAGAAACTTAATAACATCTGAATTTTCTTTAAAGCTTTTTTGCACAAATATTAATTCTTCTTTTACTATTTCTTTAAATACCATTATAACCATCCTTTAAAATTATTATATATAGTACATAATACATAATAAAAATTAGGGCATCAATGTAGTTTATGCACTGTTTAAAACAACAAATAAGACATTTTCTTTACTATATTGAGACATTTTTGGAGGGATAAGAAGGATTTATTTCTATGATACAAATGTTTTTGTCAAAATCTCTTTTATTTCTTCTGAGGAATTACATTTCAATAATTCATGTGCTATTTTACTATCTCTGCATCTTTTTAATAATTCATAAAAGGTTATATTGTCTTCACTTTTTTGCGTAAGAACTGGGATAAGTACAATTCTTATCGGTAATACTTTATCTGAACCTCCCATACTTTTAAATGTTACTGGATCTTTCAGTGTAGCAATAGCAAATCCTTTTTTAAGTGTGAAGCTCGCATCAGTATGGGGGAGAGCTATTGGTATGGGCGTATCTAAACCCGTAGGAAATTTCTTTTCTCGTTCAGTTACTGCTTTTACAAAGTCATTTTTTACATATTTATTTTTGATTAATGCTCCCCCAAGTAATTTGATTACTTCTTTCGAGTTTTTTAGCTCTATATTTACAAATATAAGTTTTTCTTCCAATACACTCTCAACATCTAAAACGGAAGGATGTTCTAAACTATGCCTTACAATACCAAGAATTTTCCTGATACCTTCTTTCTCTTTTGTGTTAAGAAAAGGCGAAATAACAACATGCGGAATCTTCAACTGCGGTAATGGAATAGTGGATATGATAAGGTCAATATCCAAATCTATTTTTCCTTCTACAATATCTTTGTATGAGCCCACCTGGACCACATCAATATCTGGCATCTCGTTAAGTAATTTCCAAAAGAGGAGACTCGAAGTAGCCATTGCCATAGCACATATTACCACAACTTTTTTCCTTTTTCTTTTTTGGTGCCTCGTTTTCTCTACTGCCATTGCTAAATACATCGCAATGTACCCTGCTTCCTCCTCAGGAATCTCTATATGCATCTTTCTCCCAAGCATCATTGTGACTCTTCCAGCAATACCAAATGGTAGTGGATATTGTTCCTTAATATCTTTCAATAAAGGGTTCTCAATTTTGACCGCATATTTAATCTTTGCCAGCATTGATTTAAGATGTAATGCAAGCATACGAATAAACTCTGATTCATCCGGCATTGAAAACTTGAAGATATTATTTGTAATTTGTACAACTATTTTGGCATACTCTAAATACTTTTCATCAGAACTTTTATAGGACATGCCCTTTTGGCATAGAGAATAGAATTCCTGTACCTTGGAACTGAGAAAAGACAAAGTGATATAAGCAATCTCCTCTGGAGAAAGTTTTATGTGATATGAATCCTCAATTATATGACTATTCTTATAGACAGCTCCGTAGGTAGGAGTTTGCATAATATTAAAAAGCTTTTTAGGTTCAATATTAACAAAATATTTGTCTTTTGTGCGCAAAATAGAGACAGCAACTTTCAGGGCAAATACTAAATAATCTTTATCTACAAGAACTGTATTTGTATCTTTCTGTATGTTGTCCAAAAAAGTTTTAATTTCTGGAAACTGAATATTTTTTATAAGCAACAGCGAATAAGCATCCACTTCTTTCTGTATCTCTGAGTTTTTATATATTGCCTCTATAAATTTGTTTGTTTTGTTCTTATTTACCTGTAAGATGAAATCCACCATAACATTTCTTATACCTTCTTCACTCCCTTTAAGTTTATAACCTATTCCCGGCTTCCCTTCAAGTATAAGTTCATTTTCCTTAAAGTATGTCTTCACTCGTTTCAAGTCACTCATCACTGTAGGCCTCGAACTATTTATCTCAAAACACCAGTCCTCTATTGTTGGAATTTTATTTTTCATGATACAGTCAATAAATATCTTTTTAAATCTATCTTCTCGATCGAGATTTATGCTCTTATGTAACAAAAATAACTCATTCTTTATATTATCTTTGGTAGCTTGAGAATTACACTTTAAATAGACACCCATCTTCGGTTTCCGGATTAAATTTAGACCCTTTGAAAGAAAGAAGTCATAAATTATATTAAGATCCTCTTTTAATGTCCTCTTTTTAACCCCTATTTCCTCGCTAATTTTTGCTGTGGAAACAGGAAATTGGAGATCTAACAAGTATAATATTTCCTTTATATGTCGACTTTTTAATTTATTCATATTTTATATTTTACACTTTTACTTAGATTTATCAAGGACTGTATTCTTTTGAAATTTTTGAAATTGATCTGCGTCCACTCTTTGGTGAAAGTGGCCTCCTTTTGTGAAAAATATCTAGTTTTTGGATAAAGTAACGACAGGGGAGGCCCCCTGTACCAAATTCTTTACTAAATTAATATTTTTTAGATCATCTTTTTCGTCATACTCAGGAGTCTCCAGAATAAAAGGCAGGTTTTTTAGATATTTATGATTCACCAACACCTTAAAACCCTCCAGCCCTATATATCCCTTACCAATATGCATATGCCTGTCTTTTCGTGAACCCAAAGGAAATTTTGAATCATTAAGATGTATCACCTTTAATTGCTCTAAGCCCAAATATTTATCAATCTCTTCTAAGGTCTGCTTGATCCCTTCACGATGCGAAAGGTCATATCCTGCCGCAAAGGCATGACAGGTATCAAAGCATACTCCTATTCTCTTTCTATCTTTCGCCCCTTCCATCATCCTTTTTAACTGCCCAAAAGTATAACCTAGATGCGTGCCCGAACCAGCTGTATCCTCTAATAATATCATCGTCTTTAAACCTAAATCTGTACTTTCCTCTAAAATAATATTAAGGGCTCTGATTATCCTCTGAATCCCGTATTCTTCTCCTGCTCCGGTATGGGCCCCCGGATGAATAATTAGATAAGGATCAGGTAATAAAAGATCTGCTCTTTTTATATCTTCTAAAAAAGCATTAATTGATTTGAAATAAAGTTCATCTGAAGGAGATGCCAAATTAACCAGATAAGAGGCGTGAATAAAAACGGGGTTAATATTAGATTTTTTTAAATTTTCTCTAAAACTTTCTACTTCGCCCTTTTTTAATATCTTCTCCCGCCAGGTGGATGCATTTTTAGAAAATATCTGCATAGTATTACAGCCTAATTCCACAGCCCGAACAACAGAATTATCTATTCCCCCGGCGATAGAAATATGGCATCCAATCTTCAATCTCTGTTTCCTCTTTTCTTCTTCGGTTATCTAATTTTGATAATAAAAATTAGAGATTATTGAGAAATTTCATTGACTTCTCTACTTTTATAAGTATAACATATTACTGTAATCTAATTAAATAATTATTACCCTCGCCTTTAATCGCCTAAAATATTTTTTCCTTTAAGGAATAAGGGAAGGAAATGTATA
>Ga0265594_1002958_pt1 | contig 11613 bp, 9 predicted proteins | sample saktaG_11_FD_190147 | JGI IMG/M metagenome (GOLD analysis project Ga0265594, IMG submission 190147) | Saline water microbial communities from Sakinaw Lake, British Columbia, Canada - sak_2011_5_24_80m | ecosystem: Environmental > Aquatic > Non-marine Saline and Alkaline > Saline ... | reverse complement strand
AAAGATATCAGTTTTATTCACAATGTTACTGGAATTGCAAAATATGTTGTCAAACAATATGTGGAGATAATTAATAATGCTTAAATATCTTGTCAAAAAACACTTGACTCGCCATTTGGCGATATCACAGGGAGTCCCTGGTGGGAAAATCAGGTGCTACCTCAAAGGGATAGAAGATAGAATTGGGATAGCACCCTGTTTCAACAGGGTGGGGAACGCCATACTCACTAAACCGTCGAACTGCTTCAGCAGTTTCCGGTTGGATACGATTATGAAACCGATGAATCGGTTATGTGACGGGGTGGGTGTCATGCATTCATACCCCATGAATAAATTCATGGGTTGCTCAGGTGCGCCGTACCATCAGGAAGCAACCCACGGTTTTAACCGTGGGACAGAGAATATATCGTCCAACCCTCCAACGGCCAGTAATTTTAATCGTGGGTTAAGAAGATTATGTTCATAGACGACCTGAAAAACCCTATTATGATCACTCCTTCCGAGGTAATGGAATATCTCTACTGTCCCCGGTTCACCTACTTTTTGAATGTTCTCAAAGTACCTCAGCACGAAGACAGCCGCTACAAAGTCCAAAAAGGTCGCCGGGTTCACGAAAAACGCCTCCGGGACAACCGGGATTATTTACGAAAAAAGATCGATATGACGGCTAAGGAGATAAATGTATACCTGTCATCGTCAGAAAATCATATCCGGGGAATCGTGGATGAAGTGGCTTTCATGCGTGACGGTACCCTGGCGCCTGTCGATTATAAATATTCCCCTTATAAAGAGTACGCTTTCAAAACTCATCGAATCCAGATTACGTTATATAGTCTGTTGATTGAGGAAACATACCGGAAGCCGGTTAACAGGGGATATATTTTCTATATTCGCGACAGTTCAAAAATGAATGAAATTCCGATCACGCTATCTTTAAAAAAAGAGGCTCTGGAAATAGTCAACACAATTCTAACAATCATACGGGAGGAAAGACTCCCTCAAAAAACCAAAGTAAAAATCAGATGTTTTGACTGTTGTTATAAAAATATTTGCGTCTAAACCCGCTTTTTGACATAAGTAACACTTTTTTTAAGTTGTTACGCTGAGAAAAAAATTGTAATCTATGGATGAAATGAGATGAAATGGACAAAAATAGGGTTAAAATAGGAATAAAATACAGGCTGCAACCACTGGTTGTTAGTCCCGGTTTATCAGAAAGTTATGCATTGTGCTGCGGTCTGAATCCCAAATCCAATAGAACAAGGATTGAAACTCGTCGGTTTCAAATTGTCCCTGGGGACTTTCATCTTGTCTGAATCCCAAATCCAATAGAACAAGGATTGAAACAGGTACTGTTAATATTTACTTTTGCTATTAGCGTCTGTCTGAATCCCAAATCCAATAGAACAAGGATTGAAACGTTTTCTCGGCGTTCTGTTTCGACATCTTCCGGATCGTCTGAATCCCAAATCCAATAGAACAAGGATTGAAACTCAACTTGATCATCTTATTCATAATGTTACCCTCTTTGTCTGAATCCCAAATCCAATAGAACAAGGATTGAAACTCCTATACTCTCTTCGATGTCTGATTTTCAGTTCCATGTCTGAATCCCAAATCCAATAGAACAAGGATTGAAACAATGTATTATCCTTCGCTTATTACTGTTCGTGTTCGTCTGAATCCCAAATCCAATAGAACAAGGATTGAAACAACATTTTCAGTTGACCTTCAAGTTCGCCGCCGCCGGTCTGAATCCCAAATCCAATAGAACAAGGATTGAAACTTGCCAGGAAGTTCATTCAAATGATCGAAATGGAGAGTCTGAATCCCAAATCCAATAGAACAAGGATTGAAACAAAGCTGCAACGTCTGTCGGACTGGGCTATGACATTAGTCTGAATCCCAAATCCAATAGAACAAGGATTGAAACGTCTATCCGAATGCATAGTGATTGAATGCCCTTGATCGTCTGAATCCCAAATCCAATAGAACAAGGATTGAAACAGTATTTCGCGTAATTAGTAGTTAAAAACCAAAACCTGTCTGAATCCCAAATCCAATAGAACAAGGATTGAAACCAAAATGATCCAATTGATTGAGATATATATTCGCAAGTCTGAATCCCAAATCCAATAGAACAAGGATTGAAACTTGTCTATAAACCAGACCTCATCGATTTTGATATAAAGTCTGAATCCCAAATCCAATAGAACAAGGATTGAAACAACGAAAAAGCCCCGAATCTCTCCGGGGCTTTGGGTTGTCTGAATCCCAAATCCAATAGAACAAGGATTGAAACCTGGAATGGGAACCGGCAAGCAAGGCAGCGATCGAGGAGTCTGAATCCCAAATCCAATAGAACAAGGATTGAAACTTGGAGTAGGTTTGTTGCTGGCAATAATTATCACATCGTCTGAATCCCAAATCCAATAGAACAAGGATTGAAACATATTAACAAAGCGACCGGAACGGATACTTAAATCACAGTCTGAATCCCAAATCCAATAGAACAAGGATTGAAACATTCTTATGTGATGGAGCTCAAAGACGCGTTGTTGTTGTCTGAATCCCAAATCCAATAGAACAAGGATTGAAACGTTGGATCGATATCCTTAAATTTAGCCAGGCTGGTTTGTCTGAATCCCAAATCCAATAGAACAAGGATTGAAACCCAGGTTTTCCTACTTATGGATTGAAAACCGAGACATGGTCTGAATCCCAAATCCAATAGAACAAGGATTGAAACTTGTTAGAGAGCCTAAATGATTAACGTATCAGATACAAGTCTGAATCCCAAATCCAATAGAACAAGGATTGAAACCATATAGCAATGTTTGTGCTACAAGAAAGAAAAGTAGTCTGAATCCCAAATCCAATAGAACAAGGATTGAAACTTTGAAGCCAGTGGAGGTGCTGGATCACAAGGCGGTGGTCTGAATCCCAAATCCAATAGAACAAGGATTGAAACAGCAATCGCTCCAGCGAGATACCCTTTCGGTTGATATAGTCTGAATCCCAAATCCAATAGAACAAGGATTGAAACCTGTTATTCATCTTGTGGGTGATCTTTACACCGCTGTGTCTGAATCCCAAATCCAATAGAACAAGGATTGAAACTTAATATTCTTCATCTTCAAGTCCCCCTTTGAAGGGGGTCTGAATCCCAAATCCAATAGAACAAGGATTGAAACCCCGTGTCGGTCGGTGTCGTCACGCCGGCAGGCTTCAGTCTGAATCCCAAATCCAATAGAACAAGGATTGAAACATATTTCAAGTTTTTCACCTTTGTGTACTGTGCCAAGTCTGAATCCCAAATCCAATAGAACAAGGATTGAAACCAGTCAGACAATGATAGGTAACGGCAGGACTACACTGTCTGAATCCCAAATCCAATAGAACAAGGATTGAAACTGTCAAGGTGTTTCATGGAACTCATCTACTGATACTGTCTGAATCCCAAATCCAATAGAACAAGGATTGAAACTACCATCGGCTGTTGGTGCGAGTTCTTCAACAAAATTGTCTGAATCCCAAATCCAATAGAACAAGGATTGAAACGCGCTCCTGCAACTTGCTTAATACCGGGAATTAAGAGTCTGAATCCCAAATCCAATAGAACAAGGATTGAAACATGATAGCGAAGGCGGACACATCATTCAAGGAAGGTGTCTGAATCCCAAATCCAATAGAACAAGGATTGAAACTCCAATAAGGATTTCAGGAAAGAGATGAAAGATTTGGTCTGAATCCCAAATCCAATAGAACAAGGATTGAAACCTCTTATGAATCAAACAAATACCGATAGATTCAGAATTGTCTGAATCCCAAATCCAATAGAACAAGGATTGAAACTTAATCAAATATTTAGTTCCGCTAACATTAGCAGGAATGTCTGAATCCCAAATCCAATAGAACAAGGATTGAAACCCATACCAAGAGCTTCATCGGTTTTTTCTTTCGAGAGGTCTGAATCCCAAATCCAATAGAACAAGGATTGAAACATAACAATCAAAAAAGGGAACATATCACTGATATATGGTCTGAATCCCAAATCCAATAGAACAAGGATTGAAACTGTAACTTGCGAAACTAATTCTATTAGGTATGGAATGTCTGAATCCCAAATCCAATAGAACAAGGATTGAAACAGATCTATAACCCCTAAAGGATTCGCTCAGGCGTTTGGTCTGAATCCCAAATCCAATAGAACAAGGATTGAAACTCCCACAATTGCCGATGCTTACGCAAAACTCATAACTAGTCTGAATCCCAAATCCAATAGAACAAGGATTGAAACCGAACTGACCAAGTTAGACGACGCCGATTTCGAGGAAGTCTGAATCCCAAATCCAATAGAACAAGGATTGAAACTCTCGTTATAGGACGCCTTTAGTTCGTTTTTCTTCTCGTCTGAATCCCAAATCCAATAGAACAAGGATTGAAACATAATCGCCGCAGAATTGAAGCAGATCCGCAAGCGCGTCTGAATCCCAAATCCAATAGAACAAGGATTGAAACCGAAAAAGAAAGAAGTACAGGCGGTCCTGCGGGCATTGTCTGAATCCCAAATCCAATAGAACAAGGATTGAAACCTAATCCGCACATGTATAGTCCTTAATCTATCCCTGAGTCTGAATCCCAAATCCAATAGAACAAGGATTGAAACCCGTTAAAAGGGAGAAACGTAGCCATTTCACTTCGGGGCAGGCAAGACTTGAAACAACCTGGCAGGTTTCCAAAACCTGCCAGGTTTAGGTTGTCTTAAACCAAAATCCAATAGAACCCTGCTTCATTTCATTCTTCGGGGCAGGCAAGGATTGGAATTATGCAATGTTTACTGAAAGAAACAGGAAAATAATTCCATCGTCCTATCTGCTTTGGCAATTTATGAATATGAAAATCAAATAGTTTATATATCTCGTCCAGCTATCTGTTTTTAACAAGTTTATTATTATTTTTACCCACGCCAGATTTTAGCACGTTTTTTAAATTCCTCTAATTTAATTTGCTCCCGGCTATACTTAGTTATATCGGATTTGCGCACCTTAATATAGAGCCATCTCCAATCCTGATCCCATAAATGATTATCCAGATCAAGAGCAACCATAACCCATTCGTTTTCTTTTACTTTCCTTAAGGTATGTCCGTATTGTCCGAGTATTTCTAAAATATTATCAGACATTTCAGTTGCAATGGAATCAACTCTCGCTTCATCCAGACGTTCATCAAATTCAAAATCGAAGTCAAAATCGAAGTCAAAGTCATCAGTTATTACAATAGTTGAATCGCCTTCATCCGAACGTTTGTGGATAACTTTAGGTCCGCTTTTCAGATCTGTTTTCCTGGAAGCTTCTTTTTGCCGTCTTTTTTCCAGGGCTTTCAATTTTTCTTCATGTTTGGTCAGTTCTTTTTCTTTATCTTTTAATTTTCTCTCCGCGGCATTGAGTTTTTTGACCAGAACATTCTCAAATTTTTGTCCTAAAGTAGTTGGTGAAAAAAACAGGGCACCAAAACCATCCAGATACATTCCACGCGTCTTACTGCCAAATCCCGGAATTATACTTCGACCGAATTTGGATAAGGAAGTGTCTAATATTTTCTCCATGATTTCCAAATCCATACCATCGTCTTCTTCATAAACCTCGGTATATTCGATCAGTTTCTTGAGTTTGGATTTGCTGATTTTGCCTTTTCTATAATCTGACAGATCAGTTACTTTTGCACAAATTCTGAATTGTTCCGGAATTTCCTCCTTTTCTTCTTCTACCCTAATAAACTCAAAATCGTTACGCAGGCGAATATTGATACAGATCTGATCGTCTTTTTCAAGAGATTTTACGGAGCTGGCGTAATCGGCAAAGAAATCCATTATAGATTCCTTCGTCACTCTTATTTTTTCCTTTGCCGATTCGATATCTTCTTCATTTTCTTCGCTTTCTTTCTTCCTGATATTAATGGTAACTCTATCATCGTCATGCTGTTTGACATCGATATCCGGTATTCTTTTTATAGTTCTGCGGATTAATCCGGAAAACCCGCCAAGTCCTATACTTTCAATATCAAATAAAACCCCAAATCCCTCCAGGTAAATTCCCTGTACCTGATCATCAAAATTAAAATAAATCGGACTTTCCTTGATAATTATTTCATCCAGCACCTTTTCCATAATCTCAATATCCTGTTCGATTCGTTCCATCTTCTCAGCCGGCATTGCCGCAAAAAGTTGACCTGCCAGTATTATCGTTACTACTATGATAAGAATAAAAGCGATTGCATAAAGATCTTTTAAATTTTTCATATTTAGCTCCTATCTGCTTTGATTTTGCATGTTTACGTATTGGATAAGAGTACCAAGGGCTCTATCGGTACGATCAATTCTCTGTTCGGTGCCATAGTACATTTGTTCAACCGTATTCGATACCAGTTTTAAATCGGTTTGCCGCCTTTGATTAAAATCATTATAAAATTCTTTTAACAGCACGACAGTTTCAATTCTATTTCGCTTGGAATACTCATCCAGAATTGCGGCGACCATCTGATAATTTTCCTTGCGGAGGTTTTCCAGGTCTGTTTGAGTCACGGACTCAGTCGCCACAGGTTGAGCTGACCGGCGGAATAAACTCGTTTCAAATGCGAATTGTCCATCCGTAATTTGTATTCGCGTATTAATAATTGATAAAAGCAATAACACTGCTGCGACCGCAATACCAAGGCGAAGACCAATCTTCCGCGATTTTAACCTGTTTACAATATCGGTAATGGGAGACGCCGGTTGTGTCACAAAGGTCAGGTTGACATTTGGTTCAACGTCTGCCCATTTATCAAGGGTCTGCGATGTTGCCTGCAATGTCAGAAATTTGGCGCGGCATTCCTCGCAACTTTTCAGATGAGAATCCAGCGAACTTCGATCTTCCTTCGATATCTCATCATAAAGAGCATCCATCATCAACAATCGATAATCATCACATTTCATAGCCTAAATCCTCCCGGTCAACGCCCCAGCTATTCAGCACTTTCTGCAGGGCTTCCAGACCGTAATACATTCGTGATTTTATTGTATTCAACGGCGCTTTTAAAATTTCCGCAATCTCAGTGAACTTCAGCCCGTGGTACTGTTTCATAATAATTACAACCCGCTGTTCTTCCGGAATCGACATCAGCGCCTTCTGTAATAACTTCGCCAGGTCTTCCCGGTAAACATGTCTGGTCGGGTCCTGACTCTGATCGGCAATGACTACTTTATTCCCTTTTTCCTCGCAATCATCATAATCCCGGACTTCACTGATAGAGTAAGTGAGATATTTGCGTTTTTTCAGTTCGTCCCGACAGAGATTAAGTGCAATTTGATACAGCCACGTGGAAAAACGGGCATGATTCTTCAATTTTCCCAGACTTTTAAAAGCACGAATAAAGCAACACTGCATGACATCTTTCGCCTGATCATGATCGCCGATATGACGGAGAATGAAATTGAAGATCGGCTTCTCCCAGCGCCAGACCAGTGTGTTGAAGGCTGAAATACTGCCTGAGTTAAATTCCCGGATTAAAAATTCGTCGTCCATAACACTTAGACTGTAATTATGCAAAAAAAGTTTTGAATATTGAATATTATTTTCATTTTGTAGATTATAAGCGAACTTTTCGATATTTGCAAAATAATTTCTACCTGTTTGAAAATGCTATTACGTTCTCTAATTAAACAAATCATTATCCTCATTCTCCTCAGTGTACTGTTAATAGCACAGCTGAATTATGAACCGAATCTTAAAAGTATCCACCGGGAGGAGCTGGAATTCTACCGCAATTTTCCTTCGGAACCTGACACTTCATTCACACTCGATCTCATCCCGGCGCTTCGCAAAGACATTACTGCCGAACTTTCACATGAGGTTTTTGGGTATCTGCCTTACTGGAAATATTCTTCTTACGGCGTCTTAAATTACAACCTGCTCACTACGATTGCATATTTCAGCGCCGAAGTCAGCTCTACCGGATCAATAACTAATGTACACAACTGGCCGGCAAGTTCACTGGTTTCAAAAGCTCACCAAAATGGCGTGCGTGTAGTGCTGGTTGCCACGCTATTTGACAGAGACGGGCTATCGACATTATTAGGTAGCGCAGGTAATCGAACCCGATGCGTCAACAATTTATTGAATGAAGTTTTACGTGGAAATGGCGATGGCGTCAACATCGATTTCGAAGGCGTTCCGTCATCTCAGCGGACGAATCTGGTAAAATTCATGCAGGAGTTGGCGGATTCATTTCGAACACATATCGCGGACGCTCATATTTCCATGGCGTCGCCTGCCGTCGACTGGAGCAGTGCCTGGGATTATAAAGCGCTGGCGAATATTTGCGACGCTCTGTTTATCATGGGTTATAATTACCATTGGTCAGGTTCCAGTACAACAGGACCTGTAGCTCCGTTAACAGGTTATAATTATGATATCGAATGGACCGTGAACGATTATTTGGGAAAAACAAATCAAAACAGTGATAAAATCATTCTCGGTCTGCCCTATTACGGTATCGAATGGCCGACTGTATCAAGCAGCGCCGGTGCATCCACAAGCGGAAGTGGCAGTTCAAAATTCTACGCTACAGCCGAATCAAATGCACAATACTACGGCAAATTATGGCATTCCGCCTCCCAGACTCCCTGGTACAGGTATCAAAGCGGCGGCTGGTATCAATGCTGGTATGACGACAGTCTGAGTCTCGCTCTGAAGTATGAGTATGCGAAAACTAAAAACCTGCAGGGCGTCGGTATGTGGGCGTTGGCATATGACGGATCGAGACCGGAACTCTGGGGCGCCCTGGCGGATGCGTTCAGTGGATCAGGTTCGGTTATTCCACCGGCTCAACCGGAAGGGCTGGTCGTCAGAAATCTTGGAAACGGAGATATCGAAGTTCATGTTGATCCGGTTATCGACGCTCAGGAATTTGCGTTCTATATTTCGGAAAACGGCACAGATTTTTCGCTTTACCGGCAGGATAATGCCAATGAAATTGTACTGTATGGCCCGGAACCCGATCAGATCTATTATTTCAAAGTAAAAGCAATCAATGATGCCGGTGAAAGTTCATTTACGGAAGTTGGAGCCGCTATTCCCACCATCACTGAATTGTCGATTCTCATTGTTAATGGTTTTGACCGGACCAGCGGAACCGCAAATACTTTTGATTTTGTCAGACAGCACGGCAACGCTATCGCACAAACCAGAAACGCGTTTGACTTTGCTTCCAATGAGGCGATTATCAAAGGAACTGTTGACCTGGGAAATTATAAAATGGTGGACTGGATTCTGGGTGAGGAAGGAACAAGCACCGGCTCCTTCGACACCTTTGAGCAAAATCTGGTCATCGAATATCTCGAAAATGGCGGAAAGTTATTCGTTTCCGGAGCGGAAATCGGCTATGATCTGATGGGCAGTACTGCATCAATGGAAGACAAAGAATTTTTTCAAACTTACCTGAAAGCCGACTATATCAAGGACAGCGTATCCAGCTACCGGGTTCAGGCGAAAGAAATGTCGATTTTCGCAGGTGTTGAACCAATCCGCTTTGACGATGGCACTCATGGAACATATAATGTGGACTATCCCGATGGTATTAAACCCCTGAATGGCGCTGAAGTAGCGCTCTATTATTATGGTAAAAATTACGATACTGAAGGATGCGCGGGAATCACTTATAAGGGATCTTTCGGAGAAGGCAGTAAGGATGGCAAGCTCGTCTATTTCGGATTTCCATTCGAAACCGTATATCCGGACAGCACTCGAAATCTGTTGATGAACAGAATCATCACTTTCTTTGATCTGTCATTTGCAGCTGAAACGAGCCGGGTCGTGGCTGATCGATTTAAAATTCTACGGAACTATCCAAATCCGGGCAGACCTTATACAACTTTCCCTATGCAATTAGACAGCAGTAATACTTCACCGAAAATCAATATCCGTATCTTTAACCTGCTTGGTCAGGAAGTTTACAAAGAGGACATCTCGATAATTCTTGAAAATCCGCAACTGTTCACCTGGAATGGATACACAAAGAATGGCGGATTAGCCCCTACGGGTGTTTATTTTATTCGGGCAACTCACGGTCGTCAGTCGGACCGGCGAAAGTTTTCGGTAATTCACTGATACAACTGGTGATCGGGGATCGGTAATCGGTAATCGGTGATCAGTAATCAGTGATCAGTGATCAGTAATCATTTATAAACAAGGAAGAAGAAAATGCATGTGAACAGTTTTAAAGATTTAGACGTTTATAAATTGTCTCGTCAGGTATCGTTGCAAATATTTGAGACATCCAGACAATTTCCGAAAGAAGAAATGTATTCTCTAATTGATCAAATCAGACGTTCATCACGTTCGGTTGGTGCACAAATTGCCGAAGCCTGGGCAAAACGTCGATATAAAAAACATTTTATCAGCAAAATAACCGATGCCGATGGAGAGCAGCAAGAAACGCAGCATTGGATTGAAACTGCCATGGATTGTGGATATATAACTTCCGAAAGTGGCAATAAATGGTTGAAAAGTTATAATTCAATCGGACGTATGCTCAATTCAATGATTACCAAAGCGGACAGTTTCTGTTCAAAATAATATCTCTTCACCGATAACCGATTACCGATTACCATCCCCTACATCAACCAAATATCACCTTCTTAACCAACCACTCATTTAATTTCCACGGGGAAAATCGCCTGAGATAATAGCGAAGTCTGGCAGCTGGACCAATGACATTCCGGAACGGTGGATTTTTCGCAACGATCAGGGATTCGATCAATTTAGCGACTTTATTCGGATCACTTTTTAGAGTTTCATTCCGTTCCAGGTATTTTTTATACAATTTTTGAGTATAATCGTAGTTTGGACTATCAGGATCCATTGCCCTTTCAGCAAAACGGGTATTTGTGGTCAGTACTTCAGTCGGATAGGGGCCCGGTTCGATCAATAACACCTGGATTCCGAACAGTGCCAGTTCCTGGCGCAGGCTTTCCGAAAATCCTTCCAAAGCCCATTTACTGGTGTTATAAGCGCCCATGCCCGGCGTTGCCGTTAATCCCGCCACACTGGAAATATTAATAATTTTAGCAGATGAACTCTTCCGCAACAAAGGAAGCGACAGACGAATCATATTGAGCACACCAAAAAAATTCGTCTCCAGCTGGTCCCGGTATTCCTTATCACTCAGGTCTTCAAAAAAACCGCCGATCCCATAGCCAGCATTATTGATCAAAACATCCAGATACCCATATTTTTCAGAGATGTCCTTTAGGCATGCCTCAATAGACTTTATATCGGTTACGTCCAGCCGATAAACTGTCAATGATATCTTATGGCGTTCAATCGCCTCATCAAGCGCTCCCCGTTTGGCAAGATTGCGCATTGTGGCAACAACTTCATATCCTCTCTGCGCCAGACGGATGGAAGCCAATAATCCGAAGCCGCTCGAACAACCGGTAATTAAGACGACTTTTTGCTGTTTTTCAGATTTCATGCTACCCCAAATATTCTAAAAGATTTCAATTATAAATGTAAAGTCAAAATCGCTCATTTATTTTAGTCCGGAAAATCCATATTTCCAAGCCGCATATGA
>Ga0265594_1002956_pt1 | contig 11617 bp, 12 predicted proteins | sample saktaG_11_FD_190147 | JGI IMG/M metagenome (GOLD analysis project Ga0265594, IMG submission 190147) | Saline water microbial communities from Sakinaw Lake, British Columbia, Canada - sak_2011_5_24_80m | ecosystem: Environmental > Aquatic > Non-marine Saline and Alkaline > Saline ... | reverse complement strand
AAGCTACAACCCCAACTTCTATTTCCTCTCTACGGTAGCCAATCATTACCCTATATAATGAGATCGGGCTTATTGAACAATGGATTGAGTTCGACCGCTTCGCGGATCGACTCAATCCTTATAGGTTTCATTATACTGATAAGTTCCATTTAGTCCAGCAAACAAAGTTGATTCATTTGAATAATCAACAGTTCCGATTTTGCCATAATCACTCCAATTTATATCCATAGTTCCATCTTTATAGAAATTAGATCCTACCCGAACACCGATTCCGAATTTTGATGAATCTGCATAAACATTTGCCGTAAAGATTAAGGCCAGTAGAACCGACAAAAATAGTATCTTTTTTTTCATTTCCTCCTCCTTCTTGGGTTAGGCAATGCGGGCTATACACCCCTAGGTTGTGTTGAGAAAATTTCACGCTTGTAATTGAGTAGATGTGATATGGTTCTTTATGCATAAGGGTAAAGGAGAGAGTACAACTGGAGAAGACTTTCAACTAAACATTATCGAAGTAAAATCCAAGAAGGTATCAAGACGATATTCAACAAGAATAGTACAATATCCCTATGAACACGCTACGCATAACAAAGGTTCAATCATTAGTCAAGGCATTTACTATATGATTTATCGAAGAGTTGAGTGGCGCGAGAGAATCTCACCCTCGCGCTCTCCTAAAACTGGACGTGACAGTCTTCCGTCATCCAGCTCCTATTGTCCAGCCTTAACTTGAGAGAACTTTTAGCTTAAATGGTGCACTTTGAAGTTGAATCTACCCTCCTTAAGGCAAAAAGCAAGACCTGACCCCCTCAGTTATTAACAGAATAAAAATTAAAATGGGATTTCATCTTTATCTTCTTCGATATGCTCTCGACCTTCATCAGTTTCGATGTATTCCCACATTTTGTTCTGATGCAACCAAGTGGGATCAGAATTTCTTTGAATAAATGCATCTATATCCATTCCATCAATCATAGGACGTCGCCTTACTCTAACTTGCTTGCCATTCATGAAAACCCACTCATATTTCTTTTGGCGCTCGGACTTTGCAGCTTTTCGAGCTCGTTTTTGTGCTGCCGTGAGTTTCTTTTTAATTTTTGGCATTTCTGAAATTACTGTCCTTACGCATAGTTTAAATATCCATCGTAGCTTCAGTCATTTGAGATTGACCTAACTCTGTCAGAAAAACTTCATCAATAGTACGAACTCCACATTTAGGGCACGTAATTGGTTTTTCGAAATCGGCCCTAAACGTTTGCTCATTTATTTTTATTATTCCGACATCAGAATCGAAGATACCGTTACATTTTTTACACTCAAAATTTATTTCCATGACTACCTCTTTGTAGAGCTAACAAGTGATTATATGGTTCCGTATAACTGCGGTATTAATAAACGATTTACATCAGATATTCGAATAATTTATAGTCTCCTATCTGGATAACTTGTCATTTGGAATGTTATACGACAAGCCGGATAACATGCTAAAGATACCTCCAGAAATAGAGACAGAGTCTGTCCTTGACTCTTACCCCCTTTTCCGTCTTTTATTTTGTATTTCCTTCAATGATCTTGATTTCTTCTTCTGTCAATTCGTATAATTCATAAACCAGTCGATCAATTTGATGGTCCGTGGTTTCAATCTGGCGCTGGAGGACGGTTTTTGTCTGGGGCTCCTTGGCTTCGGCCAGTTGTTTGTGCAAGACAAGCATCTGGTCGACCATAGAAGGGAGTCTCGATTTTGCATTCGGAATTGGGACAGGAAAAGATTCTAACGTGTTGACATTAATTTTAGGAAACGCAGACCGGTCAAGATTCACGTTACGACTTTTCAGATACTTAGAACAAACGCGTGAAAGGAGTATGCCGAGAAAAAACAGAATGGATTCTCTGGGAATGTCTTTCTTTGGTTTCAAGGTAATTACGTCGGTATTGCAGATCAACGACTCATCAGTGAAGCTGCCCAGTAACGTTGTGGATGAAAGTATACGTTGGATGAGGATGCGGGGACCAAAAAAAATTGCCGGGTCGCGAGGTGCCGCAAGATTTTTTCCGTATTTTATCCAATCACCCTGCCAATCAAGACGATATCGTTTGACATTTCGAGCAGTCAGTAGCGGTTGCCAGTATTCATCAATTTTCCCCTTGGAATGATAAATCTTTGCATCCATCATTTCGCGAGTCTGTGGAGGTTTGCCTTTCCCGGCTTCGTACGGTTTCATGCCGAACTTAAAAACAAAATAATCAGCCAATGTTTTTTCGCCCTTTAGTTGCATAACATTTGAAAATGATATGTCAATTGGTGTGATGTCCGATAGAAGACAATGGTCGCGAGAATAGCTCCACACGGCCTCTTTTACAGCATTCAGTCGTTCTGGAATGGTAAGCAACAAACGGTCAATGCTTTTAATGGTGAATGACTTCGGATAGGTCGGTTTACGTGTGCGGAATCCTTTCAGTAAAACAGTATCAACAGTCGCATTGGCAAACACCTTATAGACATTGACAAGTTCGGCTGCGGCATTCTGTTTGAAGACAAAATCACGAAGTTTTTCATCATATCTGGTTGAAAGCCAATAGTTGGGGATAATATAACCAAGACAACCACCATCGCAGAGAAGTTTGAAACCTTTTTCGATAAACAACCCGTAAGTGTTGAGCTGATATTCAGAAGTTTGATAGTTTTGGTACAGGTAGCTTTTATCTTGTTCGGTAATCATGTCTGAGCGTGACTGAATGTACGGCGGATTTCCAATTACGGCATCGAAGCCCCCGACCTGCATGATTTCAGAAAACTCGGCTTCCCAGTCAAAGACATTGACGCGGTACATCTCTTCTTCATCGCGGAAGCTCGTCTGCTGTCCCTCGTAAAAATCGGGACCGATGAGGGAATTGCCGCACTTGATGTTGTTTCCAAGATCGGGTAGCGCGCGCTCGTGGAAGAGTTGAAGCGTCTTTCCTATGGTTTCATCGCTTTCGTCTTCCAGGACTTTCAAAAGGAGTGAAAGCTTGGTGACCTCCACCGCTTGGGTGTCGATGTCAACGCCGTAGATATTGTTGAGAAGGATTCGCTTTTTTTCCGCCGTGGTCAATTTCCATTCTCCACCGGGTGCCTGGTAGAGGGCAGGGTTGCGCCCTTTCGCCCATTTTTCAGGGGCATCGGCTATGTATTGATCCCTGTGCCAGTCAAGGAGATACTGATAAGCGCCGATCAGGAACGATCCGGAGCCGCAGGCAGGATCCAGAATTTTGAGTTTGCTCACCGCCCCGCGAGGCCCGGGCTTTTTACCTTCAACAAGCTTGCCGACGGTCTGCTTGACAATGTAGTCCACGATATACGTGGGGGTGTAATACACGCCGCCCGCCTTTTTGACCTCCGGCTTTTCTTCGACAATGGCACGGTGGCCCGGCGTTAAACGGATTACTTTTCCAAGAAATCGCTCGTAGACCTGCCCCAGAATATCCGCGGGGAGGACGGAAAATTCATACGGGCTGTCCGGGTAGTAGAGATTCGTGAAAATATCCTTTAGGGGTTTATCGTCAATCGCGAGATCAAGCGTAAGATCGTCAGGGGGAGAGACACGGTCTTTTTCCTTTTTGAAATGGAAGAGCCCGGAGTTGTAACGATCATCGGCCTGTTGAAACATCTGGCACAGCCGCCGGTAGACCTGGGTGCCGTTTCTGAGAGCCATGAGCAGACCGTATTGTTCGATGCCCCGGTCTTCGCAGATGCGGAGAAAGACAATACGGTCGATGGTACGCTGTACGGCGAAGTTCAGTTCACGCTTTGTAAGGCCGGGATTCCGGAGGGCGATATTTCGGGCAAGTACTTCGCGCCATCGCTCAATTTCTTCGAGGAAGGCAGTGTCAACTTCGGCGGTTCCCCGCTTTACCCTGCTGGATTCAACATATTTATCAAAAGAACCTTTAAGAACAGATTCACGAGAGAAGATCGAGGCGATTTCATCCCAGCGTTCGATATATTCATTATAAGTAAAGTAAAGGGTACGTGCCCTGGAAGGCTTGTCGGTCTTGACTGGTTTAATCCGGCAGTCATAGACGGCGAGTTCCTCAAAATCCGTCAGGATACTGAGCGGCAGCTTGGCCGACCATGCGTAACGGCGAAGCTGGTATGCGGGATTGATCTCTTCCCTGATATTAATGGCGGGTTTCTTCGCTTCCAGAAAGAATTTGCGTGTTCCGCCGATACGGAAGCAGTAATCAGGGGCCTTTGTGGCGCTGCCTATTTTAATGGCATCTTCATGTATTATGTCCTTATATGCCTCAGCATAGCCTTGTTTGTTATAGACATCCCAACCGAGGGCATGGAAGAAGGGGTTGATAAATTCCTGTCGAACCTGGGCCTCGTTGTACCGGCCTGACCGATAGGTGTCAAGATTGCGGTCAAAACGCTCAATAAGTTCATATATTTCTTCAGGAACTGACAGCCCCCCCCCCCACCCTGATGAAAATCAATACAGGGAATGTAGCAGATTTGTCAATATATTTCAGCTTAAGAGTGATGCATTCGTAAAAAGTCATAAACTGCACCATTTGTCATGCTGAACTTGTTTCAGCATCTAATTGTTTCAGTAAGTTAGAGACCCTGAATGATCCTGAAACAAGTTCAGGACATGATTTTGGGTGACAAAAACTGACTTTTTACGAGACTGTCAAGAATAAAAAGGCAAAACCGTAATTGGGATTCCCAGGGAGATTCACAAACGGCTTGACAATGATTTTGATCCTGTGGTATCCAGCTCGTTCACATTGCGAACAAATATATAATTCGGGAGGCCGGTTAAAATATATAAGTTTTTTTCCTCAACCAAGCTTACAATATCTTTATTTCTTGCTTTAGCCATCACATCTATTTTTGGTACGATAATACAGCAGGGGCTACCCCTTGGACGGTATGAGGCGCTGTACGGCCCCAGAGTGTTCTCTTTTTTAAAATTCTTCAACATTTTCGACATGTACCACTCCTGGTGGTTTACTCTGCTTTTAATATTGTTATCTGTAAATGTGATTGTCTGTACGGCCAAACAGATTCCACGTATTATCAAAGCAATACGCCCTGAAAAGAATAAATTTGATGATAGTGTCTTTGGCTCATCTCAGATTAATAAAACAGTTCAATGCCGCAAGAGTTTGTCTGACCTCGAACAGAAAATAACATCCCTGCTGAAATCTATTGTTTCACTCCCGGTTCAAGTAAGAAAAGATGACAAAAGCTATTTCTTTTCCGAGAAAGGCAGATATTCGAGAATAGGGTTCGTTTTTATCCATTTCAGTATTCTTCTCATTCTGGGAGGTGGGCTAATCGGGGCCATCTGGGGATTTAACGGTCAGATGAATATTGTCGAAGGCGAAATTGCGGACACCTTTATCCTCTTTAATGGTGACGGTAAGAGGGTAGAGAAACTCGGGTTTCAAGTTCGCTGCGATAGCTTTAAAGTTGATTTTTATAAAACAGGTCAACCCAAGGAATATAGAAGTGATTTAACTATTCTGGAAAACGGGAAAAAAGTTGTTTCCAGGGCAATCAGGGTAAATGACCCCCTGATCTATAAAGGTTTGAAGTTCTGTCAGGCGACTTACGGAATTGCGGGAACTACTAATTTTAAGATCATTGCGAAAAATGAAAAGACAGGAAAGGAAACCGTCTTGACACTGAACATGATGAAAAAAGTTTCCCTGCCGGACAGCAAGTCTTACTTTGCAATCGCCAAATTTATGCCCAATTATCAGAATCATGGCCCTGCTGTCCTTGGAGTCCTGATTGAACCGGAAAAAGCTCACGATGTACTCTGGCTCTTCAAAGACTATAAACAACAAAAGAATGAATTTTCCTTTATATTTAAAGACTTTGATAGCCGTTATTATACCGGCATACAGGTGAGCAGAAATCCCGGTGTATCCATTGTCTGGGCCGGCTGTATTCTTATCCTGGTCGGTTTTGTGCTGAGCCTCTTTTTCACGCACACAAAAGTATGGTTACGGATTTCAGAGCGGAAGGACGGCTGTGAAGTTAAAATCGTTGCCAGTGTAAACAGGAACAGGAAAGATTTTGAAGAAAAACTGGGAAAACTCGTCATGGAATTACAGACGGAATAGAACATCATGAGTGATACTTTTATTATCAGTATTGTAACATTTATTTATTTTGCAGCTGCTTTTAGCTACTTGATTTCTTTTGTTTTTCGTAAGAAACCGGTAGCAGTTATGGCATTGGCTCTCACCGTTTTTGGAATAACAGCTCAAACAGCGGCACTTATTATCCGCTGGATTCACTCTTACCAATTGGGGATCGGTCACGCACCCCTTTCGAATTTTTATGAATCCATTGTATTTTTTTCCTGGTCCATCATTTTTGTCTGTTTAATTATGGAAAGGCGTTATAAGAGCAGCTTAATCGGGGCTCTGGCTAATTTCTTTGCTTTTATCCTGCTGGCGTATGCCTCGTTGTCCGGAGATGTAAACTCCCAGATACAGCCTTTAATTCCCGCTCTTCAAAGCAACTGGTTAACAAGCCACGTTATAAGCTGTTTTTTAGCCTATGCGTGTTTTGCCATCTCGTTCGGGACCAGTATACTTTATCTGATAGAGCAGGGATTCAAGGGAAACCCTGTTAATATCTTGCCTGAACCTAAATTTTTAGATGAAGTGACCTACAAAATGATATCAATCGGTTTTGTACTCTTAACGCTGGGAATCATCACCGGAGCTGCTTGGGCCGATCATGCCTGGGGAAGATATTGGGGGTGGGATCCGAAGGAGACCTGGTCATTGATTACCTGGCTGATTTATGCGTCATTTCTTCATGCACGCCTTGTCAGGGGATGGAAAGGAACAAGAATGTCTTTAATTTCCGTCTTCGGATTCGTCGCCGTTGTTTTTACCTACCTGGGAGTAAATTATATCCTTTCAGGCCTTCACAGTTATCTTTAATCCACAGATTTCGCAGATTACACGGATTAACACTACTCTACTCTAATCAAGTCATTTGAAGTGCGATGGGGCGAAATTTGCAGGGTTTGATTCCCCTTGATACCCGCGGCAATAGCAACTCTTCTTAGGCTTGTCAAACTTCAAACAGAGGCTGATTTATTTGTATCTGAAAAACCTGTGACAGCGAAAAATTCAGACTATCCAGCTTGTCCACGCCCATATTCACTTTTTAATATCTTTATGGATTTCAACAAGTATGCCGTTTGTCGATTTCTTCTACAGGCGATAGTTGGTGGTTAAAATTTTCATGTAGCGTTTAATTCTTACTCCTATGTATCATGTCAAAATATCCACTCTGGTTCCTACCTGTTCATTCTGTGCTGCTTCCTCTGCCTGACGAGCAGCTTCTTCTGCCTGACGAACCGCCTCCTCGTTTTCAATCTCAGACCTTTCTTCACAAGGCGGGGAACTCTGCGCGGATTCTGTTTTTTGAGTGAATAATGTCACCCTGTCATCTCTTTCTGCCCTTTTGACATCGTCAGTTTTCCTTGAGTCGTCTATATTGCCACTGGTTACATTAAGAGAAAAAAGGACATCCGGTGCCGGCGGTGTACCATTAATACCATCTACCATGATTAAGTTCCTCCTCGCATTTATATCTTGAGCCTTGCGCACCCGAGGGCTCTTTAGCTCGTCATGGGCTCTGGTGCCGCCCTTTATTTTTACACATAAAAAAACCGCTTCCGGAAAGGCGAAGCGGGCTGTTACAACCTACTTAGCAGCCCCGCTTCCGTATCTGCATAAGCAGACTTAGCCCGGTGGCTTTGCGTCCCACCCTTTCGGGAGGTTTGCCCTTCAGTAAGTGAAGATTCGATCTATGTATACTGGTTATCGGCATTTTGATTGAGAACTTTAATTTTACAATTGATAAATTGAGACAATATATTTTACACTGCCATAAATTCTTGTGCTAAAAAGCCTTGACTCAAATCCCTAACCCATACTAAATAAGAATAAAGTAAAATACTTTCAGGAGAAAAGATTGATTGCCAGATACTCAAGAGAAGAAATGTCTTCAATCTGGAGCCAGGAAAACAGGTTTCAGAAATGGCTCGACATAGAGATTTTGGCATGCGAAGCGCTTGCCTTAAAAGGTGAAATACCGGAAGAGTCTTTGAAGAATATCCAAGAAAAAGCCGGCTTTGACATAGGGCGGATTGATGAGATAGAAAAGACGACCAAGCATGATGTGGTAGCTTTTCTGACCTGTGTTTCCGAAAGGGTAGGGGAGGATTCCCGTTATATTCATATGGGGCTGACATCTTCGGATATCCTCGATACATCTCTCGCCGTGTTATTGAGGGAGGCATCCCAAATCCTCATCAAGGGAATTGATGAGCTGTTGATCGTCCTGAAAAAGAAAGCTTTTACATATAAAGATACCCTGATGATAGGCAGATCTCACGGGATACATGCAGAGCCGATCACCTTTGGTTTAAAGATGGCCCTCTGGTATCAGGAGATGGAGCGTAACAGGGAGAGGATGAACCGGGCAAGGGATGTGATAAGGTATGGAAAAATATCAGGGGCTGTTGGTACGTTCCCTTTTGTTGATCCATCCGTTGAAGAATACATTTGTCTTAAACTTGGGCTCAAACCTGCCCCTATTTCAACACAGATTGTCCAGAGGGACAGGCATGCCGAATATTTTTCAACTCTGGCAATCATTGCATCTTCCATTGATAAGTTTGCCCAGGAGATCAGACTGCTTCAGAGAACCGAGGTGCGTGAGGCGGAGGAATTTTTTTCACCGGGGCAGAAGGGTTCGTCAGCAATGCCCCACAAGCGAAACCCGGTCCTCTCAGAAAATCTTTCCGGTCTTGCCCGTCTGATGAGGTCCTATGCTGCTGCATCTCTTGATAATATTGCCCTCTGGCATGAACGGGACATCAGCCACTCTTCGGTTGAGAGGGTCATTGCGCCCGACGCAACGATACTTCTCGACTTTATGTTGAATCGATTCACGGGACTTCTGGATAAACTGCTTGTTTATCCGGAAAGAATGGTTTCAAATCTCAATATGACCAGGGGTTTGATTTTCTCCCAGATGGTTCTTTTGAAACTAATCGAAAGGGAAATTTCACGTGAGGATGCCTACGCTATTGTGCAGAGAAATGCGATGAAGTCATGGGAGGAAGGACTCGAGTTCAAACAATTGTTGATAAAAGACAACGATGTTATGTCATATTTGAGTACTGAAGATATTGAAAACGTCTTTGGTGTGAAAAATTTCTTAAAACATGTGAACTACATCTTTTCAAGGGTATTTGGAGAGGAAAAATGAAGAAGTGTTTCTGGTTAGTTGTGGCGATTTTGTTGGTGTCCTGTTTCGGTTGCACTTATTTTAAAGGTTATGTTGAAATCGTTAAAGACGAAGGCATCTCGAAGGAATATCTGAACGTATTGGACAAGTGGACAAGGGATAAGACGGTGTACTCTCAATTTGAAACAAAAGTTCGTATTGCAGCAACCTATAAAAACAGTGATTTTAACAATGCCTATCTTTCAGAATATTCGAGGATATATTCTTTAACCGAACCGGAGAAAAAATCAAAGGAGGAGATACTGACGGATCTTTCTTCTGAGTTTACCGAGTTTCTCTTTTATGCCTATACTCCCGATAAAGATTCAAATGACTTTGACAGGTGGGATTCTATCTGGACGATATTCCTCTTAGACGAGGAGGGAAACAGGATATACCCGGTAGAGGTGAGAAAAATTAAGAAAATTACGCCGCTAATAAAAGAATTTTATCCCTACATAAACAAGTACTATGGGATGTTTTACAGTCTTAAATATCCGCCTTTCTCCTTAACTGAAGGTGATTCCAAGCACCTGAAGTTGGTCTTTGCCAGCGTGCTCGGGAGAGTTGAGCTTGAGTGGCCCCGGTGACCCTGATCACTAAAATCCGTCCCCTTTTAATGACGTGGCAATCATCCTGTATTCGCCCCCGAACCATTCCTTTTTTATCAGCCTGTCTTCTGAGACTGACAGGTTTTTTTCGTTCATAAGGTTAAAAAAGTCTTCCTCGTAGGTTACGTTACCAAAATCGATAGTTGTAATGTATTTAAGTTTCGGCTTGATAAACTCTATGAACCCTGTCTTTTCTTTGAACATGGTCTGAAAAAAGATGACCTCTCCGCCAGGTTTGAGCCAATCTCTAATTCGATCCAGAACAAGCTTCTGGTCATCGAAAAGCATGAAGCTCATACTAAAGAGAATAAAATCAAAAAATCCTCTCCTCGGCGGATCGTAGGTCTCTACAGGCTCGTGGTGAATTTCGATGTAATTTTCGAGCTGGTAGGTTTCAATGAGACGGTAACAGTGATTTATATAGCTTTTATTAATATCAATTCCTGTTATCCTCAAATTCTTGGATTTAATCAAGGTGTGGTAGTTTTTTATCATCACCCCGTTGCCGATTCCCACGTCGAGAACATTTGAGTTAGCCGAAAAATAATCGAGACAATTATTGTAACAATGATTGGTTACGTCATTGATTATCAATTTGTATAGTAGATTTTTCATTATATAAAATCGAATTTTTCTAAGAATTAATCTTTACATTTCAAAGATTTTCCGTGACCAGCAGCGGAGAACGTCAACGTATTGTTATTTCTTTAAGATTATTCCATGTTTTCTCAGAGTACCATATATCGACGAATTCATGGATAACCGCTTTTTCTTTTTTTGCCATTTCTTCGGCTACCGGCTTTCGTAAAATACCCTTGATACTTCTGAAGGCGGCGCTGTCTTTCCTGGCTAAATCGTAGGCTATCTTTCCAGCATCCTCTGTCAAATTATCTTGAGAAGATACCTTGTCAACAAGCCCTAATTGATTTGCTTCCTCCGCAGAATACAATGAACCACTGTAGAGAATTGACTGGGCATTCTTTTGCCCGACACAATATTTAAGCATTTCAACACTTCCGGCGAGCACTGTTGAACCAAAACCAAATTCATTTAACGCAATTTTTGCTTTTCCGGAAACCATTATTCTATAGTCACATGTCGTGGCAAGCATACAGCCTCCCGCCATCGTATGGCCGTTTAATGCGGCCACAACAGGTTTTGGAAAGAGGAACATATACGTGTAGAGATCGGTAAATTTAGTTAAAAACTTTGTGAAAGAATCTTTTGAATAGCTTAAGAATTCGGGAATATCAAAACCAAAGGAGAAAAAGTTGCCTTGACCCGTTAAAATTACCGCCTTGACAGTTTCGTCGTTTTCTAACTCTATCAAAGAACTGTTTATTTGCTCTATAGCCAATTCATTTAGCGCATTTACTTTACCCCTGCTCAGGGTAAGCGTTGCAACGTTGTCGTCTTTTGAAACAATAACAAAACTCATGAAGAACTCCTCCTCTTGTCGGTAATACGGGAAACTTACCAGTTGGATTCCCCACATTTTTGAGAGAAAATTTTCCGTTTGAATCCTATTATTATAGTATACTTAAAACGGTTATGCAACATCTCTCTTGTCCCAAAATCCGACATAGGTTTAAGTGGATCAGTTTTTTGGAGGTTTTTGCTCATAAAAACCAGCTTAGCGGTTCGGTATCCGCGTTGCTTTAGACCTGCTTGTGTTTATATCACTGCTTACCTG
>Ga0265594_1002955_pt1 | contig 11620 bp, 9 predicted proteins | sample saktaG_11_FD_190147 | JGI IMG/M metagenome (GOLD analysis project Ga0265594, IMG submission 190147) | Saline water microbial communities from Sakinaw Lake, British Columbia, Canada - sak_2011_5_24_80m | ecosystem: Environmental > Aquatic > Non-marine Saline and Alkaline > Saline ... | reverse complement strand
GAGCTGGGGTACACGGCAGATATTGATGGGAAGCCCCTTACCGATGTCAACCAGGTCTGCGAGCTTAAGGTTCAGGACATCATAGTTCCAGAGAACTGTGCAGATCACCTGCTTCAGGTCTCGCATTTCATAGATGAAATGCTTGAGAGGCTTTACGGGCTGCCTAGATTCTATGATGCTAAGAGTCGAGGCGACATGGTTGGTCAGCTTATCATCGGGCTTTCACCGCACACTTCAGCAGGAGTTCTTGGGAGAATTGCAGGTTTCTCGAAGCTCAGTGTCTGCTACTCTCACCCCCTCTGGATTGCGGTTAAGCGGAGAGACTGCGACGGAGATGAGGATGCTATAATGCTGGCCTTGGAGGCGCTGCTGGACTTCTCGCGAGATTATCTTCCCGCACAGATAGGGGGAATCATGGACGCCCCTCTTCTCCTAACACCAGTCGTTAACCCCTTAGAAGTAGATGACCAAGTTTGGTCTCTAGACCTATGCAATAGTTACCCCCTAGAGTTCTACAACCGTACATTGGAGGGCAGCCCCCCCCGCTACGTATCCGACCTTATGGATACGGTGAAGCATAGACTCAACACCCCTGCCCAATATGAGGGCTACAGGTTCACCCATGAAACTTCCAATATAAACCTCGGCTCAAGAGAGAACGTATACAAGAAACTTGGAACTATGAGGGAGAAGCTTGAGGCCCAGATGGGTGTGATGGATAAGATCGAGGGCGTCGACACGAAAGAGGTAGCTAAACGCATCCTCACCGTCCACCTTATGAGGGATATCGCGGGAAACCTCAGAGTTTTTGCATCTCAGTCTTTCCGCTGTAAGAAGTGCAACCAAAGGTTTAGACGTATACCTTTAACTGGGCGATGCTCCAGATGTGGCGGTGAGATTGCACTCACAGTCTATAGGGGTTCTGTGGAGAAGTACCTTAAGGTGGCAGCGTGGCTTGCCCGTAAGTATGGTGTTGAGGACTATTACAAGCAACGGATAGACCTCATCTCAGACGAGATAGACCTTGTCTTCGCAGGCGAGAAGGAGGCAGAGAGGAAGAAAGAGACTGCTCTGACATCGTTCATGTAAATGGGGGGAGAAAATGGCTGAGGCAAAGATTCATCCGAATGCCTATATCCCCTTCATGAGAAACAGGAAAGCTGGACTTAAAGCGCGAACAACTATACTCAAAGCTCTGAGAAAAGGCTCCGTTCCCACAAAATTACTGCTCTCAGAGACTAAGCTGAGTCGCTCCTCTCTGCGCTACCATCTGAAGCTCCTAGAAGAACATAAGTTCATCCGAATGGTGGGAGCTTCGAGGAAGCGCGGGAAGCTTGTAGAAAGCACCGGTTTAGGGCAACAGCCCATAGTTCAGCCGTAGATCGTGGGGTAAAATTATTTATGGTATGCTGTTATTTACCTATATTCACAGGAATAGATTAGATACAAAATTCTCTTCACAGATATTTGATGGGGTTATGCTATGGGTGAAGCATCGGCTGTTAATGCTATACAGCTATTTAGAACCATTGTTGACAACCCCATCATGAGGAGGATTCTGAGAGGCTTCTCCAAGCACTGTGACAAGGATGGCGGAAACCGGCTTGAAATTGCTTTAGAACTGATCGTCGGCGTGAGAAAGAAAGCATGCTTCAAATGTCAGATCAGTAAGAAGATACTTGCACCCATCATCAGGGTGGCTGCCAAGGGCTTCGGCGTGCCAGACAGTAAGATGAAGGAGAAGTTCGCCGACCCGGCATGGCGGAGAGGCTTAGTAAACGTTATCAGAGGCATCGGCTGGTTCGGTGTTAGGCATCCCTTCGTTCCCGGGGCTCCCTTCCAGATCGTTTGGAACATAACCAAAGCCTGCAACTTGAAGTGTATTCACTGCTATGAGAGTGCAGGTGGCAAGAAGGATCCCGATGAACTTTCCACCGAGGATGTTCTCAAAGGAATTGATAGGCTGGCAGATGCTGGTTGCGTAATCTTAGCTTTCTCAGGTGGGGAGCCAACCATTCACCCCGACATCCTCAAATTCATAAAGCATGCTCACCAGAAGGGCATATACGCTGCCGTGGCCACTAATGGTCTCGCATTCGCTTCAAGGGAGACTGTTAAGGAGTATAAGCGTGCAGGCTTGGAGTTCGCGCAGATAAGTCTCGATGCTGCTCACGCCGAAGTACATGACAAGTTTCGAGGGGTTCCAGGCGCCTTCGAGAAGACTGTTAAGGGGATCAAAAACTGCGTTGATGAGGGCCTCTTCGTAGAGGTCGCTATGACTATAACCAAAGCAAACTACAAGGAGATGCCCGCCACCGTAGAGTTGGCTGACAAGCTTGGTGCCAGATGGTTCATGCTCTACAACTTTGTTCCTGTGGGACGTGGGGTTGAGATAATCGATCTGGATCTCACGCCAGATGAGCGGGAGCAGGTGTTAACCCTCTGCTGGGAGAAGATGAAGACGATGCGTATCGATCTCCTCTCCACAGCTCCCCAGTTTGCTAAGGTGGCTCAAGATATTGAAGAAAGGAACATGAAGCTCCATAAAGAGAGTTCTAGCCGCGATGTAGTCCCCACCCACTTCTATAATCCCCAACTATCAGGTCAGCTTAAACGGTTGGCAGATTTCATCGGTGGCTGCGGAGCCGGCCGCTTCTACATGTCCATTGAGCCCAACGGTGACCTATACCCCTGCGTCTTCTTCCCCCATGAAAAACAGGTTAAAGTTGGAAACCTACTGACTGATGACTTCGAACCGATCTGGCGGTATAATGAACTCCTATGGGAATGCAGAGACAAGGACAAACTGGCTGAGAACTGCCGCTCCTGCAAGTACAAGTACACATGCGGCGGATGCAGAGCAAGAGCCTACAACTACTTCCACAACGTCTGCGCCCCTGACCCAGGATGCACCCTCAACAAGGAATATTGGCTCAAATTGAAGAACATGAAAAACCGCCACGTAAACTAAAAGTGGTGACATAACTAGGGTTTACAACTCTAAGCCTCATCTAGATCAGCTGCTGTTGTTTTGTTGTTGGAAGTGGTCGTGCTGGTATGCCTAGCTTCCGTTGGATTGCGGCTTCTAGCGAGTCTGTTTTACTCGGGGGGCTTCCGAATAGGGTGTAGACCTTCTTTGGTTTGCATTCTTTGGTGAAGTTGAGCAGTTGGACGAAGTCGGCGTGGCTGCTTAGGGGGAAGCTGTCTCTTCGCCAGTTGGATTTCACCGCCCACCCTGTTGCCACTGCGGGGGTTCCTCGGGCTGCTGTATGAGTTCTGATGAGGTGGTTTGGATATACTGTCACCGTCTTATCCCCCTCAACTCTCTCTTCCTGGAGGTGAGTCTTGAGCCTTATTTTGGATTTGGCGTAAACTTTGTTAACCCTTGCTATGCGGGGGTGAACTGAGACCTTGACCTCTGTGAACCTGTTGAGGATCTTGATGATTTCTTGGGCTTTTCCTAGGGCGTAGACGTAGAAGGTGGGTGGTTTGTCCTCCTTCACCTTCTCTACAACCCACTGAACTATCTGTCTGTAGGTTTGGTCTCGTGGGGGGAAGGTGAAGGCTGTCTTCCCGAAGGTTGCCTCGGTGATGAGGATGTCACATCTGATGGGGTGGGCTGCTGAGGTTATGAGGGTGTCGGTGCAGTTCAGGTCCCCGGTGTAGACCACAACCCCCTCCCCGGTGTCCACTCGGAAGATGGTTGAGCCGAGGATGTGCCCTGCGTTGTAGGCTGTGACCTCGAAGCCCCCTGCCTTAACCCGTCTCCCATAGGTGAGAGTTTTAACCTTCCCTGTGTCCCGTTTTGAAACTGCCTTGTAGAGGGCTGTTGTGTTGGCGGTTGCGTATTTTGTTGCGTTTCTCACCCTGAAGCCTGCTGTGTGGTCTCCATGGGCGTGGGAGATGAAGATGTGTTTGTAGGGGGCTTTGGCTGTCTGGGGGTCTAGGCAGATGGCGCTGTCACCAGCCTTAATGACAACGCCCCTCTCCCATTTGACCTCTAATCTCACAGTCTTCTACTACCCCTGCTTCAATGCTTAATTCCGTAAGTCGAGATGATGAATCCTAGTCTACGATCTGTCCTATAAACCTCTATATAATCCTCCCAGATTGCGGGCGGTAGCTCCCTCAACATGGGTTTACATTTGTCCCTAAAGGTTCCACATGGTCTCCGGTAGTCCCCGATGGTTCTACATGGTTCTCAGAGGTTCTTAGCGATCCCTAAGAGTCCTCGGTGTAGATACACCCCCTCAACGAGCCCACACCTATCAACAATCATCACCAATGTTAAACAATGTTCAACAATGGTAACACCCCCCCTCCCAGAGAACATTTTAAAGCCCGCAAAATCCCCGTTCTAAGTGGTGAGTGAACTGTCCCTCGAGGTCAGAAAGGTTCAACGAACAACAGATGGAACACACCTAGTCTCTCTGCCCAAAAACTGGGCCAAGCGTTTCAACCTTAAGAAAGGCTCCCCCATCTACATGAGGGAGAGAATGGACGGCTGCCTAATTCTAGACCCCCAATACACTGTAGACGTTGTCCCTGAAATCTCCCTAAACTCTCTGACCCGTCTTGAGGACAAAATTTTAACCAACTACCTCCTCGGCTACGAGATCATAACCATCGAGGCACCGGACATCATGATGGCAAGAGACCGTGTGAAGCGAACCATCAACCGCCTCATAGGCGTTGAGATAATAGAGGAAGAACCCAACAAGGTCGTCATCCAATGTCTCCTCAAAGCAACAGTATTTCCCCCAAGCAAGATCCTCCGCCGAGAATACATCCTCTCCGCAAGCATGTACAAGGACGCCATCCGCTCACTGCTAACCCACGACCTCCCTTTAGCCAAATCCATACATGGAAGAGACGATGAAGTAGACCGCCTCTACTTCCTACTAGTCAGACTTCTCCGAAGTCTCATAATGAACCCAAGGCTCAGCGAGAAGCTCGACATCTCACTCATAGACTGCTTAGACTACCGCCTCATCGCCAGCCTCATCGAAAACATAGCAGACCAAGCAGTCGAGATAGCCAACTGCACCCTCCAAATGCCCAAGATTAAAATCAACTCCAAGCTCCCAGAGCTAATAGAAGATTTAGGAAACACCATCCAAGCCACCTACGAGAACGCCGTCAAAGCAATATTCGCCAAGGACGAACGAACCCAAACCTCCGCGCAGGCGAAGAGAGATGAAGCAGCGGCCAAGATCAAAACCCTTGAGAAAAAGCTGAATAAAAGTCAAAGCAGATTACCACCAGTCATCTACACCCTGCTATCCATCCTACAGCGGATCCTCGACTGCCTCACCGATATAATAGACCTAGTGACACCGCGCCTACACACAAACTAGAACAACTATCAATTTGGCGCCGGGGAAGGGACTTCCATGCTCTGCAGTTTGAACCCCTGTGAGCCCAAGGCCCACTGGATAACTCGAAGCGGTGATCTCGAGTCCAGCGCGTTACCGCTCCGCCACCCCGGCCAACCTTAGACGAACACCCAACTTTTAAATCAATTTCGTTAACCCACTGGCAACTCAGAAACTCAAACCCAGCTCTTCCAACTTCTCCTTCACACGACCCCAAACTTCCAAGTACTCTCCCAAAGGCTCAAGCCGCCCTTGGTCGTAACATTCAACAAACCTCTTACCCAACGATCCCCCCTTCTTCACCATTTTTCCCTCGTACAACTGTAAAAGCCCTTTAACAGCCTCATTAGCCGCCCCTGCCTTCAACTTCACCGCTGCCCTCGAAACCTCTGAGGCAATCCGAGCCTCCATCCCCGTGTAGTGATCAACGCTGGCACCTCTTGTGCACCCAGCACTGACGATCATGTCACCTCCGCAAACCGTGTCAACCACAGCTTGGGATGCTATCTCACAACACAGCATCTCAGTGCATGGACCCCCCGCAGCCCAGATGAAACTTTTGACCAAGGGTTGATAGCTTCCCTTAACCGCTAGGAGGGTTGTGGCCCCTACCCAGAGGGCTTCTCTATCAGTGCTGGCTGAAGAGTCGAGGCTAGTTGGAGAGAAACCTAGACACATTCCGTTGCACACTGTCAACCCTGAGAGAAGCTCCGCTACACTTAGTATGGCCGTCTCTTCAGGGCCTCCAAGATAACCTATCATTGGACATTGGCCGACATCCGTTATACATCCGTTCTCTTGGCAGTGTAGAAGTCTGCTGAAGACATCCCAGTTAACCTTGAGTTCATTCAACTGCGAGATAACGTGAAGGTCACGGGGTCTCATGCCGCCAGAGAAGTCAGCAAAGTTCAGTGCTGCAGGTGTTATCCCCGAGTTGGCGCCTGAGATGCAGACACCGGGTCTACCAACACGTTCTGCTGCTTCCCGAGTTAGACGAACTTCCTGCCTGACAGCCGCCATCTCTATGGGTGACCCCTTCTGAACGGCCATCCTATCGAAGCTTGTAAGAAGGCCAGTGGCCAGTACGTCTACACAGGGCTCCTTAACGTAGCTGCAGAGGGTTTGGACGTAGATGTTCTCAGTAACAGGCCCCCCACAAGGACCGCCCCCTATCCTAGGTTCACTGCCATCAGCTGGACTTCGACTCCTATACTCAACGCGTTCCCGTCCCTCACCAAGGGAAAGCCTCTGTGGAGCGTTTCGAAGAGCAGCCTCCACCTCCTCTTCCCGCACCTTTATAATGCGAGAACTGCTGGTACAGAAAACCCCCACATCACATAGAAGTTCAACAGCGGCCGCGAAGACATGCCGCGCTACAACTGTATCAGCAGGCAGAGGCTCTTCTGGATCGTAACGGATCTTATGCTTCTTTTTAAGCCGTCTGAGCTTTCTGGCAAGGTCAAGGTCAAACTTCTTCTCAGAAACCTCAGTGCCCTGCTCAGCTCTCCGCCAGATCTCCCAAAACGTCACCACTTCCAACCACCCTCTCTACCAAATCTTAACCATTAGGTTAAGCGGTATAAGTGAACCACGCGATTTTAGGGTTCTGTACAGGTGCATCAAGAACCACTATAGGTGAACTGTCTGCTGACTGAACAACCTGTTTCAACCAGTCAACAGAGATGAGGGTAACAAGGAAGCATCTGATCTTTGCCTGAAGCTGATGCCAGAAAATTTAGGAACATTATAGATTGCTGTCCAATAATACGCCCGCCCAAGGCGGCTTTTTCCAAGTTAAAAACTTTAATATTATATTCTATTCTTCTATAGCTGTATAATTGCCGAGGGAATTAAAATAAGGGGTTGTTTTATCAACGGGTAAACCCCCAAAAAACATGTTAGATACAGCTAAACATCAAAAACCACATAAACTCTGCCACACCACATCTATTCTCTAAACCGCCATGAAGGTGTAACACATTGGTAGTGCTGTCGGGTTCCGAAGCTCTTATAGAATCTCTGAAGAGGGAGAAAGTCGAGGTAATCTTCGGTCTTCCCGGCGGAGCGATCATGCCGGTCTACGATGAGCTCATGGACTCTGGCATAAGACACATCCTAGTCTCTCATGAGCAGTGTGCAGGGCATATGGCAGACAGCTTCGCTCGTGTCAGTCGCCGCGTCGGCGTATGTATGACAACCTCAGGGCCAGGGTCAACTAACTTGGTAACGGGCATAGCAAACGCTCACATGGACTCCTCACCAGTGGTTGCCATTACAGGGCAGGTTGCCAGCTCACTGATAGGCAAGGATGCGTTCCAAGAGATTGATACCCCCGGTGTTACATCAGCGATCACAAAATACACTTTCCAGATCAGACATCAGAGCGAGATCCCCCTAGCAGTCAAGGCAGCCTTCCACATAGCCTCCACTGGCAGACCTGGCCCTGTCATAATTGATTTACCCAGAGATATTCAAGTAGGTGAAGCTGAGGTATCCTTTCCCAAACAAGTAGAACGCACCCATAGGAACTCCAAGGCATTTTCTGAAGTTGCAGTCAAGTCTGCAATAAAGGTTCTTGAGAGGGCGGAGAGGCTTCTCATAATCGCTGGTGGTGGCATTAAATGCTGTGATGCCAGCAGGGAACTGAGAGATCTGGCTGAAAGACTTAAGGCACCGGTTGTGAACACGTTGATGGCCAAGGGATGCGTATCTGAAACCCATCCCTTGGCAATGGGCATGATAGGAATGCATGGGCTGCCCTACGCCAACCGCCTGATGAGAGAAGCAGATGTCATCCTCGCCATAGGTTGCAGGTTTTCCGATAGGTCGGTCGGGGCGCAAGGAGGATACCTCGGAGACGCCAAGATCGTGCATGTGGATATAGATGCCTCGGAGATAAGCAAGAACGTGGTTGCCAATGTCCAAGTTGTAGGAGACGCAAAGATGGTAATGCGGCGTCTACTTCAACTCATCAAACCCAGCAGAGGCAGAAAACGTTGGCTTAAATACGCCACAGAGCTGAAGCAAGCGTATAGACCTCCCCCAGACCATGGAAACACGCTGAAGCCCCGCCGTCTCTTGAAGGAGTTGAGGCAACTTCTGCCTAGGAACGGAATAATTACTACCGAGGTAGGACAGAACCAGATGTGGGCTGCACTATACCTCAGGGTCTACACGCCCCGAACTTTCATCAGCTCAGGTGGCTTAGGAACTATGGGCTTCGGATTCCCCGCAGCTCTGGGAGCCAAGGTAGCTAAACCTAGCTCCCCAGTCGTCGACATAGCTGGAGACGGCAGCTTTCTCATGACTCAGCAAGAGCTAGCCACATCAGTGAGAGAGAAGATCCCCGTGGTGGTTATAATCATGGATAACCAGATGCTGGGAATGGTTGCCCAATGGCAGAGATCCCTCTACAACAGGCGATACTCTCAAACCAAACTTGGAAGAGCAACAGACTTCGTGAAACTGGCGGAGGCTTACGGTGCCCAAGGTTTGAGAGTTGAATCCTATGTGGAGTTCAGAAATGCAGTTAAGACGGCGCTGAATAGCGATGTAACGACAGTGATAGATGTTCCCATCTCACCTGAAGAGGATGTTCTCCCCATATCCCTTCCCACCAAATAACGATGCCTAATGTTAAGACTTCTCAGCAGCTCCTTTCTCAGGCACCTCGGATTTAATGGGTATATTGTAGTTAAGGTGATGCTTGGATATGTATTCCTCAGCGATCTCGTAAAAAGTATCCCTCACCCTCTCAACTTGACTCCAACTCAAACCGTAGACGGATAGCTTAAGATGTTTGCTCAAACCTCGTTGAACTCCAGTTATCCCCCGCTTTTCCATATCCTCAGCAAGGAAGAATCCTCGCCGCTTGTGATGTTGAGAGATCTCCCAGAAGATTGGTGTTTCAAAATGTACGAGGTGGTGCCTATGCGGTCTATCACCATACTGTTTTATGCCGCCAAGTTTCTCCAGCTCCCTGATGAACCAGCGGGTCTTCTCTAACTCCTCAGCCCATCTTCCCACCCTCTCAACGACATAGGGAAAAGAGAGCATAGTCGATATTAGCGGGGTCGAACCGACACTGCACCCAAATAAGCTTGGGACCTTCGTTGTCAACGCTTGACCACCCATAGACTTAACTGACTTCGACGCGGCAAAAGTGCGTTCGGACCACTCTGAGTTTACAACCAAGAAGCCCAGCGGTCCCATTGATGCCATAGATTTATGGGCTGAAACTGTTAGGAAATCAGTCTTCATTGCCTTCATATCCACAGGCATTACACCTGCAGTGTAGGCAGCATTGACTAGATATGGTATTCCATACTCTTGAGCGATCTTCCCCACTTCATCAACAGGGTTGAGATTTCCATAATAGGGGTCTACATGTGTCACTACAATAAGTGCTGGAAGTTTACCGCTTTCCCTGCGGATCTCCTCCACCTTATCTCTGAATCCTTGAGCATTCACTTTATAACTTGTGGGATGGCCAGGTGGGGGCATAACCAACTTGAAGCCTAACATTTCCGTAGCGATGTTTGTAGTGTAATGGCAAAGGGGATCTGCAACCACAATCTTGCCATAACTTTTTGATCTGTCCTTTAAACTGTCTGCCACAGCCTTCATAACTGCAAACTGGGCTGCACGACATCCAAAGCTGTGCTCCGCCATATCGCCTCCAAGGAACTCCGCCACATCCTCCAAGAACTGTCTGATGTTAGGTTTCCTGATTAAACTGGAACGCCCCTCCAAGCAGTCGAAGCAAACTGCGTAACCTGTTCTAGTCCACTCATCATCAAGAAGCCTACGTTGGACCCCTTTGGGAATTATGCCCCCCACCATTATGGGGTTTATTATTAAATGGCCCTTGCCTGGGTTTCTAACCTGACTGTACCTCTGAATGTTTCTCACCATCTAACCCAGCCTCAACCTATCTTATAGAGGAACCACCTCATAATATCCACGGTTGTTTGCATGTGACGAGGACATTATAAAGAGATTGCGCCAGACAGACTTGGTTGGAGCAAGGACGCGTATGTAACGATTTTTAGAGCTTCTCCTATCCACACAGATACCCTTATAAAATGCAAAATTCGTCAGAATTTCGGTGCTCAATACAACATCTAGTTCAAAGTCAACCAACTGCATGAAGGTATTTCCAAAACAGTTTAATTAGCCATCCATGTGTCTTGTAACAGAAGGCTGAGTAGCAAGCTTGGAGACCCTTTGCTCTAACTGCAGACGGGTGACCCGCGTCGAAGGAGGATTCTGCAGGTTCTGTGGGGTAAACCTCGATCCCTCGCTAGGGGTACAGCTGAGAGATTACCAAGCGCCTGAGGATCGCGAAGCGATAAGCAATCTCGACATGGCTACGATGCTGATGCCCATAGCCCAGCATGTGACCGGGCCGGCTCAACGCAACCTTGAAGCTAAGCTTCTACGCAGCAACGTTCCCCTAGAGCGAGTGCCCAATGTCTTCGAGTGTGCCGAGAGATGTGCTAGGATTCTAGGCCTAGACCGTTTCCCAAAGCTCTACGTAGTAGGGCACCGCGCCGCCAACGCCTTCGCCTTCGGCTCAGATGAGAAGCCAAGTATAGCTCTCACTCTAGGGCTGCTGAGGATGCTTCGTACGGAGGATGAGTTAAGGGTCATCTTAGGCCACGAGATGGGCCACATCAAGAGCAAACATCTCTCCTACCACATGTTGGCCGAGACTTTGGCTAAGGGAACCAGCTTTCTAGGCTTCTCCATATTGGGCAGAGATCTGCTCTCGCTGCCGTTGCGCATGTTGCTGCTGGCTTGGTACAGGAACTCAGAGCTGACGGCTGACAGAGCCAGCCTCATCACCAGCGGGGATGTCGACGCGGTAAAGTCAACAATAGCAGTAACTCTAGTCAGCAAGCTCCCACCTGATGAGGCTAAGGCCGCCCTCAAACGCGGAGAAGATGGATTACTTCAACATCTTGGAGAGCTGCTTAGAACCCACCCCTCCGCTCGGGGAAGAATAAAACAGGTGGAAGCGTTCTACAGAAGCGCAAAGTACAGGAAGATAGCCTTAGAGCTATGGGATAAGAGACTGATGCTGAGCCAAGTTCTCTGCTGCCGTTTCTGCGGTGAGCCTAACTTGAACAGTGAACCCCTCTGTCCCAGTTGCGGTAGATGCCAGGTTTAGACTGGTCACGCGGCAGAAGAAAATCGCTTAATTTAATGGACAGCTTCAAGAGTCGCAATAGCTGACTTTTCGC
>Ga0265594_1002953_pt1 | contig 11625 bp, 10 predicted proteins | sample saktaG_11_FD_190147 | JGI IMG/M metagenome (GOLD analysis project Ga0265594, IMG submission 190147) | Saline water microbial communities from Sakinaw Lake, British Columbia, Canada - sak_2011_5_24_80m | ecosystem: Environmental > Aquatic > Non-marine Saline and Alkaline > Saline ... | reverse complement strand
AGTCTCCTCATATCATCAAGATAGCCGAGAAGACCCTTATCCAGCAGAGCTTCAGTGACAAATTCAGGGTAAGCCTCTAGACCCCACAGAATAAGCGAGCCGTCAAGTAGGGCTAGGGCTGGACTGTCCTTGGGCAGAGCTGCGGCTAGTTCAGCCAATTGGCGGCACTCGGCCACACCGCGCTTGATACCTAAAAGCGCGCCTTCTATTGGTTGCTCGCGCCCTTTAACCCCCGCTGGCATAATAACCAGGTCTTCATCCCCGGAGTAAAGGTTAGGGAAACTATCAAGGGTGGCACCAGGGGAAGCACCGTAGTGAAGGGTTACGGCGCCTATGTTTATCAGGTAGCACCTCATTGACCTGTGGCGGTCAACATCAATATGGGAGCCGTCGGTAGCGATTATGCTGAATTCAGCGGGGAGAGGCGGTGCTTTATAACGCAGGTCAAGACCATCCACTAAACCGGCTACTAACCAGGTGGTCCTGCTGGCGGCAATCTTCTTGGCTAAATAATCAAGGTTGCTGGCTTGTCCGTGGAGAACAGCCAGAGCCTGCTCAAGACGCTTCCGTCTTTCCTCAACGCCAGCCTTCAGCCTGGCAACCATACCTCCGACCTGCGCCACAACCTTAGTTAAATCTAGCGACACTTCAGTTGCCTAACTATCTCAGGAGGCCCCTGACGATAACATCTACCGCCTCGTTTTCCTCCAGCCCCCTGGCCATCAGGGTCTCTACCTGTCTTCTATCTATGCTACCTATGGCTGCCTCGTGGGTTACCTTCGCCTTATCATTGGTTACCGAGACAATCGGTATTGCCCTGGCTATTGCTTCTGTCCCGTTAACCAGCTCAATACAGTCAACATGCCCTCGGGCATAGGGGGCATTACCATAGGTTTCACCAATGACCTCTGCCCTGGCTTTATCCCTTAACACTACCCTGGTCTTTATCAGGCTCCGGGCACTATTACCATTCAGGTTTACCTTCTCAGCTATCTTTATGATATCATCCTTCTTACCGTAGACCTTGGCTATCAGCTCAGCTACACTCCCGGCACCGGAAGTGATTTCATAATCAAAGTCCAGTTTACCCACGCAGCCCTGAGCCAAGCTAAAGGTGTTTTCATATATTGCCTTCTCACCCAGTGTAACCCTGGCTTTAGGGATTACCTCAATCCCACCAAAATCACCATGATAATGGGTTTCCTTATAGCTGAACTTAGCGTTATTTCCAATGTCTATTTCGGCATCCATTTTATGTATCACCTTAACCGCGTTGGGAAAGATGCAGTGGGCAATCACGTTTACCTCACTATTATCCTCTGCCTTCAGCCTCAAAATGATTTCCTGCCGTCCCTCCTGAGGGAGAATGCCAAAACAAAGGTGGACAGGGCGCGGTATCTTCACGCCTTCCTTTACCAGTAAATCGATGTTAACGCTGTTTTTGGTCTCCTTTGTTTCTATTTGTATCCCGTTAACCCCGTCAGCACTCAGCACCTTGTTTTCGTGGATGACCAGTCGGGCTGCATCCTTGCTTTGTAAAGCACTGCTATCACCGCCTGCCTTTTCATAGGCATCGAGCATTTCCTGATATTCCTTGTCAACGGAGTAACCAATCATGACTTTTCTACCTCTTCTGCTGGTTCATTGATATGAGGGCAACTTCGACAATGGTCTTTGAACCAGTGGCTTGTTTCGGCTGCTGCCCCGGTCATCAGTACCTTGCCAGCGCACAGCACCGACACCCGGTGGGCTATCTCCACCACATCTTCATTATGGGTAATTAACAGGGCTGACGAGCCCTGCTTGCTCATTTCTACTATGCCGTTCAGTATGAGTGGCAATGATATAATATCTATCCCGGAGGCGGGTTCATCCAGTATGGCTAGTTTGGGCCGCATGGCCAGAAGAGAAGCCATCTCTATTCTCTTCCTTTCACCGCCACTCAGGGTATTATCAATATCTCTATCCAGATATCGGGATGGCTCTAATCCGACCATCTCTAGGCAGTGTTCAATCTGCTTCGTGCCGAAGTTTTTGCCGCTGAGCTTGAGGTAGTCCCTTACCCTCAGCCCTTCAATCCTAACGGGTTCCTGCCAGGCTAGACTTATCCCCTTCTTAGCTCGTTGAGAAATAGAAAGGCCAGCAATATCCTGGCCTTCAAAAATAATCCGCCCTCCGGTGGGCTTATAGTTGTTTGTTCCCATTATGAGGTAGGCAAGAGTAGTCTTACCGGTTCCATTCTCACCTAAAATGCCGTGTATCTCACCCTGGTTAACCTTTAAATTCAGGCCATTAATTATGAATTTGCCGTTCAGCCCAAGTTGGAGATCTTGTATTTCTAGCACTATATCACCTCCACCCACATTTAAGGTTTCTCTGCCAACACAGTATAATTCATTGAGGTAGTGAACTCAAGCCAGATGCGGTTAAGTGCTATAATTAACCAGATTACCACTAAACTACTTGGAGGGCTTTTATGCTTCCACATCTGTTAAGCGTAGTTGTAATTTCATTATCAGGGGTGATGATGCCCGGGCTTATGTTTGGGGTAACCCTGGTTAAGAGCCTGAAGTCTCCGTGGGCTGGTGTCCAGATTGCACTGGGGCATGCCGTAATAGAGGTGCCGCTGACACTGGTAATATACTTTGGCTTAGCCCGTTTCTTTGAGAACACTGTGGTGCAGCTCGTGCTGAGTTTGCTTGGTGGAGGCATGATAATATGGCTTGGTATCAGTATGTTTCGTGCCCGAGTTGAGATGGTTCACGGGAGTAAGGACTTGTCCTATAATGCCTTCGTCGCTGGCATCCTCACCAGCGCCGTAAACCCCTTTTTCTGGTTGTGGTGGGCGACCATAGGCAGTATGCTGGTAATGAAATTTTTTGATTTTGGTATAATGGGGCTGGCTGTGTTTATTGTAGTTCACTGGTTATGTGACCTGGTCTGGCTTTCCTTCGTTTCCAACTTGGTCTATAGAACCCATTCCCTCTGGGGAAGAAAATTTCAGGAAGGACTGTTTATCATTGGTAGTCTGTTACTTGTCGGCTTTGGCATCTGGTATACAGTATCGGGTATTCAGCTTATGGTTTAGGCACCTGTTACCTAGGGACAGATGTGGTGTAAAATAGTAAAGAAGGGGTGATAATAAAGTTTGGAGAGGAGATATCTACAGAGGGAGGCGTGGCTTTGACAGCAGTAGCCAAGATGTCTTCTGGTTGCTGTCCAGACATACTTGGATTGAGCTTCATGACTGGGTAGCAGTAGCGCTGCTGGTTGTGGTTATAGTACACATCGTTTTGCATTGGAAATGGATTGTCTATATGACGAAGTCCTTTTTCAAAGGAAAATCGTGAGACTTTAGCATTGAGAAGACGGATGAAGAAAAACCGGCTTACCTTGGGAAAGGAAAACGTACTTTGAAAGTAGGCTTTATCTATGACCCTGTCTATCTTGAGCATGATACCGGGCACCATCCGGAAAATGCTAAGAGGCTGGAAGCAATTATCTCCCACCTTGAGCAGACCGGGCTCAAGCGGCGACTGACACTCATTGCACCTCGGGCTGCCTCTACTGAAGAACTGTCACTCGTGCATGATGAGGACTATATATCCCATATCAGGGATGTAGCTCAGAAGGGTGGTGACTGGCTTGATCCTGATACGGTGATGTCGGCTGGCTCCTACAAAGCCGCCCTCTATGCCGCTGGTGGTCTCATTATGGCTACCGAAGCCGTTATAGGTGGGAAGGTAGATAGCGCTTTTGCCTTGGTCAGACCACCGGGACACCACGCTACCTCCCGGCAGGCCAGGGGCTTCTGTCTGTTTAATAATGTGGCTATCGCTGCTAAATATGCCCTGGCTAACTATAAGCTGGAGCGTATCCTTATCGTTGATTTTGATGTGCATCACGGTAATGGAACCCAGGCTACTTTTTATGATAACCCTCATGTACTTTACACCTCAACCCATGAGTCTCCCTTTTACCCGGGAACAGGCAGCATTGACGAAACTGGTGGTGGAGCAGCTGAAGGAACCACTATCAATATACCCCTGCCCGCCGGCAGTGGTGATGCCCAATATCTGGAGGTTTTTGAGCAAATCATCGTACCGGCAGCTACACGGTTTAAGCCTCAGCTTATCCTGGTCTCCGCCGGCTACGACGCCCATTGGGCTGATGAGCTGGCTATGATGCAGGTGAGTGTCACCGGCTTTGCTCAGATGGTAAAGATTATCAAGCGATTAGGTGACGAATTATGTGATGGTCGTCTGGTCTTCAGCCTGGAGGGGGGCTATGATCTCACTGCGCTGGCGGCCTCAATAAAAGCCACCTTTGATATGCTCCTTGGTAGCGCCACTGTAGAAGACCCGCTGGGTCAGCCGCCGCACAGATTTGAGGTACCCGGTATTGCTCTCCTGATTAAGCAAATTAGGGAAATACACAACCTGGTTTAAGGATTTCTCTTACGCAGACTACAGGAGACTTGGCACTGGTCGCACTCTATACTGCAGGGCTCAACATGAATGGTTACACTGGTATGATGTAGTCTGGCTTCTATATCCTGCTCCAGGTGGTCGCACATCCTGTGTGCTTCATCCACACTGGCATTCTTAGGCATTACCAGATGGAGGTCTATATAGCGCTGGCTTCCTGCCTTGCGGGTGCGCAGTTCGTGAAAACTCACCACCTTGGAGTAGTGCTCCATAATGCAGTCCTTTATCTCGGCTTCCTCCACTTTCGGTAATCTGGTATCCACCAGCCCGCCGAATGATTTTCTTAATGTATCATACCCTACTTTTAGTATAAACAAAGCCACTATCAGGGCAATAATAGGGTCGAGAATATTTAATCCGGTTAGCCGCACTACAATTAGCCCAACCAAAATGGCAATTGAGCTTAACACATCGGAAAACAGGTGGCGGGCGTCTGCCTCCAGAGCTGGCGAGTCAGTAGCTCGGGCAACCCTTGATAAGTACCGGGAAATCAGAATGTTTATGACTATTGCCGCTGCCGTTATATAAATCCCTATCCCTATTAGTTCTAAAGGTGCTCCGACAATTAGCCTTCTTACTGCCGTATAAATAATAATACCAGCGGCGGTAAATATTAGTCCTGCCACCACAGTACTGCTGATATTCTCAGCCTTGCCATGACCGAAGGGGTGTTGCTCATCAGCGGGTTTGCCAGAAATTCTGACACCGATGAAAGTAGCGATAGCTGCTACCAGGTCAAGTGCACTATGGACAGCATCAGCCCTGATACTAATGCTTCCGGTAAGAATACTGGCGACTACTTTAATTAGAATTAGCAGGCTGACAGAGATGATAGAGAGCTTAGCGGCATGCTCCTTGGTGGCTGGCACGTTCTACTCCTTAGTCTTGGTTCCAGGTAGGGGTAGCCACTTAATGAACCTGCCCCACTCCCCCTTCTCCCATACCACCAGTAGTTGAGGGGCAATACAGAGTGAGCTAAAGGTTCCGGCAATGATACCAACCAGTAGCACTACAGCGAAATTCTGGATTGATGCTCCCACAAAGAATAGCAAAGCCAGGACTACGAATAGCGTGGTCAGGCTGGTATTCAACGAACGGCTCAGGCTCTCAACCAGGCTATTATTCACCACAGTTTCAAAATCGACTCTCACACCCTCCCTTAGATTCTCGCGTATCCTATCAAAAACGACAACAGTGTTATTTACGCTGTAGCCAATAACCGCCAACACGCCGGTAATAAACATCAGGTTGATTTCCCAGCCTAATATGCCGCCGAGAATGGAGAAAACCCCTAATGCCACCAGGGCGTCATGCAGCAGAGCTATTATGGCACAGGTACCATAATGGAATGGTTTGGGCATTCGGCGGAATGCCCAGGTTATATAAAGGAGTATGCCGACCGCGGCTATAGCTACGGCAATGGCTGCATTCCGTGTTGTCTCCGTGGCTATCATGGGCGATACCGAGTTAAATTCTGTCTCGCTAAGGTGCCCGAACCTTTCAGCTAAAGCATCCTCAAGGTTCGTTTTATCTTCACCGGTTAATTCATGGGTGCGAATGAGGAAATTTCCCTCGCCGGTATGCTGAATAATGGCATTGGTATAGCCTAAATTAGTCAGTTCCTGCTTTAAATCGTCCTGGTCTACTTCCTGCTCGAAGCTTACCGTCACTATAGCACCGCTGCTGAATTCAATCCCGGATTTGAGGCCGAAGGTGGACAGGGAGATAATACAAACAAGGATAATCACCCCTGAAATAAGAAAGAGCCAGAACCTTTTACCAACAATATTAAGCATTATCTTTCCTACTGTATATGCTGAATAGCGAAGTTCGCTGTGCCAGTCGGGTGCCTACGAACAGGCGCAGCAGGGTTCGGGTAACCACGATAGCGGTAAGCATACTTACTGCCACGCCGATAAGAAGGGTCAGAGCAAAGCCCATTACCGGGGCACTGGCGACAATACTGCTGCCTAACCAGTACAGAATGCCGCAGACAATAAAAGTAGTTACATTGCTATCCCGGATAGCTGTCCAGGCACGGTCAAAACCGGTCTCAATGGCGGCTCCCAGCGTCCGCCCGGATCTGATCTCCTCCTTCATTCGCTCAAAAATGAGGACATTGGCATCTACAGCCATGCCTATGGATAAAACGAAGCCACCGATACCAGCCAGGTTAAGGGTGACCCCGAAGAGCTTGAATAATGCCAGTACCAGTACCCCATAGAAGATTAGAGCCAGGCTGGCCATAAGCCCGGGCAGTCGGTAGTAGAAAATCATGAATAGCATAACCAATGCTATCCCAATAAGCCCTGCCTTGAGGCTCATATCAATGAAATCGGCGCCCAGTATAGGTGATACGGTTTGGTCATAGATTATTTCCAGAGGTACGGGGAGGCGGCCATAGTTCAGCTGTTTGGATAGCCGTTCGGCGTCATTCAGGCTCAGCCCTGAGATTTGCCCGGTGCCTGTAATCGTCGATTGAACAAAAGGGGCAATGGGGCGTCCATCATCTCCCCTTAACGCCTCGTCACCCTCAAAAATACCCATGCGCTGCTCTATAAGGCGGCCGGTGATTTCTTCAGATAGCTTGCTGCCTTCTTCGTTCCATTCGAATATCAGCAGTATTTCGCCGGTCCTTTCGTAGCGAGTGACGTAGGTGTTTTCCTTGAAGTACTGGCTGGATAGCACCTTTTCTTCCCCGTCAACTATGGCTGTGGCTGGCTTCCATCTGCCCAGTTCATTTTCCCACCTTGCTTCCTCTTCCTCGGCAGCCAGTTCCCCGAACTTAAGTATGTCGACGCGGCCAAGGCTTTCCTTTTCTTTATCGGTAATGTCGAGTCCGGGCAGTTCAACCAGAATTCGGTCATTGCCCTGCCTTTGAATAACCGGCTCGGTTACCCCCAGCGGGTTAATCCGGTTGCTCAGCACGGCTATCACTCCTTCTATAGCGCTATCCCTCTCACCTTGCTCTATTGAAGAGAGGTCAGCCTTATAAACGATGTGAATACCGCCCTGCAGGTCGAGCCCCAGCCGTATTCCTCTCCCGCCTAAAGCCCCCTTATTAAGGGGCAGAACTATAGACAAGGCAAGGGCGAAGATTACTAATACTATTATCAGAACCAGTGTATTTCTTCTCGGCATATCTATTTTATACTGCCTTACTCAATAGATGTTCACGTATATAAGATAGAGCCTCTTCCTTGGTAGCCAGTTCTCCTGAGGCTTGTGCTTCACGTACCTGCTCCAGAAATTCCCCGATTCTAGGCCCCGGGCTCATACCAAAGATATTAATTAAATCATGCCCATCAACCAGCTTGGGCGGGATAACCAAAGTCTTCTGCTCAAAGCGCTGAGTCAATACATAGTCTACTGTCCGGCAGTGCTCTTGCCAGTGAGCCATATTTAGCTGTGGCCCTCTGGCAGCCAGGTGGTCAGCCAGGCTCAGGAACAATATGTCAATGCCTGCTTCTCCAGTATCACGAAAGTAACGGTAAATAGCCCGGTGCGAGGGGAGTCCATTCTGTTGTCCCATCTGCCCCGGGCGCATGTGATACTTTACCATATTTTCCACCAGCTTTGCTTCTTTGACACTGAACCTTAGCCTTTCAAGTATGACGGCGGTTATTGCTGCCCCCTCCTTATCATGACCTAAAAAGTGCATCCGGCTCCGGGCATCAATGGCTTTAGTTTGAGGTTTGGCAACATCATGAAGAAGTGCAGCCAGCTTGAGTAGTAGCCTTCTGATGCTGCCGCTACTGACCTCAAGGGCAAAGTGCTGAGCCAGCTCGGCTGACCATGGGACGGCAGCCAAGACTTCCTCACCGGCGTATTCCCACGTTCCCTGCCTGAGCAGGAAGTCAACAGCAACCACTGTCTTGAGGGAATGGTCAAAAACATCCCAGGAGTGCTCTTTGGGCTGCTCGACCCCCTTCATCTGAGCCATCTCTGGAATTATCGCTGTAATTAGACCTAATTTATCAAGGTAGGGCAGAAGTTGTTCGGTTTGAGGTATGGCCAGTAGCCGAAGCAGTTCCTCTCTTACCCGCTCACCAGCCACTCTGGCTATGAGGTAAGACTGGCGTTGAATTAGGGCCTCGGTCTCCTTATCAATGCTAAAACCAAGCTCGGCAGCCAGACGCACCGCTCGCAGCAAGCGAGCCGCATCTGATTCAAAAGCCGTCCCACTAACAGCCCGAACCGCACCCTGGTGCAGGTCATTCCAGCCGTTAAAGGGGTCTATAAGTGGAACATCCGTATAGTTCTTGCTTAACTGGCTAAGGTCAACGGCTATGGCATCTATAGTGAAATCACGCTGTGCCAGGTCCTCTTCAATGGTACCCCTAACTGTAGATAAATCCAGCTTCCATTGCTCTTTAGTTGAGGGTTCTCCTTTATTGGCCAGGATTACCCGGCCCACTCTATTTATCCTGTCCAACGGGACATACTTACCGCCAAGAGCAGTAGCTACTTTGGGGGCAATTTCCAAGGCGTCTGCCGTAACCGCAATATCAATATCAGCCGTATTTCTCTCCAGCAGCACATCGCGCACAAACCCGCCAACAACATATGATTGAATGTCCTGCTCGGCGAGAAAACTACTCAACTTGGTCAATAATAATGAGGCACTAGGCTCAATAAATAACTTCAAATTTTCTCTTATCCACTTCTATTGTCTAAAGCTAGACTATACCCTAAAGACATACATTTATCAAGAGGAATTACCCGGGGTAACTTACGGAGATAAAAGAAACAGTATTACGCAATGAGGGCACCTGTTCTAAAAAAGAACAAAAGATTATAGGGCCCGCATAGAAACTTTAGCCAGTGTGAGTGTTATCCAAACTCGTGGTTAAGGATTTCCCTTGACTATGCTCTTGGCCATGCTCTTCAGGATAGCCAGAATCCCGATGACAGCACGTTGCACATCAACCGGTTCTTGGGCCAACACTCTGGACACATAGGGGTCCACTCGCCTGCCACTATAGCTCGGACCTTCCTCAGCTATTCTGTGAGTCTGGGGAGGCAGGTAGTTAGCTAAAGTAAATAGCTCATTCTCTTCAAAGCCCAGGGGCCTGGCGATTTTTCGCAGGACGTGGGCTGAGGGAAAGCGCTCGCCTCTCTCAATACGCCCCAGGTGTGATGAGGACACGCCTGATTTGGCCGTGAGCTCCTGCAGCGTTAGCGATATTGAGAGTCTCTGCTGCTTGATTATTTTACCTAGCTCATTGGTATCAACATCGCTCATAGTTATGAGTATAATTTGCCAAATGGCAAAAGTCAAGTTTTTTTGACCTTATTTTTACCAATTGTCTACTTCGCTTGCTAATCTCCTATAAAATAGGTAGTCTCAAAATGAGACTATCCCCTTTGTGGTATACTTGCTGTGTCAAGACCTTAGGAGATAAGCTGGAGGCTAGAAATAAATGGCAGGGCTGCTTTTTGGGACGGCGGGCATTCCTCATAGCGCCAAAATTAAGTCTACCCAATCTGGTATTGAGCGTATCGCCGAGCTTGGGCTGGGCTGTATGGAGCTGGAGTTTGTCCGGGGAGTAAGGATGAGTGAGGTAGGTGCTCGCCTGGTAGCCGAAACGGCGGCCAGGACAGGGGTAAAGCTGTCAGCCCATGCTCCTTACTTTATCAACTTTAACGCACATGAGCCAGAAAAGATAAAGGCCAGTCAGAGAAGATTACTGCAGGCAGCCCGTATTGCCTGGCTCTGTGGGGCTGAGAGCGTTGTTTTTCACCCTGCTTTTTATCTGGGTGACCCGCCTGAAAAAGCCTATGCTACGGTAAAAAAATATTTGAGTGAAACGTTAGCACAGCTTAAGGAGGAAGATAATCAGGTATGTATCAGGATGGAAACTATGGGCAAGCTCAGCCAGTTCGGAACTGTGGAAGAAATACTCAACTTATGCACCGAATTAGAAGGACTGGGCATCTGTATGGACTTTGCCCACTGGCATGCCCGAACCGGGGGCTTCAATTCTTACCGTGAGTTTACTTCTATACTAATGCAAATCAAAGAGAAGCTAGGCCGAGCTGCCTTGGATAGCATGCATATTCACATTTCTGGCATTGCCTATGGGGGAAGGGGAGAAAGAAAGCACCTGAACCTAGAGGAGTCAAATCTTCAGTATACTGAACTCATGAAAGCACTAAGGGATTATGGTGTCAAGGGCATTGTTATCTGTGAAAGTCCTAACCTGGAAGGGGATGCTCTGCTTTTGCAGGCGACCTACAATACCTTACTGAAAGCCGGCTAGCACCAATCTGCTTTGAATCGCATTTATCTACAGTTTCTGCTATAATATAGGCGGTTCTGTTCGAGGATCAATTACTATTTGGGGTGAAGGATGAAACTGAGTTGGAAGGGTTTAATATACATAGCTATTATACTCGCGGCAATAGCTATTTTCTCTCAATTCCTGTTTGCATCGGGAGAACCTACTGAAATCAGCTTGGACGAAGCTATCGCTATGTCGAAACAAAACGGGATTAAGGAGCTGGTGATAGACGAGGATGTGTTGCTTATTACTGCTGTTGATGGTACCAAGCTGGAGGCAGTCATAGGCTACCTTAATTATATTGACCTCCAGGACCTTGGGCTCAATCTCACCGGTGTAGATTATAAAGTAGAGCCATCAGGATTTGAGTGGGGTGGATTGCTGATTAGCTTCCTTCCCCTTATATTCATTGGCGGTTTGTTGTTCTTTATATTCCGCCGGGCACAGGGGGCTAATCGGCAGGCAATGAGTTTTGGGCGTAGCCGAGCCCGGTTGTTTCCGGCTAATACACCAACGGTAACCTTTGACGATGTAGCCGGGATAGAGGAAGCCAAGCAAGAGGTGCATGAAGTAGTAGATTTTCTCAAATCACGCGAGAAGTTCCAGGCTCTGGGGGCACGTATTCCGAAGGGTATGCTACTAGTGGGTCCACCGGGTACAGGGAAGACGCTATTGGCCCGGGCGATAGCTGGTGAAGCAGGAGTACCCTTCTTTTCTATCAGTGGTAGCGAATTTGTCGAAATGTTTGTCGGTGTCGGCGCTTCAAGGGTGCGTGACCTTTTTGACCAGGCTAAACGCAATACCCCGTGTATTATCTTCATTGATGAGATTGATGCTGTCGGGCGCCATCGTGG
>Ga0265594_1002952_pt1 | contig 11629 bp, 8 predicted proteins | sample saktaG_11_FD_190147 | JGI IMG/M metagenome (GOLD analysis project Ga0265594, IMG submission 190147) | Saline water microbial communities from Sakinaw Lake, British Columbia, Canada - sak_2011_5_24_80m | ecosystem: Environmental > Aquatic > Non-marine Saline and Alkaline > Saline ... | reverse complement strand
TTATTTACCGGATCGCCTCGGTAGTTTCCGGTCAGGATTTTCATACCGCACTTCGACTCATCAAATTGTTTTTTAAATGACGTAACAACTTCCGGTGTTATCAAGCCCATATCGCCGGGAAAAATGTAAATATCTTCGATGTGTTTGTAGGATTCCAGAGCATCCAATGCTTCCCTGGCCGCGTCACCGGTTCCTTTCTGCTCTTTTTGCAATACAAATATGCGGTGCGGCGCTTTTCCGGCAGTTTCGGCTACTTCATCGGCTTTGATCCCGACAATGATTACCTGATTTGCTGAGCCAAGACCTTTCGCTGCGGATTCGGCGACACGTACTACGGTAGGAACACCCCAGATTTCATGCAGCATTTTTGATCGTTCTGATTTAATCCGTTTCCCATGACCGGCTGCCAATATAATTGCTACCGGCTTTTTATTATCTTCCAGATTATCACTTAATTGTTCCAATTGCCGAATTAACGTATTGTTTAAATCGTTAGACATATTAAACCCCTTTAAGCAATTTGTTATTTAGTTGATTTGGTTGGTAACAATTATTTACATGAAAAATAACAAATATAAATAAACAAATCCAGGCGCAAATAAAAAGGAATCGAAACGGTCCAGAACACCACCGTGACCCATCAATAATGAACCGGAATCCTTGACGCCTGCATCCCGCTTGAACGCCGACTCGATAAAATCCCCTGCCTGTCCGAATATTCCGGTAATGACGCCGATAAGCAACATATCACTAAAATCTATAAATTCCGGTTTCCATCCCAGGTAATAAAAAATAACGACTGTTAAGATTGCACCAACAAATCCGGCAATACATCCGGCCCAGGTTTTTCCGGGGCTGATAGTTGGAGCGATTTTCTTTTTCCCCAGCCATTTTCCAAAAACATACGCCAGCGAATCACAAATCCAGATCGACGCAAAAATCAACATGAGCAGTCTGCTTCCTTCTAAATAATCAACGCCAAATTGCCGGGGTATTTCTCTTAATGCAATTATTATGGAAAGCATAAAAGGCGGGTAAAGAAATCCTAAAAATGTAAGCGCCGTATTGACGGTCGTATTTTCAATATTTTTAAAGAGTATGATAGCAAGGTATAACAATAATATCAGTATCAGCAACGGGTGGGGAAATTCCGGTAATAAATAAGAGATAATAATCCAGGCAATTCCCGTTCCGATACCTCCGATTACCCAGGGTTGAAAGCCCTTTATCCGCATCAGGTTATAGAACTCAATCTGTCCGAGAGTGGCAACCAATCCGATAAATACGGCAAAAGGTATTCCTCCAGACCGGATTAAAAGTAGAATTGCCGGAATTCCCAGAATATTAATGATCATTCTGGTTGCAAAATTTGTCATCCCTTTTTCCTTATTCATGATGTTTGGTCTCTCCTGTTCCCCATTTGACTACAGTTACACGTACTTTTCCGACGCCATGTCTAATTAGCCCCAATTTTACCGCCGCGCCATAGGACAGATCAATATCACGTCCCGCAATAAAAGGACCGCGATCATTTATCCTGACATTCACGGATTTTCCTGTTTTTGGATAGCTTACTTTTAATACCGTTCCAAAGGGCAATGTCTTGTGGGCGGCAGTCATTGCATTTTTATCGAATATCTCACCGTTGGCAGCCTTTTTCCCGTGAAATCCATCATTATGACCATAGTATGAAGCCGTAAATACAGCAGTATGCTGAACTCCCTTGATCAGCAACGGCGGAGGACCTTTGGTTTTTGTACGATGGGTTGTTTTAGGTTGTGAATAGTGATATCGCGGCGCCGTTGTGCAGGAAAAGATAAATATCATCCCGATGATAATCAAATTTCTCATACCAATGCCTGCCCGATAATTTTTTGTAACGACGTAATCTTATATTGCGTCATATATTGTTCGATAAAATTCAAAATTTCATAAATCGCACAGGGATTATAGAAATTCACTGTTCCTAACTGAACCGCAGAGGCGCCGGCTAACATGAATTCAATAACGTCTTCCCCGTTACTGATGCCGCCAATGCCGATAATCGGAATATCAATAACTTTTCGGGCTTTGATAATGTGCGCCAGGGCAGCCGGTTTTATCGCCGGTCCTGATAAACCGCCAATGACGGTATTGATTTTCGGCTTGCGTGTATGAATGTCAATCGCCGCTCCATATAACGTATTGATCATCGAAACCGCATCAGCCTTGCATTCCTGAACAATTTCCGCCATTTGGGCTATATTAGTAACATTCGGCGATAATTTGACGATCAGATAACGGTCTGTTCTATCCCGCAATTTCTGTGTCAGACGCCGTAGAACGTCCGGATCCGTACCAAAAGCAATCCCTCCTTCTTTCACATTCGGGCAGGAAACATTGATCTCATAGGCGGAAATCCATTTTTCGTTGTCAAGCATTTTAATAACATCGCAGAATTCTTCCTCTGTCCGGGCGGCGATATTAATAATAACATTGCAGGTTAACTGATTCAGATACGGCGCTTTTTCTTTCAAAAAGGCTTCTAAACCAATATTTGCCAGACCGATCGAATTTATCATACCTGAAGGAGTTTCGACAATTCTGGGAGGCGGATTACCGATTCGTGGTTCCAAGCTCAGTGATTTGGTGACAATGCCTCCGAAGCGATTAACATCAACAACTTCAGAAACCTCATCACCATAGCCAAAGGTTCCCGATGCTGTCAAGACCGGATTCGCTATTTTAAAGCCTTTACCAAGATCTATTGATAAATCATTCATCAAATTCTATATCTTTCAGATTAAATACCGGACCATCTTTACAAACAAGGGCATATTGTCCATTATATTTGTCAGTCGTATTTTTCACTGCGCAACCTTGACATAACCCCAGTCCGCATGCCATGGTCTTTTCCAATGATACATTAATTGTGACATTATCGGGGAATGAGATCTTTTTTAATGCGCTCATCATTAGTTCCGGCCCGCAGACATTTAGAGAAACAGAATGTCTGACATTTATTAGAAAATCTTCGATATGTTCTATCACTGTGCCTTTTAATCCTTTTGAACCGTCGTCCGTTGTTAGAATTAAATCGGATTTACCATCTTCTATAATCGGCAACTCGGATTTCGTTTTAGCACCAATAAAAAAATGGGGTTTAATATTCTTTTTTACTAATTCGTCACGAAAAAACATCAACGGCGCAGCCCCAACTCCACCTGCCAATAAAACGTATTTAATTGATTTACCTTCTGAAATAGTAAAATTATTGCCAAGGGGACCCAATAATTTTACCTGATGCCCGATCTGCCACCTGCTCATCAGCGTTGTTTGCGAACCGATAACTTTATACAATATTAAGATCGATTTTTCCGAAACGCCTGCAATACTAAAGGGTCTTGGAAATAATTTTACAGAATCGGGAAAATAAATATTAATGAACTGTCCGGGTAAACATTGTCGGGCTATTTCAGGAACTTCAATCATGGCAAGAAATATCCGATCAGCGACTTTCTGATTAGACCGAACGGTTCCGATAGTGATACATTTCATTATTAAAATAGAAATTTATTTATTTTTCTTCCGCTTGTTCTTCCTTTATTGGAGCGTCTTCTTCGGAAGCTTCCTCTTCCAAATCTTTCTGTTCCAGGGACGTTGAATCCGGCGACGGAGCATTCAAAGACAGTAAAATATTATTGAGTGTACTGTAAGCAGATTGTGCTAAATTGATATTATCACTCTCAGGATATTGATTGATAAATGTATCGTACCATTTTATCGCATTATCGAGGTTATAATATTTGTGATGATAGATCCAGGCAATACTCAACACGCTTTTTTCGGCGTAATATGTTTTGGGATATTGCGTATATATGGAATTAAAAACAGCTATCGATGAATCAACATTGAAATCAAATAACTTTTCACCATCCCAAAATAATTGACGCGCTATTATTTCCTCAGAGGGTATTACGGTTTCGCGTTTTTCAATAAACGCTAAATACGGCGATTCCGGATATAGCAACCTGAGTGAATCCAGACATGCACCGGACTTTATTGAATCTCCCTCATCATTGAACATATAATAAAGTGCGTATAATGTCTTATCCCGAAACATGTTAAAATATTTGGATTTATTAATTTTATTTAAATATGTAATAGCGCTATCAGTTTGCTCAAAGTTAAAATAATAGAGTTCGGCTATTTCATAAAGCAATTTATAATAATCATTAAATACTGCTGAGGTATCGATGTTTTTCCGTCGCTCTTCTTCGTGAAGTTCGATAGCTTTTTTCAATTCTTCGGGACGTGTATCATCTTCCATAGTAATTTGAGCGCTATCAATGATACCTCGTAGAGATTGATCAAAAGGTTCTACTATCTCCCAGGCCTTCTTAAGTTGCTTTTGAATATTGAAGAACCGTTTGATCTCCGAAACTTTATTCTGAGCATCAAATGCATATCTGGAATTCTTATCTTCACGTTTGACCTGTGTAAACTGTTCCTGGGCTTTATCATAGTCATGAAAATAGACCATATTTAAAATACCCAGCTGATAATATGCCTCGGCAGAAACAGGTTTTCCTGAATATTTCTCGGTAATTTGACTGAAGCGTAAGGATGCCGCTTCAAAATCGCCTTCGGCAATATATAGTAGCCCTAATTGGTATTCGAGATCACCCCAGATGTTTTCATTGCTAATATTATTAAGTTTGGTATTGATCAGTTCCCGTGCTTCATCAAACTTGCCCGATTCACGATAAATACGGGCAAGCAGAATCTGCATCCGGTCTTTTAATTTATTGGTGGGAGAATATTTACTAACATTTTTCAGGTTATCGATTGCAAGATCTATCTGGTTCTTTAACAGATGAATCTCTGCAATATTAAATTGAGCCTGGGCGGCTATCGGCAGATCGCGCCCGGTCTTAGTCGTTTTTCCGTAATATTGCAGCGCAGAATCAAGAATATTCGAGGATTGATAGAGTTCTGCAATTGCAAAAAATATTTCTGCTTTCATCTCAGGATTCTTTACCCGTCGTACTGATCGGTTTAACTGGTGTAAAGCCAGCTCTTTCTCACCAAGTTTCCAGAGGCAACGCCCGTACCATATCTCTGCCTGTGGACGTAATTCACTGACAGGATAGTTTGCAAAATATTCCTCAAAATTTCTTTTGGCAGCAGAAAAGTCCATTTTATAATAATTTGACATCGCTATTATATACGATGCATTATCTGTCCAGCGGCTATCGGGATATTTGGCAATTACTTTATTCGCTTTTTCTATCGCACTGTTAAATTTTTTCCGCACAGTGACGGAAATTTTTCCATCCCCAGTATTTTCAAGCTCCTTTTTGCCCTCTTTAAAATATTGCTCGGCATTATAAAAGGTATTAAAATATGCACAGCGATGTGAGAATATGATAAAAAAACCAATGATTAAGGTTATTGAAATATTTTGAAGTGTTTTTAACAAAATTTTCACGATCGATTTTTTAACGAGCCGTTTGCTGATTATTAGATAAAATCTCTTTAAAATCTTCAACGAATATTGGTAAGATATCCCCCGAAAGACCTTCCAAACGAAGATTAACAATGTCACTGATTGCCGTTTGATTGGGATTAATTTCAATCAGGTAGGAACCATTCTGTTTTGCATAGCGGGGTAAATCAGAAGCGGGGACAACTTGCGCTGAAGTGCCAACTGATAAAAAGATTTCTGACCGAATCGCCGCTTGATAAGCTCTCTTCATACTTTCTTCCGGTAATTGTTCGCCAAACCAAACCACATTGGGGCGGATCAATCCACCGCAGAAACAATGTGGAATATGATTAGAATTATGCCGGTAGATCTCATCAAATTCTTCATGAGTAAATTGCCGATTGCAATTGATACAATAATTCTCCATGATATTACCATGAAGTTCTATGACATCTGTGCTACCGGCACGCTGATGTAAGCCATCAACGTTCTGGGTTATCAGTCTGAAATCTTCTGTCAAATCCTGAAGTTCTTTAAGAACATAATGACCCGGATTGGGATTAGATTTATCGATAATTTCACGTCGGTGGTGATACCATTCCGAAACAATGGCGGGATTGTTATAAAAGGCTTCGAAGCTGGCAAGTTCCTGAGGTGATAATTTCGTCCAAAGACCTTCTTCGCCTCGAAATGTCGGTATTCCGCTTTCTGCGGATACACCTGCCCCGGTTAGAACTGCTATCCGTTTCGCATTTTTTAATTGCCGAATTGCCTCATCATTTTTCAGGATTTTCATTCAATTGTACTTTCTAATAATGCTTTAATCATCAAATTATCTTTCTAATTTATAGTCTTTTACCCCTCAAACCAATGAATTAATCCATCTTCAAAAGGGTTTATGAGCGCCTCATGTTTGGGAATGATCCGTATTGTGTACCCGTTCAATCCACTATCCCAATTTTTGATTGAACCTTTATATTTGAATTTGTTCGATCCCATTTCCGTTTCTAATTGCATTGAAACCAATTTCCCGTCAACAATTTTACCGTTACTGTCGACTTTTCCACAATAGATTTGCAACTCAACATCATGGGGACTAATTCCATCTAAGAAAATAACAGTCGTTATTTCTAAGCCGCTTTTAACAGAAAGTTCCTTAGTAGAGCTGGTTTCTATTTTCAAAAACCTGATTGAATTCCAGTTATCTCGCATATGCTTTTTCCAGTGAGCCAATTCTTTTGAAATCGTAAAGGAATTGTTGCGCATCAGATACGCCCGTTCCGCAGCGGGTAAATAAAACTGTTCGGTATAGTCTCTCAGCATCCTGTTTGTATTATATATTGGACAAATGTTAACGATTGAATCTTTAATGCGTCGAATCCAATCTCTGGGAAGTCCGTCCGTATCCCGGTAATAGAATGTCGGGATAATTTCTTTTTCAAGGACATTGTAGAGCTGCTTTGCTTCCTGTTCATCCCAATAATCGAAATTATCGTACACTTCACGATTTCCAATAGCCCAGCCGATCCCGGGATGATATATCTCATCCCACCACCCATCAAGAGTACTGAAATTCAATCCGCCATTGACCGCTGCTTTCATTCCGCTGGTTCCACATGCTTCCAGTTCCCGGCGTGGATTGTTTAACCAGAGATCACAACCCTGAACAAGATACCGTGCTACATTTATATCATAATTTTCAATAAACACTACGGATTGATAAAATCGTTCCTCATGAGAAAGTTTCAATATTTTCTGGATAATTTTTTTACCTTCGACGTCCTGAGGATGAGCTTTCCCGGCAATTATGATCTGAATTGGACGGTCTTTATCACTAAGAATCTTTTCTAATCGATCAGGATCGCTGAATATCAGAGACGCCCGTTTGTAAGTAGCAAACCTGCGTGCAAAACCAATTGTTAAAGCTTCGGTGTTGAGTACACTTTTAACTCTGGCAATCTCATGTGGTGGTTTACCAAGATCCTCGTACTGTTGCACAAGACTCCGGCGAACAAATCCAACCAGTCGCTCTCTCCTTCGCTCATGAGTTCTCCATAGTTCGCCATCCGGTATCTGATATATATTCTTCCAGATGTCTTTTCCTGTTGGTTTACTCAGCCATTCAGGACCAAGATAACGATTAAATAAATTTCCCATTTCTCCCGATATCCATGATGCATGATGAACACCGTTAGTGACACTGTTAATAGGAGTTTCTTTTGTTAGAATTTCCGGCCATAGTGATTTCCACATTTTACGGGCGATTTCGCCATGCAGCTGGCTAACGGCGTTTGATTTAAAAGATAATTTCAGGGCAAGAATTGCCATTGAAAATTCTTCTTTTAAATCTTTTGGATCTTTTCGTCCCAGGGCAAGTAATTCATTGATTGAAATACCAACATCTTTGCAATAGCCCTTAAAATATTTCTCGATAAGTTCCGGCTCAAACAGATCGATTCCTGCTTTTACGGGTGTATGGGTAGTGAAAATTGAGCTTGATTTTACAACTTCCAGAGCTTCATAAAATTTCAACCCGTCTTCCTGAACCAGGTTTTTAATTCGTTCCAGCCCCGAAAATGCCGAATGTCCTTCATTCAAATGGCATACGCATGGTGTAATTCCTAAAGATTTTAATATCCTGACACCACCAATACCAAGCAGTATTTCCTGCTGAATGCGCATCTCTTTATCGCCACTATATAACTCTGCCGTAATTTTTCTATCGGATTCGGTATTTTCATCGACATTCGCATCAAGCAGGTATAACGGTATTCTACCAACCTCCGCCTTCCATATCTGGGCATACACTATGCGTTCGGGAAATGGCAGATTGATCATCAAGCGGTTTCCATTATTTCCTTTTACAAGTTTAAGCGGCATGTTATAAAAATCATTGGCAGCTACTTTTTCTTCCTGCCAGTCATCTATATTAATACTTTGCTGGAAATACCCGCTTTGGTAAAATAACCCTAAAGCATGAAGCGGAATACCTAACTCCGAAGATGACTTCAGATGATCGCCGGACAGAACTCCCAGACCGCCGGAATATACGGCGAGACTTTCGGTTATACCGTATTCCATTGAGAAATAGGCGACATTTAATTGGATCTCACCCTTTACTTCCTGCTGAAACCACGGTGTTTTCTCAAGTTTGCGGTCAAAACGTTCCAGTACACGGTCCATCTGGTAGAGATAGCTTTCATCCTGCGCCCGTGCTTCAAGAACTTCCTGATCAATAAGGCTCAGTACCAACACCGGATTGTGGCGGGTCTCTTCCCACAGATCAAGATCAAGGCGTCTGAATAATTCACGTGTTTCAACATCCCAACTCCACCACAAATTATAGGCAATGTCGTGCAACCGTTTTAAGCGTTCCGGAAGTACCGGTGATACGGTAAATTTTTGTATAGGTTTCATATATATCTAACTCCTTACGTTCACAAAATGCCAGTAAACTTAATAATTCATGTTCAGCGAAGCAAGCGAACCAATATTTTAGTCGCTAAATATTTAATCAGAATATTTTCATATATTCACCAAAAGCGGTTGTTGGAAAATGGATTCAAATCACTAAATTAATACAATGAAATTCAGTATATTTTACTCACTTTATATTTCAAATTATACCGCATGAGCAAACTTTGAATAAAGTGAAAAAATACCGAAAGGGACAAACATGAAAAATAACACTCGCGACCTCATCAAATATTTGGCAATCGCCGTCGGCATTGTCGTACTGATCTTGATTATTATGGCGCTTTTTGAGAAACCGGTTATAGAACCGCCACAGAAAATTATTTCACCATCAAGAGAATTGCGCGGTGTCTGGATGAGCCGTTTTGATTACACTCAATCATTCGATACTACCGATAAAACCGTTATACAACGGTATATCCAAAATTCCTTTCAACAGGTCAGAGATGCAAATTGTAACATAGTCTTTTTCCAGGTGCGCGGGAATGCAGACGCTTTTTATAAATCCAGCTATGAACCGTGGAGCCATCTTCTATCCGGTACATTAGGCGCCGATCCGGGGTGGGATCCTCTCCAGTTTGCCATAAAAACCGCCCATGATTTAGGGCTCGAGTTACATGCCTGGATAAACACATTTCCGGCGTGGCGCGGCAAGTCCGACCCTGCACCATCCAACCCCGTACATCCATATACTGCTCATCCGGACTGGCTGGTCTGCGACAGCGCCGGGAACCCGATGCCTAAATCTGACCATTATGTGTCCTTTTCTCCCGGAAATCTTAATGTTCGTCAACATATTAAAAATGTCGTCATGGAAATCACATCCAAATATGATGTCGATGGCATCCATTTCGATTATATTCGCTATCCCGAAGGATCTACCGCAAATGGCTATTCCCATGATGCCCAAAGTGTTTCACGATTTAATTCCAGTAAGGGTAATCCTCTCAGGCTCGACTGGGAAGACTGGCAGCGTGAACAGGTTACTCAATTCATTGCCGGAGCGTATAATGCAATCACGGCTATCAAACCGTGGGTAAAAGTATCAACGGCGGTAATTGGAAATTATAACATGCCCGGCTGGAGCGGATATCACAAAGTCTTCCAGGATGCCGCCCGTTGGGCAGACATCGGCAAAATTGATATGATCATACCAATGACTTATCGTTCAAGAAAAAACGGTGCGTTTCAAAAATCGATTCAACTATGGAACAGCATCCCGAATATAGATCAACCGATAGCCGTTGGACTCGGTGCGTTCAATTTGCCGTTTGACGAGGTGCTTCAGGAAATTGACGACTCCCGGTCCACAGGATTAAGCGGCGTTGTATTTTTTGCCGTCAGTTCTGTAGATAGCATAGAGTGGATTCGGCTGAGAAATGAGAAGTTTCTCTACCCCGCCATTCCGCCGGCGCTGCCCTGGAAATTCAGTGAAAAACCGCCGGAACCCGAAGAATGTTTCGTCACTATCGATTCCCGGACATTGAATTTTTCCTGGACAAATAGTGAACCAAAAGGTAAAGGCAATTCCATTCATCAATTTGTCATTTACCGGTCAATCGGCAACACCCTTAATATTTCCGATGGCGCTTCAATATTTGCGGTACTTCCCGGAAATACGCAACAATACCAAACTGCAATTCAATCAGAAGGCTTAAATTATCAATACTATATAACAGCTCTGGATGCAGCAAATAACGAAAGCGATCCGGCCTTATTTTCCGATTCAAAACAGGCGAACGGAGCGTCTCAGTGAAAAAATATCTAATTTTATTCTTAGCATTTCTCCTGCTGATATCAGCTTGTTCCCAGCGGGTCGGCACTCATAAGCATGCTTTACTAAATAGCCGGGATTGGGTTGAAAAGACTCTTCAATCTATGACGCTGGAGCAAAAAATCGGTCAGATGATCCTGATGACCTTCCGACCATCATACATGTCAGACTCCAGTAAAGCCTGGCTTACGATAAAAAATGATATCGCCAATAATCATGTATTCGGCTACCATATCTGGAGCGGAGAAATTTTTGCCGCCCGGCATTATATTAAAAAAATGCAGAACTTGGCAGAAATACCTCTTGTCTTTTCAGCGGATTTCGAACGAGGCGTTGGCATAAAGTTCGATGGCGCCGTTGAATTTCCGCCTAATATGGCGTTTGGTGCGACCGGTAAAACCGAATATGCGTATAAGCTGGGAGCATTTACGGCAATCGAAGGACGCACCATCGGTTTTTCTATGGTTTTTGCGCCGGTTGCCGATATTAATAACAATCCCAATAATCCAATCATCAATACCCGTTCTTTTGGCGAAACTCCCGAACTGGTCTCGGAAATGGTTCAAGCCTTTATCAAAGGAGTCCACGATCATCAATGTGCCGCCACAGTTAAACATTTCCCGGGACACGGCGATACCGAAACCGATTCACATATCGATCTGGCTGCAGTTTACGGCAAGCGCAGCCGCCTTGATCAAATCGAGCTTGCGCCATTTAAAGCGGCAATAGAATGTGGTGTAGATGCAATCATGACAGCCCATATTTATGTTCCTGAATTGGAAAAAGAGCCCGGAATACCCGCTACGTTGAGTTCTGAAATATTGATGGATTTACTGCGTGAAGAATTAGGATTCAAAGGTATTATCATTACCGATGCGATGAGTATGGGCGGCATTAAAAATAATTTTACAGAA
>Ga0265594_1002951_pt1 | contig 11639 bp, 8 predicted proteins | sample saktaG_11_FD_190147 | JGI IMG/M metagenome (GOLD analysis project Ga0265594, IMG submission 190147) | Saline water microbial communities from Sakinaw Lake, British Columbia, Canada - sak_2011_5_24_80m | ecosystem: Environmental > Aquatic > Non-marine Saline and Alkaline > Saline ... | reverse complement strand
CTAAAAAACCTTAAAATCACACTGTTTTATTCGGAAAATTCAAAGAATTTTCAAATTGCTGGAAACAAACAAAGCCCTGCCTTACTTTCGCAAGGCAGGGCAAATTTTTCTGGCAGGAGCGAGGCAAGCTCGCTCCCCCCTCAACAAATGGAGTTTGTATCGGAAAGAGATGGCTCAAGGGTTAAACGCCTTCAAACTTTCTCTATTATCTTACCAAATTTAATCCATAATTCCAAGAAAAGAGACCTGAAAAACTGACAATCCTTACCCCCGACTATATACACTTTCAGTGTGGGTTTCTAACACAGCTTTGTTAATTTGTATTCCATCTTTGTCGGTCGCAGATTGGCTCGGTCGACCCTCGTCGCAGGCTTCGCCTGCTCCTCGCGAGCCAATCTGCTCCCTCCTCTTGTTCATCCGTCTTTATCGGACTCACCAAGCTAAAACGGGGGTTTATACCCCGTCTTTGTGGTGCTCGGTCGCTCGCTTTCGCTCGCTCCCTCGCACTAATTTCAGTTCAAAAATGGGTTGGGAAAGGTTGGAAAAAATAAAATTAACAGTGGAGCTAAAAACTAATCGTTCTGTCTTGCGAGAATTATTTGAGGGCATAAAGCAATTTTAAAAATTGATAAAAATTATTTGCTTACAAGTTGATAGGTTTGCCCGTTTTCCAAAAGATTTTTATCAGCTAATAAAATTTGATACCTCTATTCCAGCAAAAGATTGTTGAGAAATATATGCTTACTTTTATTCAATTTGGATTGAATTAACGATAAAAAAGAAAGAACCAGAGATAAAATGTTTGAGGGTGTCAAAAAAGAGGCGACAAAATATGACACTTGGTATATAATGAAAGAAGTATGGAGAAGTTATTCACCCTAAAAGAAACAGCCAAAATATTGCGAGTCAGTGATCGTACAATAATGCGTTATCTTGAATCCGGGAAGCTAAAAGCTTCCAAAGCCGGCCAATGGCGAATTAGAGAAAACGACCTTAATAAATTTTTAGAAAAATATTCAAATGTCAAAAGAAAATTCAAAAATATAAAATAAAAAAATATGACTAAAGAACAAAAATTTTATAAAGCGCTGCAAGATGTTTTTATTGGTGCCAAGGTTGAGGGTAAGGGCGGTTTTGTCAGTTTGATGAGAATAAAATCAAATTACTACTGCAAGATTGAAGACATCCTCAAAAAAGACATTGAAGAAGCTCTAAAAAGCCATCCTAAATTCAGAGATGAACTTTTTGACAAGCTACATTCTTTTTTCAGCCGTTATTTTACCGAAAGCGGATCAATTTATTTCAATTCAACGCCGTTTCATAACAATATCTATGAAAAAGTTTATACCGATGAAAAAGATGTCATTCTTTTTTGGAAAACGCAGATGCTTTACTATGTTAAAACCGACCGGATTTTCAGAAGTTTGCCGGTTGAGTTTGAAGGATTTAAATTTTATTTTGATGCTTCAAAAATAGAAAGTAAAAAAGCAAATGAAAAGCGCTCACTCATTTTTGAGTTAAGTAAAGTCCGCGAGGACGACACAATTGTTTTTGGTGTATCTTATTCGGAAAGAGGCACAAAAACAAAACAGGACGAGATATTAAAAACCTTGAAGAAGAAAGGTATTGCTATTTCTGAAGAGCAATTAAATCGGGCCTTCAAGGTTTTTGAAAAGCAAAGCGAGGTTGATTTCTTTATCAATAAAAATGCTAAGGCGTTTCTACAAGAACAATTTAAATTATGGAGTTATCAATACTTTTGGGAAGGGGCCAGAGAGTGGGGCCCGGATAGAGTCAATCAATTACAAATTTTGAAAGACATTGCTTTTAAGATTATTGATTTCATCTCCCAGTTTGAGGACGAGTTGGTGAAAATCTGGAACAAGCAGAAGTTTGTTAAAAATAGTAATTATGTGATTACGTTAGATAGAATAAAAGATAAAAAGTTGGTTGAAAAAATCAAAAAATATAAAAACTATCCGCAACAAGTTAAAGAGTGGAAAGAATTAGGAATAGATAAAGACAATCCCAAAGCTCCGATTGACACAAAATATTTCAAAGACTTAGAGCTGGGAATTTTGAACCAGTTTGACGATTTGGACAAATCTTTGGACGGCTGGCTGGTAAAAAGCGAAAACTATCAAGCGTTAAATACTATCTTGCCGAAATTTAAAGAAAAGGTGCAGACAATCTACATTGACCCACCGTTTAATTTAGATTCTTCTGACCAGTTTTTATATCGTACAAATTATAAAGACGCTAACTGGGCAACTTTGCTTGAAAACCGATTAAAACTTGCAAGAGATGTTTTGGGCAGGAAAGGCAATATTTTTGTGAGGTGTGATTATAACGGTAATATGTATGTACGAATTTTAATGAACGAGATATTTGAAGCAGAAAACTTTAGAAATGAATTGGTAATAAACAAATCCAATAAACAAGGAGCGATTGATAGAAGATTTAATCCTGCTACTGAGACACTCTTTCTATATTCAAAAATTATTGAGTCACTTATTAATCCGCAATTTAAAAAAAGGGAGAAACAAGGAGGGTGGCTTGAAATGCATTCCCCAAAAGAAAATAAAAACTCTCATTCAGTTGTTTTCGACGGTAAAACATTCATAGCTCCCAAAGGAAGGCACTGGTCATTTGCTCAGGAGACGGTTAATCAGCTTGCTTTAGAAAACAGAATCAAAGTAACAAAGAAACAATATATTGACGTTTATGGAAATAAACAAAATGAGGTTCTTGAGTATCAAATGAGTGAGAATGAAACCATTGAATCTAATTGGACTGATATACCCGGATATTCTACAACAACAGGATTTCAAACAGAAAATTCTGAAAAGCTATTATCAAGAGTAATAAATACTGGTTCACAGAAAGGCGATTTGGTTATAGACTTTTTCCTCGGCTCTGGCACAACAACCGCAGTAGCACACAAACTTGGCAGGCAATGGATTGGCGTTGAAATGGGAAAGCATTTTTACAGCGTGGTTCTGCCGCGAATGAAGAAGGTTTTGGCGTATGACAAAAGCGGAATTTCAAAAGAAGTAAAGGGATACAAAGGTGGCGGGTTTTTCAAATATTACGAGCTTGAGCAATATGAGGAAGCACTGGCAAACTGCAAATACGAAGATAACGATTTGTTTAATTCGCCTTCAAAAACTCCGTATCAGGAATATGTCTTTATGAAAGACGAAAAAATGCTCAAGGCGCTGGAGATTGATTACGAGAAAAACAGAGTCAAGGTGGATTTGGACAAACTCTATCCGAACATAGACATTGCCGAAACCCTATCAAACCTTACAGGCAAATGGATTAAAAAAATCAGCGACAGCGAAGTGGAATTTGAAGACGGAACAAAAATTAATATCAAAGATTTGGACTATAAGTTTATTAAGCCCTTAATTTGGTGGTAATTATGGAAAAGTATTTTATTTTTTCAGATGAATCTGGTTCTTGGTCAAATAAATCTGACAAGTTTTATATACGGTCTTGGGTAAAAATCAAAGAACACGATCATTTATATCTGGAAGGATTATGGAAAACAAAAAAATTTCCTAAGCCGGCAGAAAATTCTTTGTTAAAAAACAGTAATGGTATTTCTGATGAATTTAAAAAAGTAGATTTTAAATATTTTTTCACCTTTACAAAATTAGACGAATTTTATTCAAGAAAATTTTATGTAAGGGATAAAATCCTTGAAAGCGTTAGCTTGGTTATTTCTCAATTAGAAAACCAACTCAAGAGTTATATGAAAAGCAAGATCCCGGCAAAGATACAGGAAGGCATAAATCAAATAATGTTTTTAAATATTTATGAAGCGTATCATATTGAGAATGCTGTAAATATTTTATGCGAAGCCGAGAATGTATTTGAATTTTATTTTGACAAACCTCAATTTACTGAAAATGACTATTTAGAAGTTTTTAATAATCAAATCGGCAATAGTTATAAAGCGAGCTTGATATTTGCCCGTAAAAAAGAAGGTGAATCTAACAATTTGGGAGTTTATTATGCTGACGCTTTGGCGTCTATGTTTAGAAGAATTTTAGACAAGCAAAATAGCACCAAAATTGTAAATTATTTGAAAAATAATATTCTAACAAAAAGCTACGCAGGTAATATAGGAACTAATGGATTTAACAAAATATTCTATCCTGTGAATAAAAGTTATGGGAGCGGTGAACTAAAAAGCGAAGAAAGTAATTTAGTGAATAATATTTTATCCCGATTAAATTCGTAAATGTCAAAACTATATTTACAGAACATCATAGATGATATTGCTTTTGATAGCCTGCCGGCAAAGTGGCAGGGATTTGATTTTGCGCGATTTTCAAAAGATAAAACGCTTTTTGATTTTCAAAAACAGGGGCTTCAAAACGCGCTAAAAGTTTTATGGTTTTATTACAAAGACAAAGGGGGACAGAAAGAAAGTTTATTTAGTCACTACAAAGCAAACGGTTTTGAAGAAAAACTTGATTACGATTTAAAGAAGAAAGAAGAAGGGAAAACGGCAAAATATCTTTTGGAATACGATAAAGATTATCCTGTTTCTGATTCCAAAATTTCCTTTAGTCATTTTATCAATCGGATGAGTTTTTGGATGGCGACTGGCTCAGGGAAAACGCTAATTATAGTCAAACTGATTGAATTTTTGGGAAAGTTGATTTCCGAAAAAGAAATACCGACACGGGACATTCTTTTTTTGGCTCATCGTGATGACCTTTTAGACCAGTTTAAAAATCATATTGAGGAATTTAACAGCTTTAATTTTGAAACAAAAATAAACCTCAAAAATTTGAGAGATTATGAAAGCGTAAAGCGCGAAAATGTCCTGCCTTTTGCGAAAAATGAAATTACTGTTTTTTATTACCGTTCTGATTTGATTTCTGATAAGCAAAAAGAAAAAATCGTGAACTTCAGAAATTATGACAATGACGGAAAGTGGTATATTCTTTTGGACGAAGCCCACAAAGGAGATAAAGAAGACAGTAAACGGCAGATTTTATACTCTATTCTTTCAAGAAACGGGTTTTTATTTAATTTCTCTGCCACTTTTACTGACCCGCGAGATTTTACAACCTGTGCGTTTAACTTTAATCTTTCAAGGTTCGTTGAAGAAGGATATGGCAAACATATTTATTTATCCTCTGCCGAGATTAGGGCGTTTCGGGACAAAACTGATTTTTCGCCGATAGAAAAGCAAAAAATCGTTTTGAAAACACTTTTGCTTTTAACCTATATCAACAAGTATTTTGAAAAAATCAGGAAAAAATCCAATGCCTTGTATCACCGTCCGCTTCTTTTGACGCTGGTTAATTCGGTTGATGTAGAAAATGCGGATTTGGAATTATTTTTTAAAGAAATTGAAAAAGTCGCCAAAAAAGAAATCAGGGCGGATTTGCTTAAAAAAGCAAAACAGGAACTTATTCAAGAATTTAGCGATAATGCTAAATTTGAATTTGAGGATTTAAACTGTGTTATGAACGCGGATTTGATTTCAAAATTAGAGTATAAGGATATTTTGAAATATGTTTTGAATGCCAAAAATCCGAGTAATATTGAAGTTTTGAAAATTCCCGGCAATAGAAATGAGTTAATTTTTAAACTGAAAACATCCGAAAAGCCGTTTGCACTTATTAAAATCGGTGATATTTCCGGTTGGTTAAAAGACAAACTTGAGGGATACGAAATAAATGAAAGCTTTGAAAATGAAAGTTATTTTAGAAGAATAAATCGCGATGATTCCGACATTAATATTTTGATGGGTTCGCGTAGTTTTTATGAGGGCTGGGATTCTAACCGGCCAAATCTTATTTTATTTGTGAATATTGGAGTTGGAAAGGACGCCAAAAAATTTGTTCTGCAATCGGTTGGCCGAGGCGTAAGAATAGAGCCAATCAAAAACAAAAGGAAGCGGCTTAAAAATTTACTTAACGCGAAGGAAGTAAAAGAACAGTTATTTAGTAAGGTTCAAAAGCTGGTTTTGCCAATTGAGAGCTTATTTGTTTTCGGAACTAATGCCGAAAATCTAAAGGAAATAATCGCTACCTTAAAATCAGAAAAACAAGATAAGAATTTGGGAGAAGGGTTTATTATCAATAAAGAAGCGGGAAAACATCTTCTTTTAGTACCTGTTTATAAATATTCTGAAAGGATTTTTGCCGAAGAAAAAGAGCCGCAGAAATATTCTGTAAGCGGTGAGGATTTTGATTTAACTAAGCAATTTTATAATTTTTTAAGCGATAAAGTCACCTTGGTTAAATACGATTGCGAAACAAAGGTTTTAAAGAAGGCAAAAGAGAGTTTTGAGCAGAAAGAGAAATATTATGATTTTAGCGAAAAGAATTTACTTTTTGAACCGGAGTTAATTCTTGGTCGGGTATTTGATTATTTTGGAGTGAAAAGCAAGGAATTTGAAAAATTTAAAGAGCTTGAAAATGAAATTATCCATTTTAAAAAGGTTAGATTTAGCGATGGAGAGAAGTTTGAGGAAATAAAAAAGAAAATAGAAGAAATAAAGCAACTTCCCGAAAAGCAGAAAGAGTTAGACAAACAATATGGAAAAATTTCCAGAGAGGAATTTTCCCGAAAGCAGATGACTTTATTTGAATCAGAAAATTTTGAGGTAAAAAACCAAAAAATTAAAATCAAGTATTTCGCTAATCATTATTATCTCCCCTTGATAATTTCAGAGAACGAAAAAATTGATTATTTGAATCATATCATCAATGTTGACAGCGAGGTAAGGTTTATCGGACAACTTGAAGAATATCTTGCAATGCCAGATAATATTTTTACAAAATTTGATTGGTGGATGTTTTCAAAACTTGACCAGACTTTAGATGAAGTAGTTATTCCATATTATAATCCCAAAGAAAATAATATCGCCAATTTTAAACCAGATTTTATTTTTTGGATGCAAAAAGGGAAGAAGTATTTGATTCTGTTCGTTGACCCAAAAGGGACAGAGCATGCTGACGGATACAGAAAAATTGATGGCTATTCAAGGATATTTGAGATTGGGACAGAGAGAATAAGTAAAGATTTTTTTTTCAACGGATTTAACATAAACACAAAATTATTACTCAAACCGCGACGGGGAATAGCTGAAGTTTTGGAAAATTACAAAAGATACTGGTTTGATAATTTTGTGGATTTTGCAAGCAAAATCAGCTAATTTTTTGTTATTGTCTCTTGGAGTGTACATAGACGAACCTATTCAAATTAACCAATTAGTTTATAAACTTTACGGATTAGCAAAAGAAGAAATTAAAATTATAGAAAGATAATATAAATTTAGCTATCATAACATTAAGCATAAGTAAAAATTATCCAATGAAAAATAGATTACCAAAAATTAAAGTTGTTGATTTATTCTGTGGCATAGGCGGGTTATCTTACGGGCTTATTAAGGAAGGATTGGATGTCGTCGCTGGAATAGACAATGACAGCTCTTGTCGTTTTGGATACGAATATAACAACAAGGCGAAGTTTATACACAAAGACATTCTTGAGGTCTCCGCAAACGAGATTAATCAATTGTTTGGAAATAAAAAGAATGTCATACGGGTTTTGGTCGGGTGTGCACCGTGCCAGCCGTTTTCCAAGCTGAACTTAAAGCAAATTACGCAGACACAACTTGCACCACTTGAAAAATTTGCTCGTTTAATAGAGAAAATCTTGCCGGACATCGTTTCTATGGAAAATGTAAGCGGCCTTGCGGATACGAAAAAATATCCTATTTTTAGAACATTTATAGATACGTTGGAAAAATGCGACTACAATTACAAATACGAAATAGTCAATGCGGCGGAATACGGAGTTCCTCAAAGCCGAAAGCGTCTGGTCCTGCTTGCGTCGCGCTTTGACGAAATTCAATTGATAAAAAAAACCCACAAAGATAGAAAGATAACGGTTCGTGATGTCATAAAATCCCTAGAGCCGCTTGGGAGCGGAGGAGAAAGTAAAAAAGATTCTCTCCACCGTGCCAGAAAACTTAGTCCTTTGAACCTGAGGAGGATAAAAGCGACGCCTCATAACGGCGGTAGTTCCGATAGTTGGAATAAAAACCTGATTTTGGATTGCCATAAAAAGGATTCGGGCAAAACATATAAGAGTACCGTTTATGGGCGTATGTGCTGGGACAAACCAGCTCCAACTATGACTACCCAATGCATTGGACTGGGCAATGGACGGTTTGGACATCCAGAACAAGATAGAGCTATTAGTTTACGAGAGGCGGCGATTTTCCAAACATTCCCGAAAAATTACAAGTTTATTAAACCCAACACACTGCTTATTAGGGCACATGTTGCAAAGTTTATCGGCAATGCGGTACCCGTAAAACTTGGATCGGTAATTGGCAAAAGTATCAAAAATCATATAGAACAATATGCCAAATAATAACTTTACATTTGAAATCTCTCTAAGCGTTCTGGATCACCTAGGACGAAACTTGTATAGAAGCTTTGTGACTGTTCTCGGAGAGGCTATATCTAATTCATGGGATGCGGATGCCAAAAATGTGAGAATTTATATTGATAGAGACAAAAACAGCTTTTTTATAAAAGATGATGGAACGGGTATGACGGCGGATGACTTTCAAAACAAATTTTTGAAGATAGGATATTCAAAAAGAAAAGACGGGCAGACCACTTCTCCCGGGGGCAGACCATACATCGGGAGAAAAGGAATAGGGAAGTTGGCCCTTTTATCATGTGCGGATAAAATCCATGTTATCTCAAAAATAGAAGGAGCCGATTATGTTGGCGGGGTTATTGATAATTCAGGACTAGATAAGGCGATAACCAAAGATTTAACTCCGCAACAGTACCCGCTTGAAAATTGGGAATTGACTACTTTTACTCAATACACAGAAAGCCACGGACACGGCACAATTATCTATTTTGAAAATATCAAAGACGGAATAAAAAACAGCTTGGATTTTCTAAGAAAGATCATTGCACTATATTTCAGGTTTTCTCTTTTAGATAACTCTTTCAATATTTTTCTTGATAACGAAAAAGTCACACTTGACGATCTCAACGATTTAGCCGAAAAAACACAATTTTTATGGAATATCAATAACCTTAATGATCCGTACATAAATGAAAAACTCACAAAGCTCAAGGAACCCGGAAAAGCCATTGAAATGGATGACAACATCAAGGGTTTTATCGCTTCTGTTAGTAAACCAAGAGATCTTAAAATAATTACTACCGATGAAAGAGTAAGTGTTGATCTTTTTGTAAACGGAAGATTGCGCGAGCGAGATATCTTAGAACATATCCCCACGGCCAGAATCGCTGAAAACTATTTTTATGGGCAAATCCATTTTAACGACTTAGATGATAAAAAAGATAGATTTGCGACCAGTCGTGAAGGTATTATTGCCAACGACCCAAGGTATAAGGAATTTTTGGATAATTTGAGAAAGAAAATATCAGAGATACTTGAAGATTGGGATAAATGGAGAATAAAACACAGAGAAGTTGGCGATTCAGAAAGTAAAAGAATTTCTAAAAAAAAGAGAGCGTCCATTGGACTATATAATGCCGTTTCGGGAGAGTATGATATTCCAGAAGATTCAGGAAATAAAAAGAAAGTTGATGGTTGGATTGATGATTTGAGTGAAGACGCCTCATTTAATTTTGGGTCCTATGCGGAATGTTTTGTTTCGGAAAATTTAGTCAGAAAATTCATTCACGAGAAAAACCTACCAATATCTTCTGTAGCACAAACAGAGATCAATGAATGGAAAAGAAGAGAAGCCACACACAAACAGGAAGGAAATATAAACATAGACATCAGAAAAAATAGTGACGATTTAAGTTATTTAGATATGTCTTTCCTCGTAAAGCAAGCCGATGTTTCTGGCGTCCAAAACACTCTTCACAATGATGCCAAAGAATACAGGCCAATTAGAAATGCAGTTGCTCATACGGCTCTTTTAACTAATGTTGCGAAAAGGAAGTTGACAACTGTTTACGAAAATATAAAAGCAAGAATAAAAACATTACTGTCTGTCTAAAGATGATAATTCATCTTGAAGAAAGTTTCATTCTCCGAGAAATTGTAGAAAGCTCTGATATTTCGGCTAAAATAGTTTTCGTCTCAAAATATTTTAAAATAAATTATGGATTCTTTAACAAAAAGTCTTTTAGACGTCAAGGCAACTGACCATCGGAAGATTCAGGAAGAAATTAAAAGAAATCTTGAGGGTTTAGGATACGAGGTGAAGTTAGAGAAGAAAATCTGGGCAGGGCGAGAAGGCAAAATTGATGTTTTTGCTCAAAAAGGTCAGGTAATCAGGACAAAAATTTCTCAAATTGCTAAACTTTCCCGTTCTACTCAAGGAGTTCGCTTAATGAAACTAGAAGAAGGCGATAAAATAGCTTCAGCTACAAAACATTAGAGGAATTTTATAGTTAAAATAAAAAAGTCGGAATTAAAATTTAAAATTACAAAAAATTATGCTTAGAGAAAAAATCCCCAATAAACAATTAAAGATTATTTTTGTAGCGATAGGTATTATTGTTTTATTTGGAGTAATCGGGGGCGGATATTACTGGATTTCTGGAACACCTCAGTATTCTCTTTATCAAATAGGAAGAGCCGTTGAAAACCGTGATTCAGAGACATTTTATAAGTATGTTGATATAGATAGCGTCGTGAACTCTTTTACAGATTGGGCTTGGAAAGAAATGGAAGAAATGATGGCAGAAGAAAAACCTGAGGACGAATGGGCATCTTGGGGCTATGAGTTAGGCAAAGGATTCGCTGAACTAATGATGCCAGCAATGAAAGAACGCATCAAAGAAGGGTTAAGAAGTGAAATTACTAAAACTATTGAAGGAACAGAAGAAGGAATGCAAGAAGCTTTTAAGAAAATCTCCTACAAAGATATTAAAATAGAAAGAAGCGGGAAAATTGCTAATGTAGAAATTCTTAATTTTTTAGAGAGCGACATATCTTTGAAATTAAAAATGAGGCAAGCTACCGAAAGATATTGGAAGGTAGTGGAAATAAACCCTGAAATGCTGGAATCAATGGGAATAGAAGAAAAAGAGGAAATAAAAGAAGAAAAAACTAAAGAAGAGATACAAAAGGAAGCTCTTTTAAAATACCTTTCGGGTGTTTCTTCGGCTACAGAAAACATTGTGAAAGCAAGTAGATATTCTGACCTAGCAGCGGAAGCAGCGACTAATTCTTATGAATTGGCACGGATAATAGGCACTGAACCCGATTATGAGTTAGCTATATATTATATGGGGCTTGCTAAAACCGAATACAAAGATATCCAAAAGAAACTTAAAAAACTTACTGTTCCTCCCGAAGCACAAAAGTATCAAAGCCATATAGAAGACGCTATTGAAAAGTTTCTGGAAGCAACGGAAATGATGAATGAGTTTTTTAATAGTTCAGATGTAGATATATTAGAAAGCGGTCTTAAGATATACAAAGAAGCAAAGGATGGTCTTGATAAGGCGATTGAGGAAGCGAAAAGGTTAGCAGAACAATACGGGTCTTAAGTTATTAAACAAAAAATATATTTAAGAAAGTTGAGCGTGCCAGCTTCAGTTGTTCTGGCATTTTTATTTTAAAAAATAGTGTCAACTCTATTTTCAATA
>Ga0265594_1002950_pt1 | contig 11641 bp, 23 predicted proteins | sample saktaG_11_FD_190147 | JGI IMG/M metagenome (GOLD analysis project Ga0265594, IMG submission 190147) | Saline water microbial communities from Sakinaw Lake, British Columbia, Canada - sak_2011_5_24_80m | ecosystem: Environmental > Aquatic > Non-marine Saline and Alkaline > Saline ... | reverse complement strand
CGGTGGAAGCCGCACAAGATAGAGCCAGCGAGCTTGAGCAACAGATTATTGAGGAGGCTTCAACTTCAGAACCGGAGTACGAAGGCCCTGGACTCGGCAAGGACGAGGCTCCGTTGGTTGAACGCTCTGCCGTCGATGTTCTGGCCGAGCTGGAGAAGATGTTAAGCTAATGTTGAAGGGGCGCTCGGGTCATGCTTGATTCTTTCCTCCGCCCGGGCGTTCTTTGAGCATTAGCTCAGGAAAGGAGGTGATAGAAATGAAAATAGTAATCAACGGTTGCTACGGCGGATTTGGCTTGAGCCACATAGCGATACTTCGATATGCGGAGCTCAAAGAAATTACGTTGTACTCGTTCGTCAACGTGCCAGGCTCTTTCAGCAAGATAGTATCATACGACGGCGGTCAGGAAGCACCACTGGGTATAATCCACTATTATACAACACCTGAGGAGAAAGACGATAGCTACTTTTCTGATAGAAACATACCCAGGAACGACCCTACACTTGTTCAGGTTGTTGAGGAATTCAAGGAAGTGGCTAACGGTAACCATGCCGAACTACATATAGTTGAGATTCCTGACGACGTCAAGTGGCAAGTCGAGGAATACGACGGCCTTGAGCACGTGGCAGAGATTCACAGAACTTGGTACTAAAAGAAAAAGGAGGCAAACATGACCAAAGTCAAACTACGAAAACGCAAACCAATGCCCCACAGACCTAAACTACCTATCTCTAACATAACTGACTTTTCATCAGGCACGAGTCACGCGGACTTGCGAAGGGAGTTTCCAATTCGCAAGACCTCGATCATCGAGCTGATCGCGGCCGACGCACTCAAGCTGAACAACTTGGTTAAGGCTCTTAGCGACCTGCCGTTTCCAGTGCGGTTCGACAAATTTTAATCAACTTCGTTCATTTAATGAACAAAGTGAGGAAAGTAAATGAGTAGAATTGTAGCACTATTAAGCGGAGGTGATTGGTCCGACGCTCGTATAGAACATCTCGTAATTCCAGATGATATGTCTTTGGAATCAGAGGAGAAATCTTACAGAGCTTGGTACGAGGACGAGTACCGCCCGATGCTACTAAGCCAGAATCGACTGGACTATTTGTCGTTCTCACAATGGCTCATAAGCAAAGGTGCACGAAAGACAACTGAGGAGGAAGTTCTGGAATATCAGGAGAACTAACATGACTAACTGGCATCAACGAACCATAGACTGCCGACGGCGGCACACAGTGATCTACCCGGCGTACCTCGCTGCACGTAAGACGTTTCAACGGCTTGATCGTTGCTGCACCTATTGGGCGAATCGTGCGTTGGAGGCAGAGCGAAAGGCAAAAGAAGAAGAAGGAAACATCACGTTCGTGCCTGCGGACGAGACGAAGGATAGTATAGAAAGAGCTAAGGAGAAGTTTAAACGAATGTTCGTGAATATGTCTAAGGATCAACAAGACAAGTTGATCAAGGACCTCATGGAATGAAAGGAGAACGAATCATGAAACTAACACACAAGTACAACCTCGAACGGCCAGCGCATAAGGCCGGTGGAGATCGTTACCAAGAGGAAGTGCCATCAAGTGACGCACCGATGATGGAGGTCGCGTACGTGAATCAGTCTATGTCACGCTCTGGTGGTATCCCTGCAGGCAATCTGTGGATCACGATCAGCACCGAACCACCTACTGACTAACATTGAACGGACGTTCAAGGACCCTACCTCTCGTGAGGCCTGGACCTCTGGGCAAGGACCAGACCACCTCCTTGAGACCTTGGACGTTTGTTGAGTGTTAGCAGACGAAGTGGGAAGCACTGAGACGGTAATGGGTAAACCCTCGACTTCGAGGTGGGAAGGTGTCGTCTGTTAACTCGACAAAAGGACAATAATTGAATCCTTAACCTAAGGCGGGACCTGTAGATTATTACCAACTTGTAGACGCGCAGTAAACCTTTAGCAATTTGTTCTTTGACATTTTGAAAGGAGATAAAAATGAGAAAGCTAATAAGCTTGCTTGTTGTCCTTGGGGTGTGTCACTTGGTGGTGTTAGCGGTAGTCTGAACGCCGCACAAGATGGTGGCCAGATCGCAAGTGGCATGCTTGGTTACGCTTCTGGCAAGGCTGGTGCCAACAAGGACCCATGGATTCAGGGCGTGGCACTTGAGCCGCTTCCGTAGTATTACGATTGGCCATTCTTCGGAGTGGCCTCTCGCAATAAAACAAAAGTCAATGGACCGAGTGGCGGAGTTGGCAAGTTGAGGTATCCACTGGATAAGTGGCGGGTTGTGGAGGGGAACATGGTAGACTTGCCATTGGTAAACGCGATGGGGTGAAGAAGCGAGACTTTTAATGGACAAGGTGCTAGCTCCTGTTATGTAACAGCAGTGGGACGCTTCATGCAGGTTCGAATCCTGCCTCGGTCCACCCTAAACGAAAGGAGGTAAAAATGAACGGACTTGACTACGACGAGATAGAACTCATCAAGGAATCCGTTTGTGATGGATGCAAGGGATTGTTCTACTTGCATGAAACGGGCTGCTACGAAACGTGTGAAGCGTTTCAAGAAGCATTAGAAGAACTAAGGAGGGAAAGCTCATGAAACACAAGTACGCACTACAACTGGCGATGTTTTTGCTGGGGCTTTTCGTTGCGTGCGCAATCGTGTTGAATGCCTACGCATGGGAGATCTCAGCCGCCTACTGTCCCGATGTCTGGCGCACGGACTGGCAATCCGGTGGCCTTGACCACAACGCTTTGGAAGTGGAACTGAGACAGACCATTAAGCCACCTTGGTACGGGGCTATCAGCCTACGCAGGTTACACGCCACGCTGACTTACCCACATGACATCGACGGTCAGTGGTTCCAAGGTAACGAGACTACATTAGACATCTCCTTACGATGTGGCATGGAACACAAGTTGATCGGGCCAATCTACGGAGACCTGTTCGGTGGCTTCGGTTATATGTTCGACCAACGACAGCCTGAGTTTGGAGACTCCGGCGTCCTTGCTCACTTCGGTGCGATGCTGGTAGTGAAGGGAGAGCGTTGGAAGGTCGGTTACGGTCTCGCGCATTATTCAGATCCTACCCAACATGGAGACATGGGACGTAATTATCAGGTCCTTATGGTAGGCTTCATGTGGTAACAAAACAAGAAGGAGAACGAGAATGAATACAAGAAGCGCTATGGCCAGTGCAAGAGTTCATACCCTAAATGAAAGGCTTGAGAGGGACATTAAAAATACGGTAAACAGATTGCTAACAACGCCTATGCACTCAGTAAGAACTTCTACCCGAATAGCTCAGTTTATTCTAATAAGGCACGAAACCCTTTTTTATGAAGGGATACTGTATACAACACAAGTGAGAAATATAGGCGCTGGCGTAAAGGAGTTATACTTGAAGGAGAAGAAGTAAATGAAAAAGATCATACTGTGATCAAGCTATGTATTGTTCCTCATTGGCATTGCCTACTTGGTAACCGAGGGATTCTACATGGTTAGGTTCTGGATGTGGATATTAGGATGAACCTATTCAACTTCGTTCATTTTATGAACAAAGAGGCAATTATATGAAAATAAGAACGCTAAGGAGTTGTGGAATACTTGTGGACAGTAACCTTGAGAAGTATAAAAGCGGTTTGGGAAGCACCCAAGTCAATTTGCATAAGGATACGTAAATCCACCCAATAATACCTTGATTTCTGTTTAACATTATGGTATGATGCGTTTATCATACCATGAGAAAGCGAAAGGAGGTGTGTCATACAGTAGTAAACTATTCCTACCAAACTAAAACCTATCAACAAAAACCTCTAACAAGGAGATTCAATCATGGCAGACGTAGAAATCAAAGCCAAGAAAAAGGTCGGCGACGAGGACAAGGAAGCTACTATCTATGTAGACTTCGGCGAGGACCTGGAAGACGCCATTACCAAGTTTGGCGAAAGCGTAGTGTTTTCGAACTTCAAGGCCAGTGTGAAGATCACAGCTCAGGCCGCGATGCGGCGCTACCTTGAAGCAGGGAAATCATCAGAGGAAGTCGTCAAACTTATGGCTGTCTGGAAGCCCGGCGTTGCCATCGAGCGTGCGAGCGATCTCGCTGCAACGTTCAAGGCCAAGTTCGCAAGTATGACTCCAGAAGAGCAAATCTCTACCCTGGCAGACTTGAAGAAAGCCATCAAAACTGCTGCTGGTTAAACTTGTGGCTTAGTAGACTGATTAAAAGGGCAGGGATTAGCCTCCTTGCCCTTTTAGATTGCCTCTAATTCCCACAACAAAATACATAAGGGCGAAGGGTGAAACAAAAACGAAGCAAAGGAAGTCCGCTAAATCTTGACGAGGCCTTCAAAGACATAACAGAGGTCTGGTCATGCTACTCTTTTTGTACTGTTTGTGGTAAGTAGTTCATCGAGCAGATTGAGATGGTGAACTTCAGCAGAATAATGCCTCCGCCGGTTTGTCTAGAATGTAAAAAAGGAGAATAAGATGGATAGAGAAACGAAGATAAGAAAGGTAAGGAGGATAAGAATCACCGGAGTCCATGAGAAGGACGCCTTCAGTGAAGCTCGTGCATTGTACGTTGGTCGCGAGGGATACTTTCAACCTGATATTTGGCAGCCCAGGCCAGGGTATTTCGCTGGCAGGTTCTGGGACGCCCACTCTCCGAGAGGGATATACTTCTTGGCGATCAGATACAAGCGCCTACCGGAGGTTTCTAATGAACAATTATCAATGGATTAAACGTTCCGGAATAATGTTGGCATATCCTTTCGAGGAGAAGCGTCTTGCCAGATGGAACCCTCCATACTTGGTTCAACCTAAACTTGATGGTGAAAGATGTAGAGCGGTACGTGTGGGAGGAGTCTACCTTCTGCTCTCAAGTGAGAAGAACATGATTGTGTCAGTACCTCACATCAACGAGGCGCTAGACAAGATGTTAACTTCGTCTGAGCTTGACGGTGAGCTTTATGTACACGGTTGGTCGTTCGAGACTATCCACTCTATCGTGAGTCGCACTAAGAATATACATTCTGAGCATACTCAGATGGAATATCACGTGTTCGACATCGTGGTTGGAGGTCCCCAACACGTGCGTTCGAGGATAATTCCAGAACTGAATCTCAAACCTCCACTGTTCCAAGTGCCAACGTTTCCTTGTTGGACACTGGATGAGGTCATGAAGGCTTATGATCAACTTCTGGAGCAGAACTACGAAGGCATCGTCGTTCGCCACATCGACAACGAGTACGTCCGCCGTCGTACACCACTAATGATGAAGTTCAAACCTAAGAAGGACGACTTCTATGAGATCATCGACTACAAAGAAGAGATCGACAAGAACGGTAAGCCCAAGGGCCGTCTTGGTGCCCTTGTCTGTCGAGGTTCCGACGAAACAATTTTTAGTGTTGGCTCAGGACTTACAGACGAAGACCGACAAGCTCTCTGGACTGCACGAGAGACTCTTGTCGGTAAGCTCTGCCATGTCCAGTATCAGCATCTCACTGTGGGAAAGGAAGTTCCACGCTTTCCTGTGTTCGTTAGCGTAGTAGATAAACCAACAGATGAGGTAACGTCATGAAGGGAGCCTATCGTTCACGCACCACGGAGGAACAAGTTGCACGTGTGCTCAAGCTCAAGAAGCAAGGGTTGAGCACCGCGGTTGTCTCGCGTCGACTTGGACTTCCAGCATGGACGATAAACAGTGTGGTGAAGAGAGAAAAAGGAGAAAAAGATGAAAAAAGTATTCGTGGTAAACCATGGTTGTCATGATCTTTCTGACGCCGAACGCTTCGGGGAATTAGTGTTCCTCTCCGAAGGTGCAATCAATCGCTACGCGGTCTCCAATATGTATCGGGAGTTCGTTCAATACCTTAAGGATTCCAACAAGGAGGATTTCCTCCTCATAACCGGACTCTCCATTATGTCCTCCCTGGCTTGCTCGATCTTTGCTAGAATGCATGGAAGGATTAACCTGCTTCTTTACAAGGCGTCCAGAACGTCAGAGGTGGATGGGCATTACATTGAACGAACGGTGATGTTTGACGAACTCCTACCAAGGAGAGACAACAATGAACAGCTTCAATCTTAGAATTGTCTTGGCCGTTATCGTCGTGCTTCTACTTACACTTCTAATCTGGATTGGCCTTCTCGATAACGAAGTCAATGAACTAAAACACAAGACCAACGTGCTTCAAACGCTACAACATGAAAAACTAAATGCGTTCTCTAACGACGTTCATAACATGACTAACGTCACAGAGTTGTTAGAGAAACAAGCGAAGATCTTACAAGAAATAGAAAGGAGAACAAGATGAACTATCCAATACCTACTCATCCAACGTGGGACGTAGTTGACCCAAGTAAATTGAATGACTATCTCGAGTGCCCACGGAAGTACTTCTTCGAGCATATGCTCGGATGGAAACCTGAGGCCCCGAACAATCACTTGGTCTTTGGCCAGGCCTGGCATTTAGCTATGGAGCACTTGCTACTTCATGGCTACGGAGCCGAGTCAATCCGTGATGCACAGGAGCTTCTGCGTGTTCACTATCGTAAGGAATTCCCGGAGGAAACAGATGAACTATTCTCACCTAAAACACCTGATCGAGCGGTTCTGGCCTTGGTCGAATACTCAGTCAAGTACGAGCGAGACCTTGACGAGTTCGAAGTTCTATACACTGAGATTGCTGGAACCGTGCCAATCACTGACACTAAAATTATGTTCTTCAGGATGGATGATATCCTTCGACACAGGGACGGTTATTACTTTTCCCTTGAACACAAAACAGGAACAAATTTTACTAACCAGTGGCAGATCCAGTGGCCACTAAGTATCCAAATCGGCACTTACATTCATTCGCTTTACTGTATGTATCCACGAGACGAAGTTCGCGGTGTTAAGGTGAATGGAGCGTTCTTCAAACGAACCAAAGCTCCGTTGTTCGACTTCGAACGCATGCCAATCTGGAAACTCCCTCATCAGATGAGAACGTGGTATCAGACAACACGATACTACATCAACGATCTTGAACAAGATATGTTAATGTTAGAAACGGAGTCGGACTCTGATGATGTTATGCGGTCGTTTCCTATGCGGCCTACGAGTTGCAGTAACTGGTTTGGTTGTGCCTATCATGACTTCTGTCTTGCTTGGCCAAATCCACTTCAACACTGTAGCGAACCACCGTTAGGATTTAAAGTGGAGTTCTGGGACCCCCGCAGTGAGGAGATGAGGCATCAGATGGAGTTTAAGCCGTTGCGAATGATTGAAGAGATGTTGGAAGAATTGGAGGACGACAATGACTGACGAACAAATTCTGGCTGAGGCCAGACATGTTAGCGAGATGTATGCCAACGACGCTAAACAGAAATCTTTCAACGCTTTAATCCTTGGTGAACTCGGCACTGGAAAAACGTTCATTGCACAAACTGCTAGAAAGCCAGTTCACATTGACTCCTTCGACCCAGGTGGAAGCAAGAGTATACAGGATTTGATTGAGAATGGTGAAGTAGATAAGGGCGCGATATATGTTGATACTCGATTCGAGTCTGAGGACCGTCTCGAACCTTCTATGTATCAACTATGGAAAACCGAATTCGAACGACGTCGCGCGATGGGTTATTTCGAGCGATTTGGTACCTACATGCTCGACTCGTCTACATCCTGGGCTGAGGCAATAATGAATCGAATTCTGCAAAAGTCCGGTATCGCTGGTCAGGCACCGCGTTTTACCAAGGATTATACTCCACAGAAGATTGAAATCTTTAATATGCTATCAAAGTGCCTCGACCTCCCATGTGACTTTATTCTTACTGGCCATCTTGAGCAATACGAGGACGCAGTGGATAAGACTATTCGCTATCGCTACATGGTAACTGGCAAAGGTACGATTATCATTCCCACGAAGTTTGACGAAATCTATGTCATGGTTCCGAAGGAAACCAGCGAAGGCGTCACTTATCGTTTACTAACTAAAAACACAGGGACTTACACGGCTAGGTCTCGGTTATCGAAAGGAGGGTTGTTGAATACGTATGAGAAGCCGGACATTAAGGAAATCCTACGTAAAGCAGGAATGGACGCAAGTGACAAACCACCATTAACTTAACTAAGGAGAACTAACTATGGGATCATTGTTAGACATCGGCGAAGGCGTTGCCGACGCCCCGGAGCCAAAGGCCGTTCCGGCAGACGAAGAGTACAAGATCAGAATTCTTAGTGCAACGCAGGACATGGATAAGAACCAAGAGCCCTACTTTCTACCTCGCTTCGACATCGCGGACCAACCTCTATCGAAGGACTTTACAAAGTTCATTCGCATTCCGCATTCTGGTCTCGATGAAAAGGCTATGGCCAGAGCCCGATCACAGTTGCGAATCTTCCTCGAGTGCTTCGGTTTGCCAACCTCCGGCCAGATAGACCTTGAGGACATGCAGGGCAAGACTGGATGGGCCATACTCGGTGTTGAGGAAACGGAGCAATACGGGGAACAGAATTATATCAAAAAATTTATAGCTCCCAAATAACAACTAAGTTCGGGGCAAGAGAGGTTCGATCCTCTGGCGCCTCGTTCTACGTCAATGTAAGGCAGGCCGAGGTGGAAATGGATTGGAGATAAAGTGGTATAAGGTCTGCCTTGCTACTGAACGAGTGGTGAGATCCGATGTTGATAGTCATCGGGGTTCAAGTGGCAAGGGCCAGACGGGAACGTAACAGTACCGTGGGACACGAAAGTGCGCTTGGTCGTATCGAATTCCTGGGAGAGTCACTTGCCAGATCAATCTCCTACCTCGCCACTTCGTTCATTTTATGAACAAAGTTATGGAGGGATCTCGAATGGAACCTGATAAATCTTACCGACCACGCCTTTCTATCGAAATCACCGATGATCAGAACGCGGATCTCAAGGCCTTGATCCCTTGGGGAGTCAAGAATGCTTTGTTCTCGATCATCATCGATGATGTGATTAAGAAGCTTAAGGCGCATGGAACGATATTCATAGCCGCAGTGCTACAGCGGAAGATTGAGCTAGACGATTACACAAACTTCGAGGTGGAAGATGGTGACAATTAACGACTTAGGTCTGTCAGTCTCCGAAATGACTGACGAACAACTTCTTGAACGTTTAAAGGAGATGCGCCACTCACGACGTACTCATAAGGTTTCAGTCAAGAGTACTACAAAGGCCTCGAAGCCTGCGGAGTTGAAGGTTGCCAGTCTCACGGAAGACCAGGCATCAAACCTGATAGCTGAATTAGAGGAGATGATGAAGACATGAGAGTTGAAATCGTGAACATCGACAGCATCACTGTCGCTGACAGACATCGCAAAGACTTAGGAGATCTACATGAACTCGCTCGATCAATCAAAGAAAAAGGACTTATTCAACCAATCGCCGTCGAAGACACTGGAGACAATACATATGATCTCCTTGCGGGTGGACGACGACTTGGGGCATGCCGTTTGGCAGAGATCAGTACAATTCCTGTTAGAGTCTACGAGTCTGGTCTTTCCACCTTGGAACGAAAATCAATTGAACTTGAGGAAAACATTCGACGCAAAGATCTCGAGTATCAGGAAGAGGTTAACCTCAAGAGGGATATTCATAATCTCCAAGTCCAAATTCATGGAGAAAAGTTCGGAGGCGCCCGTACTGATCTTGAGCATGCGTTGGTTAGTGAAGGCCATTCTATGCGAGATACTGCAGAGCTGCTTGGTGAGGCCCTTAGCACTACTTCACAAGACATCAAGCTTGCTGAAGCGATGGTTATGATGCCTGAGCTCGGTTTGGACAAGTGCAAAAACAAATCTGAGGCGCTGAAACTACTCAATCGAGCTGAGGAAGTTGCCATCCGTGCGGAGCTTGCTACACGTATGATGACTACCACTAAACGAAAGAACATCAAGCTTGCTGACCTTTACATGGTAGGAGATTTCTTTGAGCTAGTTCAAAATGTACCTTCTGGTATCATGGACATCGTGGAGGTTGATCCTCCATATGCTATTAACCTACCAACTATCAAGGACAGCATCGAGATGAATCTGGACACGAGCTATGCTGAGATTCCTGAATATGAGTACGCTGCGTTCCTTGAACGTGTCATTGGGGAATGTTGGCGAATTATGAACGATCACTCATGGCTAATCTTCTGGTTCGCTCCTGAACCTTGGTTCGAGGTTGTCTTTCAAACCCTAATGCGCCAAGGCTTTCGTGGACGACGAATGACTGCTAAGTGGGTAAAGTCTGGAGTTGGAGGTCAGTCGCGTCAGCCGGATATCTACCTTAGTAATCTGACTGAAGAATTCTTCTATGTCTACAAGGGCGACGCAACGATTAACATTGAAAGACGCGGCCGGAATAACGTGTTTCCTTATTCTGTTGTCTCTTCTCAAAACAAGATCCATGATACTGAGCGTCCTGTTCCACTAATGGAAGACGTCTTGTCTACTTTTGCTTATGAGGGTGCACGGTTGTTTGTGCCGTTCGCTGGAAGTGGCAACACACTACGTGCAGGAATGAATCTTAACATGTCACCACTTGGCTGTGACAAAGGACAGGAATACAAGGACGCGTATGTACTTCGATTAGCAGAGGAGGGATTGATATGACGAAGGTACAAAGTGATGTTATAACTCTTTGTGGTTCGGTTCGGTTTAAAAAAGAGTTTATGCAGGAAGAGGAGAGACTTACCAAGATGGGCTACGTAGTTTTGAAACCAGGTTGTTGGAATCATCTTTCAGATGATGTAAAAGGAGAGGAAAGGGAACTAAAGACCCTTCTAACAATTCTGCATTTCAAAAAGATTTCTATGTCCGACAGAATTCACGTTATTAACAAAGGTGGTTATATAGGCGTCCAAACGGCGATCGAGATAGCGCTTGCTCGTTCTACAGGTAAGGACGTTAGCTACATGGAAGAACAATGGTAAATTGTAGTAATTGATTACTGGCCACTGCCAGAAAGGAGACTATCATGAAACCTTGGGACGAATATTTTCTCGGAATCTGCAATCAGGTAGCGTCGAACTCTAAATGCCTATCACGACAAATTGTCACTAATGAAGGAGATATAGAATGACAGAGCAATATAAGTGTGCCTTATGTGGCGAGGTCTTTGACAAGGACACACCTGAGGAGGAAGCGCTGGCGGAACTCCACAAGGTATTCGGTGAGGACGTACGCGTGGAGGACTGTGAAATCGTCTGCGATACCTGTTGGAAGAAGGTGAAGCCATAGAACAACCCAATAGTGTTCAAACTCTAGAAGGAGGCTATCAAATGATTCGCAAACCTGAACACGTCCGTACATGGGTTGGCCCTGCTGGACCTCTCGCTGCGAAGATAGCCATCTTAGGTGAGCAACCAGGCAAGTCTGAGATCTTCCATCGTCCACTTCCGAAACCCTTCGTTGGGCCAGCAGGACGGGAACTCGACAAGTGTCTGGACTCAGCCAAGGTTCCACGAATGTCTTGCTATCTTTCAAATGTAATTAAGGACCTTGACCATCCATTACACTATTACATAGAAATAAAGAAGAGCGGCAAGGTCATTGTCTCACAAACAGGACAGATGTACATCGACATGTTAAAGGAGGAGTTTAGCCAATGTACTGCAAACGTGATCGTAGCCACTGGAAACATA